>Ga0207714_1001039_pt1 | contig 18498 bp, 14 predicted proteins | sample PonA232FremontCA_2_FD_187270 | JGI IMG/M metagenome (GOLD analysis project Ga0207714, IMG submission 187270) | Marine sediment microbial community from Fremont, CA, USA - Pond A23 Sediment 2 (SPAdes) | ecosystem: Environmental > Aquatic > Marine > Unclassified | place: USA: Fremont, California...
CCATGGCGTCGTGCCAGGTGCGCAGGTCGCCGTAGTGCCGCGCGAGCAGCTTGCCCGTCACACTGCCCACCTCGCGGATGCCCAGCGCATAGATGAAGCGGTCCAGGGAGATGCGCCGGCGCGCCGCGATGCCGTTGACCAGGTTGCGCGCGGAGAGTTCGCCCCAGCCGTCGCGCTTGGCGATCTCCGCCTTGCGCTCGGGCAGGCGGAAAATGTCCGCGGGCGTCTTGAGATAGCCGTCCTGCCAAAACGCCTCGATGGTCTTGGTGCCCAGCCCCTCGATGTCGAACGCCTCGCGCGAGACGAAGTGCTTGAGCCGCTCCACCTGCTGGTACGGGCAGGCGAGTTCGCCCGTGCAGCGCGGCACCACCTCGCCCTTGATGTGCTCGACCGGCGTCTGCAGCTCGCAGGGGCACACGCTCGGGAATTCGAAGGGTACCGCCCAGTTGGGCCGTTTTTCCTTCGCCACGCCCACGACCTGCGGGATGACGTCGCCCGCGCGCTGGACCCAGACCGTGTCGCCCTCGCGCACGTCCTTGCGGTCGATTTCATCCGGGTTGTGCAACGTTGCCCGCGAGACCACGACGCCGCCCACGGTCACCGGCTCCAGGTGCGCCACCGGCGTGAGCGCGCCGGTGCGCCCGACCTGGATCCCGATCCTGTTGAGCACGGTTTGCGCCTGCTCGGGCGGGAACTTGTGCGCGATCGCCCAGCGCGGCGCGCGCGCCACGTAGCCCAGCCGTTCCTGAAGCGCAATGTCGTTGACCTTGTAGACGAGCCCGTCGATCTCGTAGGTCAGATCGGCGCGCTGGCCCATCATTTCGCGGTAATAGGCGAGCAGCTCGTCCAGATCCCGGCACAGCCGCGCCGGTTCGTTCAGCCGAAAGCCCCAGCCGGCGAAGCGCTCGCGGATCTCTTTCATGGTCGCGCCCAGCGTCTCGCTGGTCTCGCCCCAGGCATAGGCGAGGAAGTGCAGTGGCCGCTCGCGGGTGATCCGCGGGTCGAGCTGGCGCACCGAGCCCGCGGCGGCGTTGCGCGGGTTGGCGAAGGTCGCCTGGCCGGCCTGCTTGCGCCGTTCGTTCAGCTCGGTGAACTCGTGCCGGTCCATGTAGACCTCGCCGCGCACCTCCGCGATCAGCGGATGATCGTCGGCGGGCAGGCGGTCGGGCACATCCGGGATGGTGAGCACATTGCGCGTGATGTCCTCGCCCTCGGTGCCGTCGCCGCGCGTCGCCGCCTGGACCAGCCGGCCGCGCTCGTAGCGCAGGGCGCAGGACAGCCCGTCGATCTTGGGCTCGGCCATCATGTCCACGGGGTCGTCCTGGCCCAGGCCCAGGAAGCGCCGGATGCGCTGGACGAACTCGGCGACCTCGTCGTCCGCGAAGGCGTTGCCCAGCGAGAGCATGGGCACGCTGTGCTGGACCTTGGCGAAGCCGCTCGCCGGCGGCGCGCCCACCTTGCGCGACGGCGAGTCGGCGCGCACGAGATGCGGGAACCGCCGCTCGATCTCTTCGTTGCGCCGGCGCAACGCGTCGTAGGCCGCGTCCGAGATTTCCGGCGCGTCATCCTGGTAATAGCGCCGGTCGTGGTAGGCGATGGTCTCGGCCAGCCGCCCCAGCTCGTCGCGCGCCTGTGGGTCCGTGAGCTGGTCGACGGGGATGTCGCTATAATCCTGGGACTCGTCCGTGTCGGCCATCGTACCGTCCGTTCTTCACGCCGCGCCCATCAGCTTGTCCGCCGCGGCGCGGGCCTCGTCGGTGATCTCGGTGCCCGCGAGCATGCGCGCGATCTCCTCGCGGCGCTCCTCGGCGGCGAGGGCGGAGACGTCGGTGAGCACGGTCTCGCCGGCGTCGGTCTTGGCCACGCGCAGGTGGTGGTCGGCGCGCGCGGCGACCTGGGGCGAGTGCGTGACCACCAGGAGCTGCCGGTCGCGCGCCAGCCGGGCCAAGCGGTCGCCCACGGCCGCCGCGGTGGCGCCGCCGATGCCGCTGTCCACCTCGTCGAAGATGAGCGCGCGCGGCGCGCTGACCTGCGCCAGCACCACCTTGAGCGCCAGCAGGAAGCGCGAGAGTTCGCCGCCCGAGGCGATCTTGCCCAGCGGCCCGGGGTTCGCGCCCGGGTTGGTGGCGACCTGAAAGGCGACGCGCTCCATGCCCTGCGGGCCCCACTGGTCCTCGTCCAGCTCGGTGAACGTGGTGGCGAAGCGCGCCTTGTCCAGCTTGAGCGGCGGTAGCTCGGCGTTCACGGCCGCGTCCAGGCGTTCGGCCGCCGCCCGGCGCTGTTCGGCCAGCGCCTGCGCCGCGGCGGCATAGGCGTCGCGGGCTTCCTGCGCCTGCCGGGCGAGTTCGGTGATGCGCTCGCCGCCGCTGTCGATGGCCGCCAGGCGCTGGGCGAAGCGCTCGCGCAGATCGGGCAGGGCGTCCACCTCGACGCCGTGCTTGCGCGCCAGGTCCTTGAGCGCGAAGTAGCGGTCCTCGATCTCCTGCTGCTGCCCGCTGTCCAGCTCGATCTCGCTGGACAGGGAGTGCAGGCGCGCCAGCGCGTCCTCGGACTCGGCCATGGCGCGGTCGAGCGCGTCCAGGGCGTGCTGGACGTCCTCGCCGGCGACCTCGGCGGTGCGCTCCAGCGCCCGGCGCGCGCCCGCGAGGGATTCCTGCGCGCCGCGCCCGGACTCGCCGCCGGTCAGTTCCGCCTCGGCGGTGTTGAAGGCCGCGACCAGCTTTTCCGCGTTCATCAGGCGGTTGCGCTGTTCCGCCAGGTGCGCCTCCTCGCCCGGCTGCGGTGCGAGATTGTCCAGCTCCTCCAGGGCGTGGCGCAGGAAGTCCTCGTCCCGGCGCGCCTGGTCGAGCTCGCGCTCGGCCGCCTCGCGCGCGGCGATCGCGTCGCGCCATTCGGCGTAGCGCTGTGCCACGGTCTGGCGCTGGTCCAGAAGGCCGCCGAAGCCGTCCAGCAGGTCGCGGTGCGTGTTCGGGTCCATAAGGCCGCGCTGGGCGAACTGCCCCTGGATCTCCACCAGATGATCGGCGAGCTGGCGCAGCAGGCCGGCGGAGACGGGCTGGTCGTTGACGTAGGCGCGCCCGCGCCCGTTGGCGCGCACCACCCGGCGCAGCACCAGCGTGTCCTCCTCGGGCGCCAGGCCGTGCTCGGCGAGCAGGGACTCCGCCGGGTGGTTGTCGGGCAGCTCGAACGCGGCCGTCACGGAAGCCTGCTCGGCGCCCTTGCGCACCAGGTTGCTGTCGGCGCGGTTGCCCAGGGCCAGGCCGAGCGAGTCGAGCAGGATCGACTTGCCCGCGCCGGTTTCGCCGGTGAGCGCGCAGAGACCGGGGCTGAACCCCACGGTGAGCTTGTCGATCAGGACCACGTCGCGGATCGTGAGGCTCAGCAGCATGCCGGTCTAGCCAAGGCTGTCCCAGACCCCGTCGAGCCAGCTGTCCTCGGCGCGCTCGGGCCGGACGTTCTTGCCCGTCAGCAGTTGGTAGCTGTCGGCATACCACGCGCTGCCCGGATAGTTGTGGCCGAGCACGGCCGCCGCGGCCTTGGCCTCCTCGCGGATGCCCAGTGCCATGTACGCCTCCACCAGGCGGTGCAGCGCCTCCGGAACGTGGCTCGTGGTCTGGTAGTTCTCCACCACGTTGCGGAAGCGGTTGATGGCCGCGAGATAGTGGTCGTTCTCCAGATAGAAGCGGCCGACCGTCATCTCCTTGCCCGCGAGGTGATCCTCGGTCAGGTCCAGCTTCAGGCGCGCATCGCGGGCGTATTCGCTCTCCGGGAAGCGCTTCGTCACCTCTTTCAGGGCGTCGCGCGCCTGCTGGGTCATTTTCTGGTCGCGCCGTACGTCCGCGATGCGCTCGTAGAAGCACAGCGCCTTGAGGTAATAGGCGTAGGCGATGTCTCGGTTGCCCGGATGCAGCTCGATGAAGCGGTTGAGCGTGTTCACCGCGTCGTCGTAGCTGTTGTCGCGGTAATGGGCATAGGCCGCCATGAGCTGCGCCTTGGAGGCCCAGACGGAGTACGGGTGCTGGCGCTCGACCTCATCGAAGAGATCGGCCGCCTGCGCATGGTTCCCGTCCTGAAGCTGGTCCATGCCGTTGTTGTAGAGTTCGCTGACGGAGCGCTCGACGTACGCCTGCTCTTCGTCGTCCCCGCCGCCCAGGCTGGCACAGCCGCCCAGCGCGAGCAGCGCCGCCGCGGTCAGGGCAGCCGCGCGCGCGCCCGCGTGCCGGCGGCGCCGGGGATGGAGGCCGTCAGCCATTACGGTATGCTGCATCGATCGGATGTTCTCCGCTCGGCCGTGCGGGATCGCGCGGCAGCCTAAAGCGATGCCCGCGCGGGCTCAAGCCGCGGCCGCGCCACGCGATGCCGCCGGGCACGCGGGCGTACCCGGCGGCGGGGAGAGAGGGGTGCCATGAGGCCACACGAACCCCGAACAGGGTGCGGCGCGGAAAAGTCAGCCGACGGCTGCGCGCCGGTCGTGCAACCAAAAGGTGCAGGCGACGGGACGCGTTTGTCAACCTTAGGTTTTGTTCGACGCGTCGTCCGCGCGGCAGGCGCCGCACCGCGGGACGTCCTCAGCGCGCCAGCCAGGGCTGGGTCCGCGCGCGCTCGGCCTCGAATGCGGCGATCTTGTCCGCCTTCTCCAGGGTCAGGGCGACGTCGTCCAGGCCGTTCTGGAGGCAGTGCTTGCGGAACGGGTCGACGTCGAAGGTGAACGCCGTGCCGTCGGGCGTGGTCACGGTCTGCGCCGCGAGATCCACGGTGAGCTGCCCGGCCGCGTTGGCGACGGCCATGCAGGCGCGCACCGGCTCGTGCGCCAGCGAGACGGGCAGGATGCCGTTTTTGAAGCAGTTGTTGTAGAAGATGTCGGCGAAGCTCTCCGCGATGACGCAGCGGATGCCGCGGTCGAGCAGCGCCCAGGGCGCGTGCTCGCGCGACGAGCCGCAGCCGAAGTTGTCCGCCGCGACCAGGATCTGCGCCTCGGCGTAGGCCGGCTGGTCCAGGACGAAGCCCGTGGACGCGCCGTTCTCGTCGTAGCGCATCTCGTAGAACAGGCCCCGGGACAGCCCCGTGCGCTTGATCGTCTTCAGGAACTGTTTGGGGATGATCATGTCCGTGTCGACATTGTTCATGTCGAGCGGCGCCGCGACGGCGGTGAGCTGCGTGAACGGCTGCATGGGCGTGGATCCTCGCGTCTGGCTCGGGTTCGGCTGTCAGGTATTCGGACCGTTCGCGGGCGTCAATAACCCTCGGCCATGTCCACGATGGGCCAGGGCCGGTGCCCCGCCTGCATGGCGCGGACGTTTTCGGCGATCCGGGCGGCCGCGGTCTCCGGCGGTGTGGCGGAGGCGACGTGGGGCGTGACCCGGATGCGCGGATGCCCCCAGAAGGGATGGGTGTCGGGCAGCGGCTCCTCGTGGAAGACGTCCAGCGTGGCCTCGGCGATCCGCCCGGTGGAAAGCAGGTGGAGCAGGTCGCTCTCCACCAGGAGGGCGCCGCGCGCGGCGTTGATCAGGCAGGCGCCGGCGGGCAGCCGGCCCAGGACGTCCCGGTTGAGGATCCCGCGCGTCGTCCCGGTCAGCGGCAGCAGGCAGACCAGGATCTCCGTGCGCGCCAGAAACGCGCTCAGTTCGGCGTTGCCGGCAAAGCTCGCGACGCCGTCGAGGTGCTTGCGGGTTGCCGACCACCCGGCGACGTCGAAGCGCAGGGTGTGCAGGACGCGCGCGGCGTCGCTGCCCAGCTCGCCCAGCCCCAGGATGCCCACATGCCGGTCCTGGCCGAGGGGCACGGGCAGCTCGCGCCAGGTGCGCGTTTCCTGCTGCGCGGTGTATTCGCGCATGCGCCGGTGGTGGTGCAGCACCGCGTGCACGACGTATTCGGTCATGCGTGCGGTCATGCCCGGGTCGACCATGCGCACCACGGGCACGTTGCGGGGCAGCTCCGGGTCGCTGGTGAGGTGGTCCACGCCCGCGCCGGTGCACAGGATGGCGCGCAGGTTGGGCAGGGTGGCGAGCATGCCGCGCGGCGGCTTCCACACCACGGCATAGGCGATCGCCGACGGGTCCCGGATCTCGTCGGGATAGACCGCAATGGCCATGTCGGGCAGCTCGCGCCGGAGCGCCGCGCGCCAGGTCTCGGCGGCGTCCGCGTCGTTCATTTGCAGCAGGATGGTCATGCGGCGGGTCGGGCCTCCCCTGGGTCGTGGCGAAGGTGACGGGTGCGCGGACCAGCCTAGCCCGCGCCGGCGAAGCCGGTCCAGCGCGCCGCCAGCCCGGCCGGAACCGCGTGGTAGGCGGCCAGGCCGCCGGCCCCCGCGGCCGTCGCCAGGGCCAGCGGCACCAGCAGGTGCAGCGCCACGCGCGGCGTGCCGATCAGGATCAGCAGCAGCGGCTTGGCGAGCATGTTCGCCAGCACCCCCAGCACCACGGCGAGCACCCCCACGCTCGCGGCCGTGCGCCCGTCCGCGATCATCTGGGCGAACGAGAGCGAGATCGCGTCCACGTCGAACAGCCCGGCGAGCAGCGCCACGGCGTACAGCCCCTGGTCGCCCAGGGCGCGGCGCACGGCTTCCACAAGCAGCGTGATCACGGTGAGGATGGCGGCGAACTCCAGCGCCGTGCGCAGCTCGAACGGCTTGCGCGGCAGCAGCGACTGGGTGTCCGACACGCCGGCGGCGCGGCGCCAGCGCCAGGCCACGCTCGCCAGCATCGCCAGGCAGCCCGGGACCAGCGCCCACGCCAGGGGCACCGCGCTCGCCGGCGCGATGGCGGCGACGATGACCAGCACCCGGGGGAACATGGTCGCCAGCGCGGCGGCGGCCCCGGCGGCGAGCAGCGGCGCCGTCCCGGCCGCGGCGTCGCGCTGCGCCAGCCGGCCCATGTTCAGCGCGATCACCGTGGACGAGGCGAAACCGCCGATGAGCCCGGTCAGCATCACGCCGTGCGCGGCCCCGGCCACGCGCACCGCGGCGTAGCCCAGGAAGGACAGCCCCGCGATCAGCACCACCATCCACCAGATCTCGTAGGGATTGATGCCACCCACGGGGCCGTAGGCCGTGTCGGGCAGGACGGGCAGGAGCACCACCGAGATCGCCAGCAGCTCCAGGCCCGCCATGAGTTCGCGGTGGTCCAGCCGGGCGACGAAGCGGTGCAGCTCCTGTTTGACGCCGAGCACGATGGCGAGGACGACGCTGCCCGCCGCGGCCACCGCCAGCTCGCCCAGCCCGGCCAGGGCGCCCAGGCCGAACGTGGCCAGCGCGGCCATGAGCGTGGTCGCGCCCACGTCCGCGTCCTGCCGGGTCAGGGTGTACCAGTGGTTCAGCCCCAGCAGGCCGCCCGCGGCGAGCACCGTCGCGGCCAGCGTGGCCGCGTTCGTCGCCAGGGTGAGCAGCGCCGCCAGCCCGCCCAGAAAGCCCAGCACGGTGAAGGTGCGCACGCCCGCGACGCGCTCGCCGGGCGCCAGCTCGCGTCCCTTCCAGCCGCGCTCCATCCCCACCAGGAGGCCGAGCGCGAGCGCGACGGCGAGGCGCTCGAACATGACGACGGTCTCGGGCATGGCGGGCGGCGGCGAACACAGTGTGCGCGAATGACGGCGCCGGAATCATCGCGCGCCCGCCCGGCCCCGTGCAAGCGTGGCCCGGCGCCGCTCGCGCGGACCGCCGTGAACGCGTGGGCCGTCCTCGCAGGGTGTGCCCGGCCGGCGACCGTGTCCGGCCTACGCTCGCAACGCCCGGCGCGCGGCCTCGGCGCGTTCGGCGGCTTCCAGGAGGTCGTGGTGCGCCGCGTCCAGGATGGTGCTGAGCCCGTCGGCGGCGATGGGATCGAGCGCCACGGCGCGCTCCGGGTCGCGGACGACGCGGGCGAGGAACGCCAGGACGGCGGCGACGTTGCCGTTGACCTGGTCCAGGGTCGGCGCGGGCGCGTTCGCGGTGAAGGCGAAACGCGGCGTGCGCTCGATTCCGGCACGCGCGTCGGTGCCCTGCGGCTGCGCGTCGGCGACGGTGGCGGACGGGCTCATGGGTGCCTCCCGTATCTCGCGTGATGAGCGCTCGCCGCCGCACCGCGCGAACGCGTGCGGCGGCCGGGAGGTGACAACCTTGCACCGTACAGGAAAAGGTCCGACGGCCTTTGGGCCGAAGCCTTGGACATACGCCGCCGGCTCCCGGCCACGACACGTGGCGAGGCATAGCAGCCCGGCGCCCGGCCACGCCACGGGCATGACCGGGATGTCCCTTTTCCGTGCCGCCTTTTCACGCTGGAAAACGGCGGACGTCTGTACGGTGCGGGATTGTCACATCCCACCACGCACGGTCCCGCCCACACCTTGGCATGTCAAGCTTTCTCCATGCCGGCGACCGGAAGGTGTGCGGCGATTCGCGCCGCCATACCCCTTGCGGCGAGCCGTCGCGACATCACCAAGCCCGCGTTGCTCGCCTAGGACTCAGCTGAGACTGAGGAAGCGACCAAGAACGGATGCGTCATGCCCATGCTCAGGGCGCTGGGCTACGACGTGTTCGACCTCAACCCGGTGGTGCCCGAATTCATTGCCGATGTCGGCGTAAAGAACGGCGAGAAGGTCGATTACCCCCTCAAGTACGCCCTCAAGTTCAACGACGACATCGCCGTCCTGATCGAGACAACGGCCATCGGCGCGGACCTGTCCGAGGCGCCGTTCAACCAGCTCTACCGCTATTTCAACGTCACCAATGCGCGCATCGGGATCCTGACGCCAGGGCCCCAATGCGCATTCTTCCCAAAACCTTCGGGTGAGTCTCTACACTGCTCGGCAGATATTCTTCTATCTTCTTTGGCCCATGGCAACTTATTAACTATTCAATTTTTCCATCATCTCATCGAGAATCGCCTGCCTCTTAAGCCGATCGTCAGTCACCTCATCAATTGAACTAATGATCTTAACAGCCTTCTGAAATGGTGCAATGCAGTGGTCATTATGATATGATACTGTGTCGATTATTTTGCTTGTTTGTCTACCGATCTTTCTCGAGTTCAAGGGCGGAACTTTTTTTCCACACAAAATCGCACGCATTAAGGCAAGAATATGCCACTTATACTTGCGCGAATTTTGCGGGATGACGTTGTTTGAAACAAGTAAATGTAGACGATACAAACTTAAGCACGCTGCGTAGAATATACTTTCATCATTATAGTAATGAAACATCGTGTCAGCAAGCTCTTCATACATTCGTTTTGGAAATTTAAAAGCCAAATCTGGGCGATTGCAAAACATTGCAGCCACCCCTTTCGCTGCCGTTTGAATATTGAAAATTCGAATTGCGGCGATATCACGCCCCACGTATTGGCGTTCTCGACGCTCAAAATACACGCGACTTTCATAGCCTTCGAATGTGTTAAAATACTCCTCAACTTTCTTCGAGATTGGTTGAAGCGAAAGGAATTGCGTTTCGTCTACTTTGGTTTGGCTATTTGTTGCACGTACAAGTTCTGAAAAAACGTCTTCGTTACCAGTTTCAACAACCTTAACATTGACCATAACGCGGTCATCTAGCTCGCTCTTATTTTCGAATAAGACATTAGAGGTTTGGCATCCATTCACAATTTGATAGTCTGACAAATGCAAAGTGCTTCCTTGAACGCGAACATCAGGACTAACAATTGTGATACCGTTGTTCAGAACCGGGAACCTTGTGGCCGTGTCTGGCTTTTCTAACGTGCTCTGAATTGAGTTATTCACAGGGTTGTCTGACCCTAAATAAGCTCTCACGTTTTCCTCAAAAACTTGCGCTCTGAGATTACCATCTTCCGTGGTAAGAAGGTTTTCTACTAAATCTTTCGCTTTAACTACCGCGAGATAGGCTTCATGAATTCCGTGGATATCAGGAAGAGGCGCATGGCTAAAAAAATCTAACTGAGCCGTCACACCAGAATACGTACTTACCCACAATGATGTCAGCAGATCCCGATCTATAAATTGTATATCAACCCTGTAGAACAAGCTGAGGCTTGTCAGTTGATTTTGGGCTTCACCCTTTGCCCTTTCTAATGCCCTTGGGGCTTGATATTGGCCAGTCGCGACAAACCGTGCAATTAGACTTGGTTTGCCTAATCTAAGTTTAGGAACATTTTCAAGTACGATATCGAGCACTTCACGCGCGGCACAGAGTGATGGATCATCGCTATCGATTTCGTCAGCACTTACAAACCGATAAATTGCTTCTTTAAATTTATAAAATTCACCTTGGTCAAAGCTTTCGCTACGCTTAGCTTGTATGAATACAACTTCAACGTCGTGATTCCGCCGCGGCGAGGAAAATACCCGCCGCGCATCCTCTGCCGAGACAATTACTTCTTCGTCAATTATAACCGCCACTCCGTCAATTCCATCATCATTAGAACCGGTAGTAACATCATCAATTTCATAATTTGATCCAATTTTTGACGAGATCACAGAATAGGTGCAAAACTTTTCGAATTGTATTGCCTCACATTCATGGTTTACCGCGAAGCTTTTGGCGAAATCGTTAAGGTGCGCTTTTATGATGCGATGCAGCTTTTGCATGAGTCCTCCACTTACTACTACTGTAATTAATATAGCAGCATGGTCCGATATGTGCAATGGCTCCTGAGCGCTCTTGATGCTACTTGCGACAGCGTTTAAAAAGTTATGCCTAAAAGGGTTAGGTGTATACAAAAGTCGCCCAAGGAAATTCTTACATGAGGTGTCGATTGAGCCTAATGAAATAGCCGGAACGTCCGCGGGTAGTATTCCCATTTTAGTGTTAGAGTATCTTAGGTTCCCCGAGGCTTCCTTAAGCTCTTTCGCTGACGGGTTATAGTCAATCGGCGAAGGAGCTGATGACCATGGATGGCGAGACGAACCTGGCCAAGAAGTAGCTGTCGGTGCTGGAGCTTGCCAAGGCTTTAGCGAACGTCTCGGAGGTATTCCCGCGGCGCGCGCTGGGCCGGCAACAGTTCTACGAATACAGGCGGCGCTTTCAGGCCCACGATCTGGCGGGGCTCACGGACCTCTGGCCGATAGTGCGCAGCCAGCGCACGACGGTCTCGTGCGGAACGGTACGGCCGGCGGCCACGTCGGCTTCGGCTTCGGCGATCGCGTCCGCTTCGGCCTGATCGTCGGTGACGTCGAAAACGGTGGGGGTCTCGCCCATGTCGACCTCCTTCGCAACGGGAGTGTGCCGACGACAGTCGGCCGCGTCCAGTGGGGCTTGGCGCGATCTCACCACCCCCTCATCCTCGCCTTCTCCCCGCCGGCAGGGAGAGAAGGAATGTGGGCCCGAACGCGAAGAGCCGAATGCCCCACCCGCCCCTTGCACAGCGCGCGCGCATCGTCTCAAGTGGCGGCCATGTGCGGTGGATGGCTGGAACAGGTGCGCGCGCCCGGGCGTTGCGCGGCGCTTCGGCGGCTGGCGGGCGCGGTGCTCGTCGGGGCGGTGCTCGCGGGCGCGGCCGGCGGCGTGCGGGCGGCCGCGGATGCGCCCGTGGTGGACGGCGTCGAGCCGCGGCACGCCGTGGCGATGCACGGCGACGTCAAGTACGGCCCCGGATTCGACCACTTCGATTACGTCCGGCCGGACGCGCCGCAGGGCGGCACGCTCAACCTCGCCGAAAGCGGCACCTATGACACCTTCAACCCCTACGTCCTGAAGGGCACGGCCGCCGCGGGCGGGGATCTCGTCTTCGAGACCCTGATGACGTCCAGCAAGGACGAGCCGTTTTCCATGTACGGCCTCGTCGCCGAGCACATCTACATGCCCGAGGACCGCTCCTGGGTCGCCTTTCAGCTTCACGAGGACGCGCGCTGGCACGACGGCGAGCCGATCACCGTCGCGGACGTGATCTTCTCCCTGAACACGCTGAAAAAGAAGGGCCACCCGTTCTACCGCTTCTACTACAAGAACGTGACCAGCGCGCGCAAACTCGGCCCGCGCCTGGTGCGCTTCGACTTCGGCGGCGGCCCCAACCGCGAGCTGCCCCTGATCGTCGGGCAGATGCCCGTGCTTCCCAAGCACGAATGGACCAAGGAGGGGCGAAACTTCGGCGACGCCACGCTCGACCCGCCGCTGGGCAGCGGTCCCTACAAAATCGTCAACCACGAGCCCGGGCGCTACGTCGTCTACGGCCGCGTTGACGACTACTGGGGCGCCGACCTGCCGGTGAATAAGGGCCGCTGGAACTTCGAGCGGATCCGCTACGACTACTTCCGCGACCCCACGGTGATCCGGCAGGCGGTCAAGGGCGGCAACATCGACGTCCGCCGGGAAAACCAGGCGAAGGCCTGGGCCACCGCTTACGACACCCCGGCGAAGGCCAAGGGCCGGCTCAAGCAGGTGGAGATCGACCACGACCGGCCGACGGGGATGCAGGGCTTCGTCATGAACACGCGCCGGGCGCCCTTCGACAAGGTGAAGGTGCGCCGGGCCATGGCCCACGCCTTCGACTTCCCGTGGACGAACCGCAACCTGTTCTTCGGCCAGTACGACCGCACGGCGAGCTACTTCTCCAACTCCGAACTGGCGGCCGAGGGCCTGCCGGACGGGCGGGAGAAGGAAATCCTGGAACGCTTCCGCGGCCGGGTTCCGCCCGAGGTGTTCAACAAGGCCTACGAGCCGCCCACGACCGACGGCGACGGCTATCCGCGCGCGAACCTCCAGACGGCGGTGCGGCTGCTCAAGGAGGCCGGCTATCGCTACCAGGACATGAAGCTGGTCGATCCCGAGACGGGCCGGCAGGTCACCTTCGAGATCCTGCTGGTCAGCCAGGCGTTCGAGCGGATCGTGCTGCCCTACCGGGCGAACCTGGAAAAGCTGGGCATGGACGTGTCGGTGCGCGTGGTGGATTCGGCGCAGTACCAGAACCGGCTGGACAGCTTCGAGTTCGATATGATCGTGCACAGCTTCGGGCAGTCGCTCTCGCCCGGGAACGAGCAGCGCGACTACTGGTCCTCGGCGGCGGCCGAGCGCCAGGGCAGCCGCAACCTCACGGGCGTGCAGGACGCGGTGGTGGACGAGCTGGTGAACATGATCATCCAGGCGCCCAGCCGCAAAGAACTGGTCGCGCGAACGCGCGCGCTGGACCGTGTGCTGCTCTGGCACCACCTTGTCGTTCCGAACTGGCACATCGGGTATTTCCGCGTGGTCTACTGGGACAAGTTCGGCCGCCCCGAGACTCCGCCGTACGACCTGCCCATCCGCGAGACCTGGTGGGTGGCGCCGGACAAGCAGGAGGTGGTGGCCAGCGCGCAGGCGGAAAGCACGGCCGGCGAGGGCGAGCCCCGCGGCGGCGGCCCGGGCTGGCTCACCGGCGCCGGGCTGGTGGTGCTGGTCGCCGCGGCGGCCCTGTTCTTCCGCCGGGCCCGGTCGGGGCAGGGGGTGTGATGGGATTTGGAGCGACACCGGGGGTAGGTTGGGCTGAGGCCAGCGGCCGAAGCCCAACACCGGCGCGCCAACCGCCCATGTTGGGCCTCGCTGGCGCTCGGCCCAACCTACGGGGGCTACGGGCGCCGCGGACCGTCCAATGGGGCGAGGCATGACCGCCTACATCATCCGCCGGCTGCTGCTGATCGTGCCCACGCTGATCGGGGCCATGCTGATCAACTTCCTGATCGTGCAGGCCGCGCCGGGCGGCCCGGTGCAGCAGGTGATCTCCCAGGTCACGGGCACCGGCGTGGCGGCGACCCAGCGCGTCACCCAGGCGGGCGACGAGATCCAGCAGGCCGGCGGGGGCGGTGCCTCGGGCGTGCAGAGCGAGTACCGCGGCGCCCAGGGGCTCGATCCCGAGTTCATCAAGGACCTCGAAAAGCAGTTCGGCTTCGACAAGCCGCCGCACGAGCGCTTCCTGCTGATGATCGGGAACTACGCCACCTTCGACTTCGGCGAGAGCTTCTTCCGCAGCCGCTCGGTGACCGAACTCATCGTGGACAAGCTGCCCGTGTCGATCTCGCTCGGCCTGTGGACCACGCTGCTCACCTACCTGATTTCCATTCCGCTGGGGATCGCCAAGGCGACGCGCGACGGCACGCGCTTCGACTTCTGGAGTTCCGTGGTGGTGCTGGTGGGCAACGCCATCCCGGCGTTCATGTTCGCCGTGCTGCTGATCGTGGTCTTCGCCGGCGGGGCGTATCTGGACTGGTTCCCGCTGCGCGGCATCGTCTCCGACGACTGGGAGACCCTGTCCTGGCCCATGCGGATCGTCGACTATTTCTGGCACATGGCGCTGCCTTTGACGGCGCTGGTGATCGGCAGCTTCGCCAGCCTGACCATGCTCACCAAGAACTCCTTCCTGGACCAGATCGGCCAGCAGTACGTCGTCACCGCGCGCGCCAAGGGGGTGAGCGAGAAGCGCGTGCTCTACGGCCACGTGTTCCGCAACGCCATGCTGATCGTGATCGCCGGCTTCCCCGTGGCCTTCGTGAACATCCTGTTCACCGGGGCGGTCTTGATCGAGATCCTGTTCTCGCTGGACGGGTTGGGGCTGCTCGGCTTCGAAGCGGTGGTGAACCGGGATTATCCCGTGATGTTCGGCACCCTCTACATCTTCACGCTCATGGGGCTGATCCTGCAGCTTGTGAACGACATCATGTACACCGTGGTCGATCCGCGCATCGACTTCGAGGCGCGGGAGGGGTGAGCATGCGCTTGGGCGCGATGTTGGGTCTTGCTTGCGCTCGACCCAACCTACGGGGCCTTCGGCATATTGGCCGCCTCATGCTTCGACAGGCTCAGCATGAGGGGTTTTTGAGATGTCGCCCGACGCCTCATCCTGAGCTTGTCGAAGGAGAGGCGTCGGGCGCGCTGCGCCGGAGGAACCCATGACGGACTCCACCAGCCCGCAGGACCGCTTCCTGGGGATGCCCGTCTCGCCCATCACGCGCCGGCGGCTGCAGAGCTTCCGGGCGAACCGGCGCGGGTTCTGGTCGCTGTGGATCTTTCTGGTCCTGTTCGCCATCAGCCTGGGCGCCGAGCTGGTCGCCAACGACGACCCCATCCTGGTCGTCTACAAGGGCGAGGTGATGGCGCCCATCGTGACGGACTATCCGGAGACGGCCTTCGGCGGGGTGTTCCCCACCAAGACCGACTACTCGGATCCCTTCGTCCAGCAGCGGATCGCCGAGCACGGCTTCATGATCACGCCCATCATTCCCTACGACCACCAGTCGGTGGACTGGCGCCTGACTGAGCCCGCGCCCACGGCGCCGGACGCGGAGCACTGGCTGGGCACCGACGACCAGGCGCGCGACGTGGTGGCCCGGGTGATCTACGGTTTCCGCATCTCGGTGGTCTTCGGCCTGCTGATGACCTTCTTCTCCACGCTGATCGGCGTGACGGCCGGGGCGGTGCAGGGCTACTTCGGCGGGTGGGTGGACCTGATCTTCCAGCGCGTCATGGAGATTTTCGGCACCCTGCCCATGCTCATGGTGCTGATCATCCTGGCCAGCGTGGTCGAGCCCAACTTCTGGTGGCTGCTGGCGGTGATGGTGCTCTTCGGCTGGCCCTGGCCGGTGGGCTACGTCCGCGCCGAGTTCCTGCGCGCACGCAACCTGGATTTCGTCAAGGCGGCGAAGGCGCTGGGCGTGAGCGATGTGATGATCATGTTCCGCCACATCCTGCCCAACGCCATGGTGGCCACGCTGACCTTCCTGCCCTTCACCCTGGCGGGCTCGATCACCACGCTGACGGCGCTGGACTTCATCGGTTTCGGCCTGCCCCCGGGCTCGGCCTCGCTGGGCGAGGTGCTGGCGCAGGGCAAGGCCAACCTGCAGGCGCCCTGGTTGGGCCTGACGGGCTTCATCGCCTTGTCCATCATGCTCACCCTGCTGTTCTTCATCGGCGAGGCGGTGCGCGACGCCTTCGACCCGCGCAAGCTGTTCAAGGGCGAGGCGCAGCCCGCCGAGGATACCGGCCAGCCCGCGACCGCTGCGGCGGCGACGCGGGCGCAGGGAGGTGGCGCGTGAGCGAACGGCTGCTCGAAGTGGCGAACCTGGGCGTGTCCTTCGGCGCCGGCGAGAGCCGGGTGGACGCGGTCAAGGGCCTGACCTTCGGCATCGACCGTGGCCAGACCGTGAGCATCGTGGGCGAGAGCGGCAGCGGCAAGTCGGTGACCGCGCTGTCCATCATGCAGCTCCTGCCCTATCCCATGGCGCGCCACGCGCGCGGTTCGACCATCCGCTTCAAGGGCGAGGAGCTGCTCGCGGCGGGCGAGGGGCGCATGCGCGAGGTCCGCGGCAACGAGATCGCCATGATCTTCCAGGAGCCCATGACCTCGCTGAACCCGCTGCACACCATCGAGAAGCAGGTGAACGAAGTCCTGCTCGTGCACAAGGGGATGAGCCGCGCCCGGGCGCGCGAGCGCACGCTGGAGCTGCTCGACATGGTGGGCATCCCGGAGGCGCGCGAGCGCCTGACGGCCTATCCGCACGAACTCTCCGGCGGGCAGCGCCAGCGCGTGATGATCGCCATGGCGCTGGCCAACGAGCCGGACCTGCTGATCGCGGACGAGCCCACCACCGCGCTCGACGTCACGATCCAGGCGCAGATCCTCAAGCTGCTGCGCCAGCTCTGCGCCAAGTTCAACATGGCGCTGCTGCTGATCACCCACGACCTGACGGTGGTGCGCAAGATGGCCGACCACGTCGTGGTGATGACCGGCGGCGAGGCGGTGGAGCAGGGGCGCGCCGCGGACGTCCTGGGCAACCCGCAGCATCCCTACACCCGGCGCCTCATGGCCGCGGAGCCCGGCGGCCGGCCCACGCCCGTGCCCAACAACGCGCCCGTGGTGCTTTCGGGGCAGGATGTGCGCGTGCACTTTCCCATCAAGAAGGGCGTGCTCAAGCGCACCGTGGGCCACGTGAAGGCGGTGGACGGCATCGACCTGAACCTCCGCGCCGGGCACACCGTGGGCGTCGTGGGCGAGAGCGGCAGCGGCAAGACCACGCTGGGCATGGCGCTGCTCCGCCTGACCGGCGCGACCGGGGCGATCACTTTCGACGGCACCGACCTCCAGGCGCTCTCGGGCAAGCAGATCCGCCCGCTGCGCAAGGCCATGCAGGTGGTCTTCCAGGATCCCTACGGCTCGCTCTCGCCGCGCATGTCCGTCGGCCAGATCGTCGCCGAGGGGCTGAAGGTGCACAACCTGGGCGACGACGGCCCGGCGCGCGAGCGCATGATCGTGGACGCGCTCACCGAGGTGGGGCTGGATCCGGACAGCCGCTTCCGCTATCCGCACGAGTTCTCCGGCGGGCAGCGCCAGCGCATCGCCATCGCCCGCGCCATGGTGCTCAAGCCCAAGGTGGTGGTGCTGGACGAGCCCACCAGCGCGCTCGACATGTCGGTACAAGCGCAAATCGTCGATCTGCTGCGCGATCTCCAGGAACGGCACAACCTCGCCTATCTGTTCATCAGCCACGACCTTCGCGTCGTGCGTGCGCTCGCCGACGACGTGATCGTGATGAAGGACGGCCAGGTGGTGGAGCAGGGCGCGGCCGCCGAGATCTTCGACCGCCCGCGTGCCGATTACACGCGCGCGCTGATGAAGGCCGCGTTCGAGTTGGAGGCGACCGACAGCGGCGTGGTGGCGATGTGAGAGGGGCGGCCGCGAAGCCTTATGCGTTGGTCTGCATGGCGCGGCGGGCGTATCTCCGTGGCGCGGAATCAACCGTTGTCTTGACAACACGCCAATAGACAACGACGGTTGGTATGCGGTTGGGAAGGCTGCCGAACGCGGTCTGCTGAGACATGGTTCTCGCCCAGCCGCCTTTCCTATATTTGAGCGCCGGTTCGGCTAAATATCTATGTATCTTCTGTATCTGGACGACGCCGGTTCCGTCGGCAACCCGGAAGAGAGATACTTTATTCTTGGCGGGATTGCGCTATTCGAGCGTCAGGTTTACTGGCTTCAGCAAGACCTCGAACGGATTACGGGGGAGCTGTCGCATCCCGAACCAAACAATTTGGAACTTCGTGGCAATGCGATTTTGAATCGTCGCAACTTCTGGCGACGGTTCAGACCTGTCGAGGCACGGCGTATTCTTCGTCACGGGATTGCGACGGCAAGAAGTTTGCGCGGAATTTGGGCCCTTTTTGGTGCGGTTGTTGATAAAGCCGAGGTCAGTCCAGAAGATCCAGTCGAATACGCGTTTGAACAAATTTGCAATCGTTTCGACCGTTTTCTGCACCGCCGATATCTCAACGGAGACCCTCAAAAAGGGCTTCTGATAATGGATCAGTCTGCCAAGGAAACGCGTTTGCAGACACTCGCAACAGAGTTTCGTCAGACTGGACACCGATGGGGGACGCTTCGAAACTTCAGTGATGTTCCGATGTTTGTCGATTCCCAAGCATCTCGTGCGGTTCAGTATGCTGATCTTCTTGCCTATGCCTTGTATCGAAAATTCGAAAAAGGCGATTCAGAATGTACAGTGATGGTAATGACCTGACAGTGCCGTCCCTGGGGTGGGGTTCATGCGGCGGCTTTGGGTGGTTTGGTCGGTGTTGAGGTCTCCTCCTTCTGG
>Ga0207714_1001040_pt1 | contig 18487 bp, 9 predicted proteins | sample PonA232FremontCA_2_FD_187270 | JGI IMG/M metagenome (GOLD analysis project Ga0207714, IMG submission 187270) | Marine sediment microbial community from Fremont, CA, USA - Pond A23 Sediment 2 (SPAdes) | ecosystem: Environmental > Aquatic > Marine > Unclassified | place: USA: Fremont, California...
CTGCGATACGTCCAGAACAACCAGGGTGCCACCGGTCAGCAGGATCTGAGCACTTTAGAGGACCTGGTTTACAAGCTTTCGGAACGGGTTGACTCCGCGAGTAATACTACAAGCGAACTTGGAAATCGAGTGGGCAGCCTGGAGTCCCAGGTTCAGGAACTGCGGGCCTCGCAGGGGCCGGAGAACTACGACCAGCTGGTCAAGCGCTCCGAGAACAACTTTATCCTTGGTGTTACCGGGATAGTCCTCGGTGCTGGTGCACTGGCCTGGACAATTTTAATCGGTTAATCAGCCGTTTACCCTTTGATTTTCGTGAAGAAAACTTTATTATATCTTGTGTAATAAGGAGAAAGAACTGGTTATGACTAAAAAAAACAAAAAAGATTACCAAAACAACAATACGGAGGTGATTTATGGCACGTTTCCCGCGGGTAACTTTGAAAACCGTTTAATTCCTAGGAATTGCAAGCTAGATCTAGCAGGTAAGAGACATTGTATTAATTCACAATAGAAGGAGGTAAAACTCATAATGACTAAAAAGTTTTTAGCCTTAACGATGGTTTTGGTGCTCGCAGCAGGTTTTGCTGCAGTTGCGCAGGATAGACCTTTGGAAGGAAGTTGGGAAAATGAGCTAACTTTTGTCCCGCAAACTAATCCGATCGATTCATTTACGTCGACACTCGACGTTACTTATAACAGTGGCGGTATCACTTACAACAGTATCTCCGAGTTCGACCTGGGCGGGTTTGATGATCAGGAATTTGGTGTCTCTACTTCGGTAGGATTACTGGACCTGGAGTCCATCATTAACTTCAACCCCTCAGCGCCTGGCTTGGATTACTGGCTCACTGATGCAGCCTTGACGCTAGGCGGAGTCAGCATCACGGATAACTTCCTGCTGCAGGATACAAAGGCAGGGCTTGACAACGGTTATGGTGCGGGTATGGATCTCGGATTTTCCGGTGAGACACCTGGGGGAGTATCGATAGAGGTCAATAATTACTTTGGGATGGAGCCCGTTGTGTATAATGCGGACACCGTTAAATGGGACGGTGAAATCACTGGTAGACAGTTTGGTTACTACTCGATACCTGGAGACTCGGGTTACGCCATAGTCGGTCGACACGGGCCAAGTCAGACAAATGCCTACAACCCATCGGCGATGCAGTACGTTGCAACCAAATTAACGATGGAAAATAAGTCCATAGGGTGCTGTGATTTCTCCAGTGAGACTTTATTTAGTGAGTTGAATGGGTTTGAGTACACGGAATTCGAGTTCGAGATGGTTTCCGAAAACCTGCCGCTTTCGCTTGATGGGGATTTGAAATTTACCCCGCAGACGAAGTCGGTGGTGCTCACGCCTTCATTGACTACTGAATGGGGTTGCTTCGACGTTTACACTGACCTAAGCGGAACACTGGCAAATAATAGCCAGACCGGAAGTACCTTAACGGGTCTGGAAGTAGAAGGGTTCTCCTTGACGGGCGTCGAACTGGGCCACGTAGAGTTTAGTTCTTATACCGCGCTTTACGACTACAATGTAGCCGACCTGAACTCCGACTTTAGAGCGAGCTACGATTTTGTTGATGATGAAGGAGACGAACATACAGAATACTTTGACGAGGTCATTAGAATCGACAAGATGGACATGGAAGGGGTAAACCTGGACTTCGTCGTAGATACGTACTTCGACATGTCGGAAAGCAGCGGACTGTTTGACCTGGCGCTCTTTGAACTGGAAGCTGCTTACGAGCTGAGTTCTCAGTTCACCATAGACAATGGCCTGTTGATTTCTCCAAAGACTAAGGGGAACGGCGGCCTAGAAGAGGTCAGTCTAGGACTAGATTATAGCTTCTAATTTAAACTGATCCTTTTAAAAAACCACGAACCCCGGGCCAAAGAAGGTCCGGGGTTTTTCTCTTTGTTTTGTGCCTTCAAATTTCCACTAATGAATAGTGGAGGACAAAACCAACAGGACTGCTTTGGGTTTGAATCAGCTTCCATCTTCACAAATTAAATATTTTTTTAGTGGTTTACACTCCAACCAGTACCAATCTTCTTATCAACCCCCTTAAGTTTCTTATAAAATTAATTGCTCGTTTTGTGGCAATTTATTAGCAGCCATCCAAACTACTCTAACGGTGGAGCTTCAACCCTCTTAATTTAATCCCGGCTAACGACCGCGAGAGCTTGCTTGGTGGTGAGAAGGAAACAAGCTGTTTATCGGAAACTGTTAAATACGTAGTACATCAAAATAATTCGATCATTAAAGTCGCTCTCAAAAAACGCCCCAATTTGAATTGAATTACCGCGGGAAGATAAAATATATCAAACTTAGCCGGGTAGCGTGCCCTTAACGACGAAACAGCTTTTTGAATCCAGCACTCTTCTATCGAGCTAAAATACTCAGTCAACTGAGTTAATTTATCGTTCCCAAGATTCGAGGTTAGCTGTGCAAACGTCTTTTGATATGCCCCGCCTCGTTTGGACCGGGAAGTGATTGACTTAAGTTTGTTTTTCTTACAAGGTAAGGTTATTGTTTTAAACTATGGCGAACTGTAGTCCTCGGCCAGCCTTGCAAGGTCGCTAATGGTGCTTTCACTGTTCAAAAAGTTGGATAGCTGAGTATTGCCGGCATTGCTACCTGCTGCCCCTTTTGCTCCGGGGTTTCCGCCCATGGAAACGGGCAGGGAGCTAAATTTGACCATGTTATGCAGTGTCTGTTTTAACTGGCTTGTGGCATCTGGAGATGCCTTTGCGTTATTGGAGGATTGGTGCTGCCTGGAGTAAGTTACTATGCTTTCGGCAAGAGTATCGATTAATTCTGCTTTGTGTTGATAGGTTAAGTAAAGGGAAGATCTGTCAAGGTAGCGCCTGATTTTTCTAAGTAAGTTGATCTGTCCGTCTATTCTCGCCAGTACGGTACTGAAAGGTGCCCCCGAGCGTAACATCCTAATAATAGTTTTTGTGACAAGCGGAACCGGTAGATTCTCCCTTAATGCTTTTTGGTAGGAATTCAATAGTCTCTTTTTGTCGCCCTGTAAGCCCTGTTTTGAGGAAATGACTTCCAGCATGGTTTCCGTCCCTATTGCTCCGGAGAAACCGAGTAGTGCGTCCTTGGCTCCCGTGTAGATGGATAGTGTTAGGTTTTGCTTCTCGTTTTTGGTTAGAAAACCCAACCTATTGACGGATTTTGAGATTCTGCTCTTGCTGGGTGGCTGACTTGCCAGGGAAACGCAAAAGTTGGTCAGAATCAGTAAAGCACTCAAACTAAGTATTAAGACTATCTTGCTTCTGTTAGCTGCTCTCTCCGTCTCATTGGTTAACTGTAAATGGTATAACGGAAATCCAGGTTGTTTGGACTTCATTTTAATTCACCTCCAATTTTTCAGAGGGGCTACAATCTTTAGCTCCTACGCGGATTTTCCATGGTTTGTACTGTCATCCTGTTTATTCTTATTCTCCTCGCCGATAAACCTGATGCCGTTTTTCCTATTTTTCCAATCCCTAACAACTTCATCTGCAAGAGGGTAATTTTTGGCTACCTTTTTCCCGTCGATCAGATAATAATATTCGTACTTACCCTCCTTCAAAGGGACCCGTACCTTCCAGACACCATCTCCATTTTCGTCCTTCATATTGATTGGTTTATAAGCACTAAAGTCGCCTGCCAGGTCGACTTCTTGTGCATTCGAAGCCGCTACTTTAAAGATTACTGCATTGCCTTGTGAACCTTCTTTTGATGGAGAAATGAACCAGCCCAGCGTTAGTCCGATTACGATTGCGGCGACTGCTCCCCCCGTAATGGCGTATTGCTGCATAGAGGTCAGGTTGTCTAATAGCCTATTAAAACTTTCTTTTATCCTAATTAACCAATTAAATGGTTTAAAACGGTTTCGATCGTCGATATTATCCTTTACAATTTCCTCCATATTTTCCAATCTATCCGATTCCGATTCTACAACTGACTCCCATTCCTCGCCTATCTTGTGGCCTAACTCGTCTTTTCCTTCGTTTATTTCGTTACTCATTCAACCCCACCTCTTGATACACAGACTTTAACTTCTTCTTCCCTCTGTGTAGCCTGGTTTTAATGGTTCCCTGAGGCACGTCAAGTATCTCCGATATTTCGTCGTAGCTCAACTCACCCCAGAACCGCATTATCAAAGGTGCTCTGTATTTGGGCTCTAGATCGAATAGTGCCTTGCGAATACCCTTTCTTCTCTTTTCCTTCTCTATTTCTTCCTGGGGGTCGTCGTTTCCGCTTATCAAGGACATTTTTTCGATGAAACTCCAGCGATTCTGCTTTCTAACTATATTTTTCGATATATTGCTTCCGACGGTAAACAACCACGTGGAGAACTTCCTGTCCATGTCGTATTTTTCCAGGTTATCCCAGGCTTTGATAAAAGTCCTCTGGGTTGCATCTTCGGCTTCTGCCTCATCTTTGAGTATGGACAAGTTTACTCCGTAAACTGCTTCTTTGTACCTTTTCACTATTTCCCCCCATGCCTCTTTTTCTCCTCGTAAGGATTTGTATAGCAGTTCTTTTTCATCGGATCTACCCAGCTTTTCTTTTCTCATTATTATCTACACTCTTTTAGGGGAAATGTTTCAGAAAAAGTCAGTTTCTTTTGGAGTCTTTTTAGTTATTTTGACACATACGGGTTAATAAAAGCAAGCTTTTATCGAAGAGATGGGGAAATTTTGGCCATATTGCCAAATTTGGGACCAAAAAATGAAACTTAAAGCCCAAACCGTTGTATATAAAATTGGGAATTTTGATAAGCGTTAGTCTTTTGAGTTTGGATATATTTTGCAAAGTGCTTTATAAAATAAGGTGAGGCAAGAGGGAGGTGGCAAAGTGAAGATCAGGTTACCCGTTTCTGCTTTTAGTGCCACGATTACTACCGTTTTACTTTCTTTCGTTCTCGTTATCTTTCCCGCCGGTGCTGCGGAAGAGCCGGACTTTGATGTAGAGTTTAGCTTTGGTAGCATGGGCGTGAATGCTCAAATAGCCGATGCCGAGACGGGTGAAAAGATTCCCAGGGAGATGGTCGAATTCTGGGCTTTGCCCAGTACGGCAGACTCGATAGACGAGGTGGAGAAGATTAAAGTTGAGGCGCCGGGCTACGAACCCGCTTACGTAAGCGGGTTTACCAGGATGTCATTGAATATGGGATTTCTGCAGATTGTCGTCCTGCAATTAGGTGAAGTAAATCTTACCCCTAGTAGGGCGAAGAAGCCCGTTCTCAACGTCTATTCCGAGCCGACTGGCGGAAAGGTCTATATTGACTCCGAAGCTGAAGGCACTACACCCATGGTGGGGTTGAGGATAAATTCAGGTTCACACGTAGTTGAAGTGCTCAAAGAGGGGTACGAAAACTGGAGCAGGAGAATATATCTTGAAAATGGGGATGAAAAAACCATTACCGCAAGTGAGGCCTCGTTAGAAGAGGAGAATAGTGCGCCGATTGCTGATTATAACTTTACTCCCTCCAAACCCTCTACCGGCGAGCGAATTCGATTCTCTAGTGATTCACAGGATAAAGACGGCAGTATAACGAATTACGTCTGGAAGTTTGAGGGTGGCGGCAAAGAATGGGGCAAAACTGTCACGAAGCAGTTTGACCACCCGGGCCAGTACAGGGTAACCCTTGCAGTAACGGATGACGACGGTCTTACTGAGAAAGTAACTGACCGGATTAGGGTTCAAAAAAGCAACACCCCGCCGGAAGCTGGTTTCAAATATACACCTTCCAGGATTAAAACGGGGGAAGAAGTACGCTTTAAAGATGATTCAGTTGACAAAAGCGGTTATATCTCCGACCGGACCTGGTCATTTGGTGACGGGACCAATTCAACTGAAGAAAACCCGAAACATACTTATGAAAGCCCGGGGACTTACTCCGTAAAACTGGTGGTTACAGATCAAAAAGGAGCTACCGATACTAAGCGAAAGGAGATAAAAGTTCGTTCATGGAAGCCCAGCGCTAAATTTACTTTTGCCCCAAAAGAGCCGGTTACTGGTGAAGAAATTACTATAAACGCTTCTTCGTCTACCGATAAAGAGGGAAGGATAGCCTCCTACCACTGGAATATCGGTGGGGATGCTGGGGAGAGATTGAAAGGCGAGAAAATTACCCACACCTTTTCATCGGCAGGAGAGAAAAGGGTGGAGTTAGCAGTCACTGATATGGACGGTAAAAAAGATTCGTTCGCACAAAATATAACAGTCAGGGAGAGTACAAATCCTATTGGTGAAAAATACGCACTCGTTATCGGAATTGCAAACTATAAGAACGCTCCTGATTATCAGGAGTGTAATTCTCGTTTTTGTGATCTACGGTACACTGATAAAGACGCAAAAGAGTTTTATCAGCTACTAAAGGAAGATCTCAGTGGGTTTAAGGATGAAAATCTTTCGCTGTTATTGAATGATGAGGCAACTGCTTCCGCTATTAGAGGAGAGTTTGGTCATTACATTAAAACGCTCGATAAGGACGATCTTCTGGTCTTTTATTACAGCGGTCATGGCGGGCGGGAAACTGACATAGGCAACGATGAAAGTGACGGCGTTGACGAATATTATCTTCCCTACGACACGAAAAAGGATGACCTTTTTGCCACCGCCATCCGGGACGACGAATTTGGTAACTGGATGTCTTCGTTGAATACTGATAACGTCGTCATCATTCTTGATTCCTGTTTTAGTGGTGGGGCAACCAAAAGCACAAAAGGTATGTCAGCGGAAGGTCTGAAAGCCGCGCCGTATAACAACGTTTTTGATGATTTTGATGTCAAAAACAAAGTTCTCCTTGCAGCTTCGGAGGAAAATCAGCCTTCTCTGGAATCGGAAAAACTCAACCAGGGAGTGTTTACGCATTATTTGCTAAAGGCTCTGAAAGGGAAAGCTGATCTAGATCAAGACGGGAATATAACGGTAAATGAGGTGTATAAATACGTAAAGCCAAAGGTAAAAGAATTTGCGGCCGAAACCGGCGAAATGCAGACACCTCTTTTAAAGGGCACGCAGTCCTCAATAAATATGGTTACCGTTAAAAAAGGGGGAAGTTCGAAAAAAATCGGCAAACTGACAGCTATATCGGGCGAAAAGGAAGTCGCTCGAAAGGGGGACCGGGTATTGATCAACAGAGGTAAGGATAGCGGCGTGTCCGTGGGTGATTTATTTTCCGTTTATAGAGTATACAAGTTAAATGAAGCACAATCCGTGAGGGAAAAACGCGCAGAAGTAAAAGTCATAAATTTACTGGGCTCAAACCGGTCTCTAGCCCGGGTAGCAAAGTCAATAGTTCCTGTTGAAGTGGGCAACAAAGTCAGGTACAAAGCAAAGCCTCAAAAAGATAAATAGAGTTGTGAACACCCACAGAAAGATTTTCGGGAAGGAGGTCTTTTGTGAAGAAAAATGCCTTAAAATTCACCTGTTTATTTCTAAGTACGATTATTTTAGTTGCGTTTTCGTTAACGGCTCCGGTGGAAGCTAATGAAGGTGAAAGAGGAACAAAGGTCAAGCTCCGGGCGCTGAATGGAGAGAGCGAACCCCTGGGCGGGGTAGCAGTTTTCCTGGATAAAGATAAAAAAGGGGAAACGTCTGAAAACGGGGTAAAGATTTTAAATGGTGTGACGGCCGGAGTTCATGAAATAGTGGCAAAGAAAACTTCCTCGGCGATAACTCCCGTTGAAATCAAAGTGCCGGAAAACGCGACCGTGAGTCTGAAGTTACTCATCGTGCAAGATGGTGGCAACCGTCCTCAAATTGGTTATGCGCCGTCCAAACCTCGGGCCGGAGAGAAGGTGAACTTTTTTAAACTGAACTCAGGAAGGAATGGGTCGGAGAGCTCAAGTATTTCTTACAGGTGGGACTTTCAGGGGGATGGCATCGTCGATGCCAGGGGGAGGACCGTTACGACAACCTACTCCTCCGCAGGCAACCGGAGAATTAATTTGACGGCTGTCAGAGGTGGGGAAATAGTTAATACACGGACGATTAACTTAGATGTCAATAAGGCCAACGTACCTCCAAAAGGTCTTATGGATAAAAACCAGAAGCGGATATTTGTCGGTGGAAAAATAAGCTTCGATGCCAGTGGTTCGCAGGACCCTGATGGTGACATCAAAAAATACCAGTGGAGGTTCGAGGGCGGTATTGAAAAGTCCGGGGAGATAGTAAGCCATACTTTTCAGCGGCCCGGCAATCATACACTGGAACTCTTACTTGAAGATGACGATGGAGCACAAACCACTGTCAAAGAAGAATTAAATGTTCGACCCGTGACTTATTTAAGCCAGCTATTTTACAAAAAGGGTCGGGGGTCGGCATGGACGACTGCGGAAAGGGGCTCTAGAAACGAGCCGCTGGAGCTGACAATCAAGGAAAAAGGTCGAAATTTGCAGTTGTTCTTTGAAAGAGAAAGTAATTCTATTTCACAGATTATCCATCAGGTCAAGCCGACTCAGCCAGGCATACTGGAAGTGATTGGTCAGACGGTGATAAAGCCGGATGAACAGTTAGTAATTCTAAGCGGGAAGGGTTATGCTCAAAGAGGCAAAATCACGTACAACCTCGCGAATAATACCAGGAAAAAGAAGATAATGGACTGGGACGGAAACGTAATGACCTCCAGCAAAATAGAAATCAAGAAAAATCAAAAAAACCATCAATATACTCAACACATGTTTACCATCAACTTCCTCTCAAAGCAATCGCTTGAGTCCATTGCCCTGGACATCCTGACGACCGAGGACTCGGAACCATTGATAGTATCCACCACTGAGTTATTTAATTACAGGAAGCTTACGTCGGTAAAGAGTTCTCTGCAGAGCGGCGTCAAGCCTTCCCGGTATAACCTGGCTCCCCATCTGATGGCTAAGCCTCCCAAGGTCATTTACGCCACGGAAAAGGCTAAATTTGACTTCGTTTCCTTCGACCCGGACGGAAATCTGGGGAAAATGGTTGTAGATTGGGGTGATGGCAAAAAAAGGACTATCGAAGAACCGGTTTCTGGAAAGAATAAAGTGTTCCATACTTATTCAAAAGCCGGAGAGTACGAAGTGGAAGTTACGACTTATGACAGTAGCAACAGGGAAAACAATTTCAAAAAAGTAAATTTTGAAGTCAGAGTCCAGGAACAAAAGAAGGAGAGGGATAAAGAAAAGGAACACGATCGGCCGTTAATGTTCACGACAGGTGATGTATTGGAACTGAATTGAAGTAGGTTATGGTGCTAAATTTAAAGATTTCAACGGTTAGTAACCTTACTGCAAATTAATACCCTGAGGTGTCCTGCCGATGAAGCTAAGCTTTAAACGAATTTTTATCATCGCTCTCTGCCTATGTTTATTCAGCATAACTGTTCTCGTAACTGCCGGTGAAACGGAGTTTAGGTTGAAGAATAGCAACAAGCTCAAGCATCCGGCATACGGAGTTGCTCTGGACCCAACCGGACAACTCCTGGCGGTCGGTAGTTGCGCCGCCAGGGTAAATAGAGAAGCGAATTCCGGCAGGCGGTGCAAAAAAGGGTTAATAAATATTTACGATATTGAGTCCGGGGAAGAGGCCGGAAGGTTGCAGGGTGGAGATGGAGCGGCCCTGGAATTGTCGTACCAGTCTCGGGGAAAACTGCTTGCCGGTCGATACTCGGATGGCTCCGTAATGGTCTGGAATTACGAAAAAGGATCACTTTACAGGAAGATCAAAAGCAAAGAGGCCAAATTCACTTCCCTGGATATCAGCCCTGACGGGAATTTGCTTGCAATTGGCACGGCTTCGGGTCAAGTCGAAGTCTGGGATATACACAAGGCCAAAATAATAAACCAGTTTTCAGCTCATTCCGACAGGATTGGGTCAATTTCTTTTGGCCCTGACGGCGATTTTTTGGCTACCGGATCCTTTAAGCGAGTAAAAGTCTGGGATGGAAAGGATAGGGATCTGTTAGAGACTCTCAACCAATTTGAAGGAGAGGTATTTTCACTGAGCTTTACTCTCGACGGTGAATACCTTGCAGGGTCATCCTATGAAAAGATTCTAATCTGGGAGGCCGACGACTGGACCACGTTTAAAACGTTATCGGGGCACCGACACTGGATAACTTCAGTAGATTTTACGCCCAACGGAGAGTATCTCGCCTCGGGTTCTCTCGATCGTTCAGTCAGGCTCTGGGACATTGACACTGGCAGACCCGTGGAAACCCTGACGGGCCATGCGCAAAGAGTCTATAGCGTAGATGTCGGGCCGGGTGGGGACGTGCTTGTATCCGCGTCCGAGGACCAAACCTTCAAAACGTGGGATCTAAAACGGGGGAACGAACCCCCGGTAGCGGAGTTCGAGATAAAACCCGATTCCCCCAGAATAAATCAAAAGATCAAGTTCGATTCTGCCCCTTCTTTTGATCCGGATGGAGCAATTAGTTCTTATACCTGGATTTTTCCCGACCGAAAAAAACATGGTCCGGTTGTTTTTCATCAGTTCTCCCGGCCCGGAAAGGTTTCGGTGAAATTGAGGGTTACGGATAAAGCGGGGGAAACCAGCACTGCCGCTTTAGATTTTCAAGTTAGAGGGGAAAAAAGCACGAAAGCGGAAACGAACCACCCCCAAACAGGTAAGGTCACTGCTTTAATTGGGGCAGAGGAGAAGAAGGGCCCCGTAGTGGGGAGCAAGCTTCTCGTAAGTCTAGGTACGGAGCAAGGGGTTAAAGTGGGGGACAGAGTGGTAATTTATGAAAGGTACGGCGGGAAATCGGTTTCTGTTGAGCCGATAAAGGAAGAACGAGGTCGCGCCAAAATAACCGATACGATTGGGGAAGAACGGGCTATCGCAGAGATAACAAGTTTGGTCCTGGAGGTTGAGGTAGGAAATTACGTGGAATTACTACCTTAACTAGCGCTGAAGGTCTCCTCGGAAAGTATTGGTGAATATTTGAGAAGCAGTGAATATTTGATGCCATTTGTTCAATAGTAGCTTTTTGAATATTGGCTACTTCTTCTCCATTTTCACGACTTTATAACCCTTTTCAACCATGAATTTTGACTTACTGACCTTTGCAAAGGAAAGGTGGGGGCCAACTACTTCAATTACCTCGATGACTCCGTGAACTTTTCTGACAACACCCACCGCTTTCGTGTTCAGAAAAACCCTGAATTGGTCGCCCTTTTTCACGTTGTCCTTCTGGCCAATAGAAAGCATCACGTAGTCACCGCTCCCGGCTTCTTTTTTGTCCTCCCCAATAATACTTGCTACCTTACCTTTTAACCGACCTTTCTCGGCGGCGAGCGGTGCTGTAATACCCCCTTTCATCAGCGGGACCTGGTTGCTCGTGAAATGATCCTCCACGTAGTTTGAGACGTGTGGTTTCAAGTATCTATAGAGTTCCGCAGCAACTATTTTTCCGTCGTCGTTCTTGTCTGCTGCTCCTTGCAGGCCTTTGAGCAGGAAGTGGGTAAATACACCCTGATCCAGTTTCTGTGACTCCCAGGATGGTTGATTCTCTCGGGAGGCAGAGAATAATAATCTATCGTTTTCAAAGTTGAAGTCGTTAAAGACGTTGTTATCCGGAACAGTTTTCTGCCCGGGAATAGAAGTACCTTTGCTGGATTTCGTGGCGCCGCCGGAGTAGCAACTATCCAAAAATATTGCGACCTGTTCCGAGTCCATGGAGGCCAACCAATTTCCAAATTGGTCGTCCCTTATTCCCGTAGAGTAGAGTTTGGCTCCGGAAGAGTTGTTAGTGTCGTAAGCAACGAAGTACTCGTCGTAGTTATCTTCCCGTTCGTCCCCGTTCTTGTCCGGTCCAAGCGCCCCGTGACCGGAGAAGTATATTATTACGAGGTCGTCCTTTTCTACCTCCATTACCAGCTGGCTCATCTCCCTTCTTATTGCCTCCGCCGTAGCTTCCCGGTCCGTCAAAAGGGTTAGGTTATCTCTGGTAAAGCCCCCAAATTTGTCGCTCAGTAAAAAATCGTAAAAGTCCTTTGCGTCCTGTCTGGAGTACTGCAAGTCGTTTATCGTCTCGTGCTTGTAGTCGGAAATACCAATTATCAGGCCGTATTTATCCTCTATTTTGACCGAGTTTTCCTCCCGATCCTTTTCAGTGATTTCTATTTCCTTGCTTGTCGAAGTACTTTCCCCATTATCGTCCGTGACCGTGAGCTTGATTGAATAGGTGCCGGGCGATTTGTAAGCTCGAGAAACCCTCTTTCCGCTGGCATCGTTGATCCCATCGTCATCCAAATCCCAGTTGTAAGACTCTATACTTCCGTCCGGATCCGATGAAGACGAAGCGTCGAAAACTACCTGTTGCTTGACAAATGTTCCTTCCTCGGTGTATCGGAATGAAGCAACGGGTTTACGGTTGCGGATTTTTACGGTCTCCCTAGCCCGATCGGTCGCCCCGTCGTCGTCAACTCCCTGGAGCGATATGGTATAGTCGCCCGATTTCCTGAACTCCCTTGTGACCGTGCTACCGGTGGCCTTACCTTGCTCGCCGAAATCCCATTTTAGTTTAACTATTTCTCCATCGGAATCGGCAGAAGTCGATTCGAACCTCACGTCCTCCCCCGTCTTTGGATGATCTGGTGTGAACTCGAAGTCCACTTTCGGAGGGGTGTTTTTCTCCTCCAGGGATACTGTAATTTCCTCTGTTTCGCCTGAAGGGAGGTTGATCTCTGATTTAGAGGTTTTATAGCCTTCCTTGCTTACTTTGATCGAATAGGTTCTCGGTGCTAGTTTGGAAATCGTTAATTTGCCTGATTTATCGGTCTTCCCGCGGTTTTTTTCTCCCAGTTTAACCATGCTGCCTTTGAGCGATTCCCCCTTGGCGTCAGTTGCACGGAGGATTAACCGAGCCTTCTCCTGTCTTACCTTTATCTGCTTTTGTACGCTATCCGTCGCCCCGCTGTCGTCGGTCACGGTCAGTTCGACGGAAAATTTTCCTTTCCTGGAGTACCTATGGTCTGGTTCTTTGATTGAGGTCGCGGAACCGTCGCCGAAGGACCAGTTGTAATCTACGATTTCACCATCAGGATCCTCGGATTCGACTTCGAATTTCACAGTCTGTCCGACTTTGGGGTCTGACGGAGAGAAATCAAAACCTGCATTCGGTTTTTGGTTCGGTTTTTCCAGAATGATATCGACGACTTTTTCCCCGGTTTCCGGAAATTTTACATTTTTTACTACTTTTTTGTAGTTATCGCTCTCAATTTTTATTTCGTGGTAAACCGGCCTTAGATCTTGGAATATGTAGTAACCACCCCAGGAAAGGCCTTCCCGTGAGCCATCGAGGTAAACGGGGACAGTTAATGCTTCACCCGCCTGGTTTAACGTATTTATCTTCAACCGCCCCTTTCTCTCCTCGACTGTAATTGTTTTGCTAATCTCGTCCTCGCTACCGCTGTCGTCCTTCACGGTGAGGGTCACTTCGTAGTTGCCCGGGCTAGAATAGCTATGAGTGGTATTCTGACTGTAGTCAGAGGAGTAATCGCCGTAGCTCCAGCTATAGCCTTCGATCTCCCCGTCGGGGTCAACTGACTCCGACTCGAATTCAATTGTTTCTCCTACTTCCGGTTTGGAAGGAGAATAGCTGAAATCTGCCCTTGGGGCCGTATTCTCTTTTGTCAGAGTGATGGTTAACTCCACGTTTTCCCCGCCGGAGGGGTGTATGTACTCGGTCTCCGTTTCGTAGCCGTCTCTCTTAACTGTTACGTCGTGATGGCCGGGTTCGACGGACTCGATGGTTGTTCTGCCAGTGTAGTAGGACGTATCGTCCGCGTAGTCCCCGTCCAGATATACTTCGGCATGGAGGTCTTCGCCGGTATCGTCGACGACCTCGACTTCGATTGATGCCTTTCTAATTTTCTCCTCCAGCCGGAACGTCAAGTTTTGCGTTTCTCCGGAATCCAGTATCACCGACTCCGATTCGTTACGATAGCCGTGCTTTTTCACCTCGATACTGTAATAATTGCCGGGGCCCAGGTTATCGATCAGCTTCTCACCGTCGCTGCCGGTCATGCCCTCGTAATCACCTTCGAGTAGTACGGACGTATTCAGGGGTTCGTAATTCTCGTCGTAGACCTTGACCCTGACCTTCCCGTTGAAATTCTCCTCGATCCACTCCTGCCTCACCCAGTTTATGGGTACCCTTACCCTCTCTCGAGAGAGCTGCCATGATGAAAGTCGCTCGGTTTTGGACGCCTTGACCGCCTCGAGAGGGACAGAAATTTCCCGGGCCTGGGTCGGGTAGGGGAAAGCCAGGGATATCGCCAGTACAAGCAGTAAGGCCGAAGTTGAGGCGATGTAGTAGCGAGTGTTGCTTCTGATGGTCAAGGTAAACTACTCCCTGTAAACCTGCCCAAAATTTTCATGGCTAATCCTGGTTAAGTCAAATTACCCTATCTTTGTGTCGGCGTCACAAAAAACCGTTTGTCACCTTTTTATATCAAATTATGGTCCACTCTTTCAACTTGGAATATTACAGGAAGCGCCCTGTTTCCTTACCCCGCCAATTTATCCACTTAACTTACAAAACGAATTGAGAAAAGTTTCAGGATATCTTGAATTGAGTTAAGTTGTCGGAGAAAGGTGGAAACTAACAGGAACTCATTTCTTTTACCACTTGAAATCCCCTTTAAATCTGATCGAAGCGAACTGAAACATACCTGCTTCCCGGCAGCTCGGCTCCCACGCTCGAGTGGTAGGTACGCCAGAGAACCATTCGCCGGAGTGTGGGAGCTCCGGCTTCTGTCTACTCCCATGCTCGAGCGGTAGTTCAGAAGGCGGACTTTCGAAAGGGCGCCCGAGCCCGTCCTGCTCGCGTTGGAACCGTTCAGGACTGAGTTAATAATAGTTACCTCTCCATAACAAGTTTGCTACCCTCAACTAGTACTGGAGGGTTTTCTCGGTAATTCTGGTGAAAAATTTGAGAAGAAAATATTTAGGACAAACTTTTTCCTTATTCCGATAAATTTGTTATAGAAGAGAACAAAAGTTTACCCTAAAAAAGGAGGTGACGGCGAAAACATTTATCGTGCTTTCGCCGTCGGTAGTCAGTATGAAATATTTATCAGAGTGTGGATACTTAACTAAATTAGAAGTAGTAGTCGAATTCCAGGGTAAGTTTATCCATGCCCAGGTCCGGCACCAGGAACATCTCCATACCAAGGTCGAACTGGTCGCTCATCGCGTAAGTGGCGTCTCCGTTGATCAATGCCAGATCAAACAGGGAACTGCTTTCAGTCATGTTGAAGTAAGTATCGAGCGTGAGGTTCAAGGTATCGTCGAACTCAACCTGTATTACCTCGTCCAGCTCTACGGACTTGTTCTTGGTTACGTAGTCGTAACTACCCATAAATCCACCGCTTAGATCCGCCACGGTATGACCGTGTAAGGCAGTATAGCTGCTGAAGTAAACGGGACCGAATTCAACGTCACTAATCGAGAAACCTTCCACCGTAAGCCCGCTTATGCTGCTGCCGCTGATGTCGGGTCCGTCGTTCCCCAGTGTGGATTGCAGCTCGGTGTATACTTCGAAACAGGCCCAGCTCAGATCCAGCGCCGGGTCGACCTGCAGGGATTTGGTCTGAGGGGTAAAGGTCAGGTCGGCATCCAGGGTTAACGGTAGGTTGGTGGACTGTATGGTCGTTTTAAATTCGCTTTTTACGGCTACCGATTTGGGGTCGAATGCGTCCTTCTGACCGAAGTACGTGGTGTTGGAAAACTCGCAGCACTCGCCCAGCGTCAGCCCCGATAAAACGACCTTTGTCATCTCGTAGGTGAGGGAGGATTTGTTAGTTATATTTTCGCTGCTGTCCATGCCAAAGTAGTTGTAAGCGGTGACGGAAACGTCTTTGGGCGTACCTCCCGAAACGGTAAGCTCCATACCCGCACCGTAATCATTGGGTTGCAACTTTTTCAATACCAGGGTATCGCTTACGGAGAGTCCTCCAGCGGAGAGGGACAGGCTACCTTTCCAGGAGTCGAACGGGTCATTCATACTGGTGGGGTCGAAATCTAGCGTAGAAGAAAAGTCCAGCAGGCTGATCGAACCCTCTAACCCGAATTTTTGATCCTCAAACCCAGTCAGGGAAAACTCCGAAGTACTGGAAAATATCATGCCACCGTCAAATTCATAATCCATTTGTAGTTTGGAGTCGTAGGCATGTAGCGGTTTGGTCTGAGGGGTAAGCGTTAAATCGTTGGTAAAACTTCCGGTTAACGTTGCCGCGTTTGCAAAAAATCCAGTTACGCCGACAAGCGAAACCGTAAACAGTATTGCAGTGAAGAGCACTAGCACCTTTTTGCTCATACTGACTTTACCTCCTTTTGCGTCGAAAAAATATTTGGTTATAGTAGATCATGATAAGTTTTTACAAACCGTAGAAACATTATATGTCAAACTTTCGGAAGATTGCAACCTGACTACGGAAATTTTTGTATTAATATCAGAATTATATTTATCCGGTTAATGTCCTCAATTAACGTCCTCAATTCCGGGACCAAGACCAAACTCCGATTTCAGCGGTTCTTGATTCAATTCACCACCGCCAGTTAAAATTTTTGGACTGATCATTAGTATAACTGTTTAGCTCTTCCTGGCAAGCTTGCCTGTCGAATTATTCCGTAAAAAACGCCACGTTGTTTCAGGTAACTCGTTCCCGGGGGCGTTCGAACAGGTAACTGGCCCGGGTGATGATTGTCTAACTCGGGTAGGTATTTCCACCAAAACTTGTCGAGAAGTCAGTCCAGCACCAGCAGCTGGAGCTCCCACGCTCCAGCGAAAGCAGCCAGGGCTCAATAAATAATAGCAGTCTTGGCAGAATCCAGGAATTTATCCCTTCAGCCACAGGCTGAACGTCGAGTTGTAGTAAGTAGTCTGGCTTATGTTGTTGTCCCGACATATCTGGACGATGGACTTTTCTCCTTTAATTCCGGCCAATACTATCTCGATTTTTTCTTCAGCTGACCAGTCACGTCTTTTTGTCACTAATCTTAACCCTCCTTATTCGTGTTCAGTTTTGGGTTAAGTGTACACCAACTTGGTGCCCAAATATTTGGAGGTTCAGTATAATATAAAAAAGTAGAGTATATAAATGAACAAATTGTCCTTTGACAGTGGTAATTTGACTTCTAAGTTGAATTTTGTATATTTTTTATTAGCGCAACTGTGTGTTTGGCTATGTTTTAGGTCTTTCTTACTGAATTATAAAGTTTGCAGAATGAGCCAAATCAATTTGCAACAATTCAATACTCGGAGGTGACCCAGGTTCGGGGCCGAGAAACTCTCCGAATAATTTTTAAGTCAACGGCAGGGTGTTTTGGAGGTATTTTAACAACTAAGCTTGATAAGAGCGAAAGATGGGTAATTAATATTTGTTTTGGAAGTGGAAAGGAAACTAAAATCGAGAAAAGGAGGTAAAATGAATTCAATTGATAAAAGAACGTGGAGTTTTGGTTATTTGATAGCTTTTATCTTGGCTTTTAGTTTGATTGTTACCGGTTTGGGCCAGGTGGCTATTGCTGCTGCTCCGGATGAACCCAGTGCCCCCTCTCCGGCAGACGGTGCAACGAACGTATCAACAAGTCCGACTTTGGAAGTTACCGTCTCCGACCCGGACGGAGATTCGATGGACGTCACGTTCTACGACGCTTCCGATGATAGTGCGATAGGAACGGATTCTGGTGTCAGCGACGGAGGGACTGCTTCCGTAACCTGGAGCGGATTAAGTTACGGTACCAGTTATTCCTGGTATGCGGTAGCGGACGACGGCACAGATACCACCCAGAGCGATACATGGAGCTTTGATACTAATTATGAACCCACCGCTGATGCGGGCGGACCTTACGAGATCGATGAAGGGGATTCCTTGTCTCTGGACGGGAGCGGATCTTCCGATAGCGATGGTTCAATAGACTTTTACTCCTGGGATTTAACCGATGATGGTACTTATGGGGACGCATCGGGCGAATCACCTAATCTCGATTGGAGCACTTTAAAGGGGTTAGGGCTAGTTGATGGGGTAGAAAGCTACCCAATTAGTTTGAAGGTCGAAGATAATGACGGAGCCACGGATACTGCTAACACGGATCTGACTATAGACAACGTACCCCCCTCAATCACTCTGAGTGGAAATTCTTCCGTTGATGAAGGTAGTCAATACACATTAAATATCAGTTCCGTAACCGACCCCGGCGACGATACCGTCGATAGCTGTACGGTCGACTGGGGAGACGGAACGAGCGATGACTGTCTCTCTTCTCTCGATGGCTCGATGACCCATACTTACGCCGATGGCCTAAGCAACCCGACCATCAGTATCGATCTTGAAGACGAGGACGGCAGCTATTCGGATGTTTATAGTCTCAGTGTCACCGTAAACAACGTAGACCCGACAATCGATAACGTAAGCATAACACCATCTCCTTCCGACGAAGGTGAAGAGGTTACTTTTGAAGCAACGGCAAGTGATCCCGGTGACG
>Ga0207714_1001041_pt1 | contig 18486 bp, 16 predicted proteins | sample PonA232FremontCA_2_FD_187270 | JGI IMG/M metagenome (GOLD analysis project Ga0207714, IMG submission 187270) | Marine sediment microbial community from Fremont, CA, USA - Pond A23 Sediment 2 (SPAdes) | ecosystem: Environmental > Aquatic > Marine > Unclassified | place: USA: Fremont, California...
TTTCTCGCCAACCGGATGGGGATTGGAGGCGATGTACTTGTTTTGCAGATACTGGATGTGCCCCTCCTCCGGCACGTATGCCTTGGCCGACGCCTCTTCACCGGTGCCCTCTTCGAGACGGGGCACAAACTCGTCCTCGTAGTACGTCCGCACGGCCGCCGTTCCCCCTCCAATCGGAGCGGCGTTGCGGGCGTCCAGCACCTGAAAGGCCGACCGAAATTTCCGCATTGCCCGCACCGTCCGGTCGTCTTTCGACGTCGTGACGACCTGTCGTCGGAGGTCCTCGACGTACGCCTCAACGGCGTTGGCCTTGTTCGCCTGCACCCCCGCCAGCCGCCCGAGGGCTTCGGATTCGAGGCGTTGCCGCGCACTGGAGTGCCCGATCCATCCCATGATGCCCACCGAGAGGCCCCCGATGCCTAGGAGTGTGAGGAGGAGCTTCGCCCGGATGCTTAGGTCTCGAAGTCGAGGCATGACGGAGAAGACGTGCTGGCGGAACCAGTGAGGAGCAGTCGTGCGGGGATGGAGGTTTAGCGCCGGCCCGGCCCCATGAAAGCAGTCCCCCTTCCCGAGAATCCCTTCCCGAGAATCCCTACTCGGAACGTCCTTCCGCTCGGGACGACCGTCTCGGGTCGGGAGGGCCACCCGCCCATTCCGGCGGCCGAGGGCCGCGGGGCGAAGGGACCACTACGGGGCCCGGTCGTCCTGACGTCGGAAGAAGAGGTAGAAGGCGTTCACGCGGCGGATGAGCCCCACCGTTTCCTCGTAGGGGGGCGTGCCGCGGTACTGGCGCACCCGGCCCGGGCCCGCGTTCCACGCCCCGACGGTCCGGGCCAGGTGGTCGCCGAACTCCGCGTTGTAGCGGTCGAGCAGGTAGCAGCCGATGAGGATGTTGAGGGCCGGGTCCTTCAGGTCCTCGGCCGATAGGCGGCGGAGGCGGCGTCGGTCGACGAACCGGAACTCGTATCCGGTGTCGTAGAGGGCACGGGCGGCCCGGCGCCCCGTCTCGGGCCGGATCTGCAGGAGCCCGATGGCCCCGGCCGACGACACGGCGCGGGGGCGAGCGGCCGACTCGGCCGCAATCAGGGCCCGCACGAAATTGGTGCTCAGGTTGACCCCGCTCCGGGTGTACGCCAGCCCGGAGAAGTACCGGACGTACGAGTCGTAGTCCCGGAGGCGACGCCGGGTGGAACGGGCCGGGGCCTTGGGGCGCGTGTTCTGGGCCACGTGCCGCACATGCGCGTCGACGTGGGGCCCCGTCTGCCCCCACGCGGGCGGAACGCCCGGAACGGCCCCCAGGGCGGCAAGGAGGAACAGCGCCCCGCCCGCGAGGAGCGCGCGGGGCAGAAACCGAGAGGTGTTGGGTGCCATAGCGGAGCAGTGTCATTGGGCCACGACCGTCTGCCCTTGAACCGCACAAACTGCGTGCCTTCGTTCTGCCGAGGCCCCGGCCGCCACTACGGGCGGGCCGGGGCCCCCGCGGCCTTTTGCATCGCATCGGGCAGGTCATCGAGCGGAAACGTCGCGTCCGCGAGTCCCGCCTCCGCAACAGCACGCGGCATCCCGTAGACCACGGAGGTGTCCTCGTCCTGGACGTAAACGGTCCCCCCATCGTCCTGGATGCGCCGGGCCCCCTCCAACCCGTCCTTCCCCATGCCCGTCATGACGAGGGACAGCACGTCTTCCCGGCACGCTTCGACGGCGGACCGGAAGAGGACGTTCACCGATGGCCGATGGGAGTCGCCCGCCGGCTCCGCCGGCGTACGGGTCGTGAGGGCCCCCTTGCGTCGCTCCACCGTAAGGTGGCGGTCCCCCGCCGCGACGACGACCCGTCCCGGTTCGAGAAGCATCCCGTCTTCGGCCTCGGCCACCGCGAGTTCGCTGAGCGAATCGAGGCGATCGGCCAGCGAGCGCGTGAACTGGGCCGGCATGTGCTGCACAATCGCGACCGGCAGCGGAAACGCGGCGGGCAGGGCCGGGATGACGTGCTGGAGGGCCATCGGCCCGCCGGTGGACACGCCGATAACGGCCAACTCGTAGGAGCCCCCCGTCGCGGTGTCGGTGCCGGACGACGTGGGGGCAGGGGAGGACGATGTTTCCCGGGAGCCCGTCGACGACGCCGTCTCGGCAGGGGAAGGCCCGCCCCCCCGGAACAGCCGCGCGTTCGAATTTGCGAGGGCTCGCACCTTGTCGAGCAGTTTTTCCTCGACGTCGTTGGCCCGGAGGGTGGCACTGGACGCCCCCTTCGACAGAAAATCGGCCGCGCCCGCCCGCATCGCCTTCATCGTCACCTCGGCCCCCTTCTCCGTGAGGGAACTCAGCATGAGGATGGGACGGGGGGACGCCTCCATGATGTGGCGGACGGCCTCGATGCCATTCATCTTCGGCATCTCGACGTCCATCGTTACCACGTCGGGCTCCAGTCGACGCGCCTTTTCGACCCCGGCCTCGCCGTTTGTGGCCGTGTCCACGACGGTCGTATCGTCGGCCTGCTCGAAAATCCGCGAGATGGCCTTCCGCATCACCAACGAATCATCAACGACGAGCACTCGGATCATAGCGATGAAAAGAGACCAGAATGGGGGCTGTCAGTGGAACGGGGGCTACTTCGAGGATGCGGCCGGCACCCCGTTCGCGCCGGCGGCCTCGGTGCCTTCCTCCTCGGCGGCAAATTCTTCGTGCTGGATCATCTCCCCAATGTCGAGCACCATGATGACCTGGCCGTCGCCCAGGATGGTGGACCCGGCAATGCCCGGCACCGACTTGAGGTAGTCGCCCAGTGATTTGATGACGACCTCCTCTTGGGAAATGAGTTCGTCGACGACCAGCGCGGCGCGGCGATGGGCCACGTTCACCACGACGGCGTACGCGTCCTGCTCCTCGGTGAAGCGGTCGGCCCGCTGCCCCCCGGCGTCGGGGGACTGTACGTCCAGCACGTCCCCGAGGCGCATCACCGGAATCACCTGGTCCCGGTGTTCGATGACCTCCCCCTCCTGGATCGTTTCGATCATGCCCGGCTCCAGGCGCACCGCCTCCGCGACGGCGTAGAGCGGGATCGCGAAGGTTTCCGCTCCGCTCCGCACCAGCATGCTCTGGAGGATCGCAAGCGTGAGGGGGAGCTTCAGCGTAAACCGGGTGCCCTCTCCGGGGGTCGAGTCGATGTCGATGGTTCCGTTGAGCTCGGCCAGATTGGTCTTCACCACGTCCATGCCGACCCCGCGTCCGGACACCTGCCCCACCTCCTCGGTGGTCGAGAACCCCGGGCGGAAGATGAGCTGGTACGCCTCCGAGTCGCTCAGGTCCGTCGCCTCGTCCTCGGTCAGCACGTCCTTCTCGACGGCCTTCTGCCTCAGGGCGTCCGGGTCGAGGCCGGCGCCGTCGTCGGCGATTTCGATGATGATGTGGTTGCCGGCGTGGGACGCCGACAGGTGAATTTCGCCGCGCGGGTCTTTGCCCTTTTCCTTCCGCTCCTCGGGGGGCTCGATGCCGTGGTCCGCCGCGTTGCGCACGAGGTGCAGCAGCGGGTCCCCAATCTCCTCGACGAGCGACTTGTCCAGCTCCGTGTCCTCCCCCTCCACCGTCAGGTCGATCTGCTTGTCGAACTCGCGGGCCAGGTCGCGCACCACGCGTGGGAACTTGCCAAAGACCTGCCCCACCTCCACCATGCGCGTCTGCATGATGGCGCTCTGCAGCTCCGTGGTCGTGTAGTCGACCTTGTCGCTCGCCTCCTCCAGCTCCCCCAGCAGAGAGTCGAGACGGAGGCGCTCGTCCGTGTCGGCACGCGCGTCGTGCTCGGTGCGGGCCTCCGTGATGAGCTGGAGAAGCCGGTTGCGCCCCAGCACCAGTTCGCCCACCAGGTCCATCAGTTGATTCAGTCGGCTCACCTCCACGCGGATGGTATCCGGCGCTTGTCGCCCCGAGTCGCCGTCCCCCCCGTCGCCGTCGGTGCTCGCGGTGTCGTCCGACGGCTCGCCCGCGTCGGACGAGGCGGCCCCCTCCGTGTCGCCCGTTTCGTTCGCGTCCGCCGGCTCGTCGGCGCCCCCGGAGGCGTCGCCCCCAACCTCCTCGGGCGCCCCTCCGTCCGGATCCGGCAGCGAGACCGATCCGGCCTCGAACGTGCCCTCGTTGATCGCCTCGAGGGCATCGAGCAGGGGCTCCAGGTCGAGGGGCTCCAGGTCGCGGTCGACGACCTGCTGGGTGAGCACCTTCATGTGGTCGAAGGCACACAACATCACGTCGGTCATGGCCGGCTCGAAGTCCACCTCCTGCTCCCGCATCGCGTCGAGCACCTCCTCGAACCGGTGCGCGAGCGTGCTGAGCTGTTCGAGGTCGAGGAAGCCCGCCGTGCCTTTGACCGTGTGCACGTCGCGGAAGACGCTGTCGACGAGCTCTTCGTCCTCGGGCGTTTTTTCGAGCTGGAGGAGATCCCCCTCAAGACCGTCGTAGATCTCCGTGGCCTCCACCACGAAGCTCTCGACGATCTCCTGCATGCCGTCGTCGTGAATAGGGTGCTGTTCGCTCATGGGACCGGAAGCAACTTGTGCGCCTTGTGAAGAACCTGGGGCCGCGCGGGGCGCGTCGGGCGCGGGCCCTACTGAAAAAGCTCGTCGATTTCTTCCTGGGAGGCCGCCTCGCCCCCCTCGTCGCCCCCGCCGGAGCCGCCCCCGCCGTCGTCGAACATGTCGTCGATGTCGGACTGAGAAGCAGCCGTTCCGCCTCCGTTCGAAGAGGACGCCCCCGAGGACGCCCCGTTCGAGGACGCGGACTGAGACGAGGCGCCGTTTGTCCCGCCGCCGCTATTCCGCCCTGTCGGTGCGCCCCCGCCATCGCCCGCCACTACGTCGTCGGCCATGCGCTGCTTGTCGTCGGAGCGGTCGTACTCGGCATTCATGTTGAACGCGGCCGTGCGCGAGGGCTCCCCCGACGGCGCCTCGCTCCGGTCGGCCTGTCCCGTTCCGAGCCGGGCCAGCAGCGCGTCGATCCGGTCGCGGACCGTCTCGATGAGGTGATTCACGCTGGAGAGCTGCTGCTCGGTGACGTCCTGCACCTGCAGGGACATCATAATCTGATTCATCCGGTCCCGGATGGGGGACAGGGAGTCGCGGGTCTCCTGGAGCTGGGCCGCCCACTCATCGCGCAGGTCCTGCTTCCGGCCCTGAATGCGCGCCACCTCGTCCAGCAGCTCCTCGTGCCCCTCGCCGAGCTCCTCCCGCAGCAGGGCCAGAACCTGGTTGTCGGCCTTCGCCTCCTCGGCGAACTGCTCCTCGAGCGTCGACAGCTGGTCCTCGATGCTCCGGAGGTCTTTCAGGACCTCGTCGGAGTGGTCGAGGATCTCGCTCGTGGCCACCTCGGTGGCCTCCGACACGCTTTTGAGGTGCTCGGTGGCGCGCTCCATGTGTCCGGAGCGCGTCCGGATGGTGGTGTTCACCTCTTCGAGAAGCACGGTGATGTCCTGGACGAAGTCGAAGAGCTCGTCCAGAAAGGGGGCAAACCGACGGCTGAGCACAAAGATCGCCTGCAGCTCGTCCAGCTTGTCCAGGAATTCTTGGACTTGCGGGCGCGATGACATAACAGAAGAAAGCAGTTACGTACGGGACAAAGACAATGGGGGCACGAAGACGCCTACGCAGCCGCCTCGAGGCAGCTATCCACCTTCTCCTCGAGCACCTCCGGCTCGAAGGGCTTCACGATGTAGTTATTCACCTCCGCCTTCATGGCGGTCTTCACGTCCTCCTTCATGCCTCGGGTGGTAATCATCAGGATCGGGAGGTCCGAGTACTCGGGGTGATTTCGGATGTTGCTGGTGAGGTCCACCCCGTTCATGTTGGGCATATTCCAGTCGGTGACGACGAAGTCCGGGGCGTTTTCCTCCAGCTTTTCCAGCGCGTCCTCGCCGTCCTCGGCCTCCACGATGTCGTCGTAGCCGATCTCCTGGAGGGCATTCCGGATGATGCGGAGCATCGTAGGCGAGTCGTCGACGATCAGGAACTTCATGGGCACAGCAAAGGGGGTTAGTGAAAACAAATGCGTGTGAGTGAACGGCTACCGTCGGGGCGCCCCCGTCATCCTCGCGAGGAGACCGCCCCGTTGGTCGGGCGCCGGTAGGCGAGCGCGCCTTCGTGGCGGACGGGCTCCAGCGGGACGTCGAGCCCCCCGAGCGCCTCCGAGCCGCCGACGAACAAGTAGCCGCCCGGACGGAGCGACCGGTACAGGCCTTGGAGCACGTCCTTTTTGGAGGTCTCGTTGAAGTAGATGAGCACGTTGGCACACATGATGAGGTCGAAGTTGCGCATCCGCCGCATGTCCCGGGCGTCGGTCAGGTTGAGGGGCCGGAACTCCACCATGTCGCGGATCGCGGGGTCGACCACGAAGGCCTCGCCCGACTGATCAAAGTAGTCGCGCAGGTAGGCCGGCGGCACGTTCCGGACGGACCGTTTTCGGTAGCGGCCCGCGCGGGCCTCCTCCAGCACCGCGGTGTCGATGTCCGTCCCCACAATCTCGTAGTCCATGCGCGGGTGGCGCGGCGCAAGCGCCTCCCGGATCAGAATCGCGAGCGAGTAGGCCTCGTCGCCGGCCGAGCAGGCCGCGCTCCAGAGCCGCATGGGGCCCGACCGTTCCTGCTGGTGCAGCCGCACCAATTCGGGAAGGATGGTGTCCTCCAGGGCCTCGAACTGCGACGGGTGCCGAAAAAAAGCCGTTTCGTTGATTGTCACCGCGTTCACCAGTCGCGCAATCTCCCTGGTGTCCCCCTGCTCCAGACGATCCGCGTACGTCTCGAAGTCGGGCACGTCCTGTGCCAGGAGGCGCGGCTTGACGCGGCTTTCGAGGAGGTATCGCTTTTCGTCGGGAAAGTCGATGCCGGCATGCTCGCGCACGAGGTCGCGGAGGCGGTCAAACGTTTGTCTGGAGAGCGACGCCTCTGCTGCGGACGGTTTTTTCATATGTGCCTCCTCAGGGAGAAATTGCTAGGGGCGTTCGGGGACCCGTCATGCCGCGACGCCTTGTGCGGCGGCCGCGTCGGCCTCGTCTTCCTCCATGCCCTGCAGGGCCTCGGCCTCCTCCTCGGAGAAGATGCCGTCCAGGTCCAGCAGAATGAGGAGCCGCTCGTCGAGCTTCGCCACGCCCCGCAGAAAGTGCGTGTCGATGTTTGTGGCAAGGTCGGGGGCCGGCTCGATCGTGCTCTCCTTCACGCGGAGGACTTCGCGGACGGAGTCGGTCACGAACCCGACCGTCTGGTCCTGCAGCTCCACCACGAGAATGCGCGTGTCCTCGTCCTGGTCGCGCTCCGGGAAGCCGAGGCGCGTGCGCAGGTCAATGATCGGAAGGATGCGTCCGCGCAGGTTGATGACGCCCTCTACGAAGTCGGGCGCATGGGGCACGCGGGTGATCTCGACGGGGCGGATGATTTCCTGCACCGTCAGGATGTCGACCCCGAATTCCTCCTCCGCCACGATGAAGCTGACGAACTGGCGGACGTCTTCGGTTTGCGAGTCGGGTTCGCGCATGGAAACAGAACAAGTCGACGATGAAAGAGAAGGGCGGCGGTTGAGACGGTCCACTTTCCATTATCGGCGGCCGAGCCGGATTCTTAACCCCTGGGGCCCCTCCCTCTATTCCAACGCCGAGGCCTCGTCTCTTCCACAAGGCCCCGGCAAAGAGAAGCCAACGACACGTGGCGGCCGGCCAATCAGATTACCGCTTGAGCTGGACGGTCTGGTTGAGGACCTCGTCCGCGGTCGTGATGATCTGGGAGGAGGCCTGGTAGCTGCGCTGGGCCTTGATGAGGTCGGAGAATTCCTTCGCGAGGTCCACGTTGCTCGACTCCAGCGACCCGGACACCACGGACGTCTGCAGGTCGCGGCCCGCACGTCCGAGCTGAAGGTCCCCTGAGGCGCCGGTCGTGGTGAAGAAGTTCTCGCCCTGCTGCTCCAGGCCGTTCGGGTTGTTGACGTCGCCGATGGCCAGCTGATATTCCTCCTCCTGCACCCCGTTGGTGTAGTTGAGCTGCAGCTTGCCCTCCGGCGTGAACTGAACGCCGGACAGCTCCCCCGACGAGTTGCCGTTCTGGCCCTGGAATTTCGACGTGGTCGAGCCACTGAACTGCGTAATGTCGCGCAGGCTGATGCCCAAGCTTTTGCCCCCTTGAACCGCATCACTCGTCCAGTCGAGACTCACCCCGTCGTTGGTCCCGTTGCCGTCTGGGTCGTACGCGTTGGTCACGCCTGAAATCGAGTCTACGGAACCGTCGTCCTTGAACGTGATCGTTCCGTTGGCGTCACCGGGGAGGTTGCTTCCACCAGTGGGAGTAGAGTCATTCATGTCTTGAAGGACACCGTCGGGGTCTTTCACGGTGAATGTCCACTCGTCATCGGTCGCCGTCTTTTCGAAGTTGAGGACCACGTTGTGGGCCTTCCCCTGCTCGTCGTAGACGACGCTCGAAATCTCACTCGTGTCCCCGTCGGTCGCGTCGGCCGAGAGGTTGCCCCCAACCTCCGCCTCGGTGGTGGCTTTCGCCGCGGACTGGGCATTGGGGTCGAACCGGATGTTCTTGAGCTCGCCCGTATCGGCCGTCCCGTCCTCCCCGACCTCCCAGCCCTGCACGTTCAGGCCGTTGGCCGTGACGAGTTCGCCGTCCTGGTTGAACGAGAAGTTGCCGGCCCGCGTGAGGCGGCGCTGGTCGCTCGCCGCCCCGCTTTTGGGGCTGGCGACGAAGAATCCGTCCCCGTTCAGCGCGAGGTCGGTCTTGATGCCTGTGTCGTTGAGCGAGCCCTGCGAGAAGTTCCGGTCGATCGAGGCGACCGAGACGCCCCGCCCCACCTTCGAGGGGTTGATGGACGAGCCGCCCGCCGTGCGCCCCACGCCCAGAATCTCCTGGCCGAGCTCCTCGCTGAACGCGGCCCGCTGGCGCTTGAAGGCCGTCGTGCTGGAGTTTGCGATGTTGTTGCTGACCGTGTCGAGGCGCGTCTGGTGACTTCGAAGCCCAGAGACGCCGATGCTCAAAGACTGAAGACTCATAGGTCTCAGGTGTGTTGTTGGAGAGAAATACGTCGAAACGAGCGCGGCCTCGGTCGGTCAGCCGCGCACCGGCGTCCCGTGCCTCGCTCCGCCATGGAGGCGAGGCGTGGGTCCCGCCGGGTGGTACCCGAAAAGCGATTCAGCAAGCGAGTCGGTAGGAGTATGTCACGAGGGATGTTGGGGGGGAGCTAGAGCCGGACGGCGCTGTCGATGTCCGTGAAGACCCGCCGCTGCATTTCGGTCTGGTCGAGGGCCGTGACGACGGTCCGGCTCGGCACGTTCACCACGAAGGCCGCGTCCTCCCGGAGCACGGCCGCGTCCTGGGCCCCCTTGTCGTCGAGCTGGTTCATGGCGTCGGCGAGGTCTTGGCGTTGGCCGGCGTCGAGCGAGATGTTGCGCTGCGCGACCCGCTGCTTGGCGTGGCCGGAGAGCTCAATGCCGTCCGTCTGCTCCTGCGCCGCCTCCAGGTGGTCGGCAAACGACGCCTCGTCCGTGTCTTTGGACGGAGCGTCGGGCGAGGACGGCTCCGACGGCGTCTGCCGGAGCGCGTCCGGCGGGACGCGTCCGTTTCGCTGGTGGACCGTCATGGGGACACCGCATTGCCCATCAAGAGCGGCGAAGAGGGAACCGGGGGCTACTGGGCCGCAATGCTCTGCACACGCCCCATCGACACCTGCGCCCCCCCAATGCGGAGGGACGTCTTCCCGTCCTTTAGCGTCACGCGATCGACGGTGCCCTCCAGTCGCGCGGTCCCCTCAATGGCGTCCCCGCTCCCGCCCGTGGCGCTGACCTCCACCGAATACGTGCCGTCGGGCACCTGTGCGCCCCCGTCCGCCGCGCCGTCCCAGGTGACCTCCGTGCTCTGCGATACATTCTCGAGGGTTTTCGTCCGCACCGCGTTGCCCCCCGCGTCGCGGATCGTGACCGTGGCCTCGGCGGCCGGGCGCTCCAGGTCGACGCTCAAGGGTGCCTCCCCCTCCCCCGTCCACTGCAGGGTGTTGCCCGAGGTCTCCACCGTCTGCCCGATGAGGTCGGTCGCAACGCTGTCGTTGATGCTCTGGGCGAGGGCCCCATCGCTCTTCCCTTGCTCCTCAATCTGGCCGCTGATGTTGGTGAGCTGCTCGACGGAGCTAAACTGGGCCAGCTGCGCGGCAAAGTCTTTCCCCTTCATCGGGTTTGAGGGGTCCTGATTCTGAAGCTGCGTGGTCAGCAGCTTTAGAAAGTCGTTCTTGCCGAGGTTCGCCGAGGTGGCCTGCGAGAGGGCACCGTTGCCGCCCGATTCCCCGCCCTGCGAACCATCTCCGTTCGGGAGGACGGCCGGGCTCGGCGCCGCGGACGATGCGAGGGACTCAATCATGTCGTGGGGGGACGTTGGTGTGTGGAACGCAAACAGTGAAGCACAAATGCTGGGGCGCAAACATCGTGCGGGCCGACGGGCCTACCCGATCCACTCCCGCCGGCCACGGCCGCGGAGGGAGGCGCCACTGGATTCATCCGCGTCGGTCGACTCGTCTCCGGGAGCCAGGGCGGAGGCCCCCTCGGCGGACGCCCCGTCCGAGGCCTGTTGGTCCGACTCGTTCGCGTCGCCCCCGCCGAAGGACAGGTCGACGTCGGTGCCGTACTGGGCCTGCATGGCGTCCTGGAGCTGACGCGCATTGGACGCCACCTGGGCCTGTACCCGGGTCTCGCTGAACCCGACCGACACGGCCGTCTGCTCCTGCCCCTGCCGGGCCTTGACGGTCATCGTGCCCTTGTCCTCGCCCAGCGACATCTCCAGGGCCTTCCACCCCCCCGCAAGTTCTGCCGTCCGCAGGGGGCCATTCTTTGCCGCGTTGAGCCACGCCGAGGGCATTGTGCGAGGGGGGGCCGACTTGCCGGTGGGACGCGCGTCCGCCTTGGCCTTCGACGCCGCGCCCGACCCGCCCCCGGACGCGCTTGTCCCCTTTCCGTCCGTCTGCGTGCCGCCGCCCGTCGAGGCGCCGTCCTGCGTCAGGGAGGCGCGGAGCGTACGGGCGTCGGACTCCCCCGACGTACTCGTGGACGAGGACGCGAGGGCCTGAAACCCAGGCCCGTTCTTCGGCCCCTGCGCCTGTCCCTTTTGCCCCTGCCCGTTCTGTCCGGGGCCCTGCCCCTGCTGGCCGCCGCCCTGCTGGCCCGTTCCGCCCCGCTGTCCCGATCGGCCCCGGCCTCGCCGTCCCGTAGACCGGGCGCCGTCCCGGGCCGTCCGGGCCGTCCGCCCTTCGTCTGTCCCCTCCCGCCCACGTCCCGACTCTGCGCCTCCCCCCTTCAGGGCGGACGGGGAGATCTGCTTCCCGCGCGTCCCGTCCTTCTTGGCGCTTCCTCCCGTCTTGGAGCCGGCCTCCTGGGGACGTCCAGCGTCCCCCCGTGCCTGTCCCTCCGAACGCACTCCGCTTGGGCGGGGCGATCGGCCTGCGTTCTGCCCCGGACGGCGCTTCTCGCCGGCGAGAAGCGTGCCCTCCTGGCCCGGGCCCCGGCCTCCCTTTCGGGCCGACGCCCCCGCCCGTTCGCCCTCGGGCATCCGCCTCACGGCCCCCTTCCCCTTGGAGGGCGGCCCGTCTGATCCGTGGCCGGACCGGCCTTCTCCGGACTCAACGGCGATCGTGCCCGGCGATACCCGGCCCTGTTTTGCACGGCCCGACCCGGTCCCGGACGACGAGGCGCCGTTCGCCCCCGCTCCTCGCCCTCCCGAGGCCCCGTGCCTGGCAGTTTGTTGCGTTCCGCCCTCCGTGCCGCCCGCCCCTTTCACCACGGGGACCGTCTTCTGTCCCCTCTGCGCCGACCGTGCCGTTCCGTCCCCCGACGTGAACGCCACTCGGCCCCAGGCCCCCCGGACCTGCGTCCCGCCCTCGGTCTTTTGCCCCGACGACGGGGCATTCCCCCCTTCCCCGCCGGCCTGACCGGCCGCCTGTTCGCCGGCCCGCACCGCCCGGACGACGAGCGACCCCACGGTCTCACCTCCTCGTGTATTCTCTCCTCCGGCCGCGCTCTTGCCTCCAGCCGCGTGCAAAATGGGCATCAGTTTCACCGTCTCCGCCGAGGCCGACGGGCCGGCTCCGCTCGCCCTTCCGCCCTCGCCCGCAAGCAGGATTCGCTTCTGTGCCTTGCCCTCCCCGTCCCCGGCCCGAAGAAGCGCCCCGCCAAACAACGCCGCGAGCCCCCCCTCCTCCCCGTCGGCCGTCTTTCCCTCAAGGCCGGCCGTCCCCTCGCCCCCCAACACGAAACGCTGGGCCGCGCGTCCCCCGCCCTCCGCGGCGGTTCCGGACGCACGTTGCACGCCGGACAAGATCGCCGGGAAGGCCGTGGCGCCCGTGCCCGCCTTCGCCTGCTTCGTGACGGGGGACTGCTGGGCGGCCTCTTCGGTCGGTCGCGTGAGGCGAATCGCTTGCATGGTAGAGAGGGCCCTCTGCGGGGCCGATTGAGGAAAAAGGTCAGCGGCCGGGCGACGCGCCCCGGCCTTCGTCTCTGTCGGTCGCCTGCGTGGCGGTCGTGTCGGCGGGCGCATCGTCGCCCCCGACAACCTGATTCACAAACTGTGCCGTCCGCTCCGCCGAGATGGCAGTGAGCAGTTGGGTGCGCGTTCGCCCCGAGGTGCGCTGGTACAGCTCCTTGAGGACCGCCATGTTCACGTTCGCCAGCACGGTCGCGAGCTCCCGCCGGCCCATGCCGAGCAGGGCGTCCTTCAGCTCGCCCACCTTCGCCTCCCGGCTCTCCAGCGACGTGATCTGTGCCTGCAGGGTGTCGGCCTCCGCCTCGGCCGTGCGGAGCTGCTCCTTGAGGGCCCGGAGCGAATCCTGAAGCTGCCCGACGACCGTAAGGGAGTCCCGAAGCCGCGAGACCAGCGAGGACGCCACACGCGTCGAATCGCGGAGCGCGCGCCCCGTCGAGTCGCGGGACGCCCGCGTTGCGGTCGTGTCCCGGGACGGCACCGCGGTCGTGTCCGACGACGTCGCGGTCGTGTCCCCGGGCAGGGACGCCTGTCGGGTCGTGTCGCGCCCGGACGCGTCGAGGCTGTCGGCGGACACCCCCGCCGTCTCCGGCGCGATGGACGGCATCAGCAGGTACGCCCCCAGCAGGGCGACCGCGAAGGCCCCCAGCGCCGCGCCCGCAATGAGAAGTCCGTACTTGATCACGGTCGACTGCATGGCCGTCTTTAGAGTAGCGACAGCGCCTCGTCGGTGCGGTCGTGACGAAGCATGGCCTGCTCGTCGAAGAAGGCCTCACTCGCCTTCTTCTGCTCGCGGTCGTGCTGGTCCCGCTCCTGGCTTCGCAGCTCTTCGAGGGCCTCCTCGGCCCGCCGGCGTTCGCGAAGCTCGGCACGGGCCCGCTCCACCCGCTCCCGGCAGGCCTCCACGGCGTCCCGGGTCGCCTCCACGGTCTGACGCGCCGCCTGGCGAAACGCGTCGGCCTGCTGAATGCGGGCCGGGTCTTGCCGGCGCGCCGCGTCCACCCGCCGCCGACACTCCGCCAGGTGATCCCGGGCCTGCTCCAGCGCGTCCGCCTTCTGCTCAAGCGCACGCTCGGCGTCGGCGAGGGCCTGGCGGGCCTTCTCGGTCTCGTGCTGGCGCAATTCCAGCACTTTCTGCAGCGAGAAGCGGAACTTCTTTCCGGGCATTGCCAGGGACGAATGGGGCGACAGAACGCAGTGTGAAGGCGGCCTCGGCGGCGTGCATCCGCCCGGGGACGGTCGGTCCGTCTCCGGCGGCATGCGGACGGGCCGTCGGCCCGCAGGCGCGAGCTCGAACGCGGGGCCCTCCGCCTGCGCACCGTACACAACTCAAAGTTCCTGCCAGCTCCTACTCGGGAATGTCGTCCAGGAGCTGGCGGAGCTGGGTGGACGGGGCCGGATCCGGCGGCGGGGCGTCCACGGACTGCTGCAGAAAGTCGGCCAGCGCCGGGTAGGCCTCCACGGCACGGTCGGTCTCCGGATCGCTCCCCTCCTCGTAGGCCCCCACGCTGATCAGGTCCTCCACCTCCTCGTAGGCGGAGAGCAGTTCGCGGGCCTCCTGCGCGGCGGCCTCGGCCTCCGGGCTCGCCACGCGGGGCATCACGCGGCTTACGCTCTGCAGCACGTCGACGGCGGGGTAGTGGCCCGCCTCCGCCAGCTCGCGGGACAGGACGATGTGGCCGTCCAGAATGCCGCGGGCCGCGTCACTGATGGGCTCGCTCATGTCGTCCCCCTCCACGAGCACCGTAAAGATGCCCGTGATGGTGCCCGCCTCTGCGGGCCCGGCCCGCTCCAAGAGGCGGGGCAGGAGCGCAAACACGCTGGGCGGGTAGCCGCGTCGCGTCGGCGGCTCGCCCACCGCCAGCCCAATCTCGCGCTGTGCCTGCGCCACCCGTGTGATGGAGTCCATCATGAGCAGCACGTCCTGGCCCCGATCGCGGAAGTGCTCGGCGATGGCCATCGCCGCGCTGGCCGCCTTCACGCGGCTCATCGCCGCCTCGTCCCCCGTCACGGCCACCAGCACCGAGCGGCGCAGCCCCTCCTCGCCCAGGTTGTCCACAATAAACTCTCGGACCTCGCGCCCTCGCTCCCCGATGAGGGCAATCACGTTCACGTCGGCCTCGGCCCGGCGGGCGATCATGCCCAGCAGCGTGCTTTTTCCCACCCCCGACCCCGCAAAGATCCCGGTTCGCTGGCCCTTTCCCATCTTCAGAAACGCGTCGATGGACCGGATGCCGGTGGAGAGGGGCGTATCGATGAGGGGACGATCCAGGGGCGACGGCGGGTCGCGATGGATCGGCTCCCGGGCGTCCGTCCCGAGCGGCCCCTTCCCGTCGATGGGGCGCCCCCCCGCGTCGATGACGCGCCCCAGGAGGTCGGGCCCGACCGGCACGCTCATGCCCTCGTCGGCGGGCCGGATCAGGCAGCCGGCCTGCAGGCCGTGCGTCTGCTCCATCGGCATGAGGACCGTCGTGCTCTCCTTCACCCCCACCACCTCGGCGCGCACCGTGCGCGTCTCGCCGCCCTCCGCCACGTGGATGCGGCACATCTCCCCCACCGCCGCGTCCAGCTCGCTGGCCTCCACGAGCAGCCCCACCACGGACGTGACGCGGCCGTAGCGGCGGGCCGGAACGGTCGTCTCCCGGATGCGGTCGAGCGAGCGGGCAAGGGCGGGCATGGGGCGCACAAGCGACAAACGAGACAGGTCGGGTGGGCACTACGCCGGGGCGGTGTCGGGGGCCGTATCGGGGGCGGCGTCCGAGTCCGTCGTGGCGCGCCGGAGCTCGCCCCGGAGCGTCTCCAGCACCTCCGCCCGCAGCCGGCGCACGACGCCGGTCGGGGACGAGACGCTCCAGTCCCCCTCTTCGAAGTCGGGCTCCGGCTCCAGGGTGAGCCCCTCGTAGTTTTCCTGCAGGCGCGTTACGAGCCCCGACTCTCGCACCCGCTGGCAGTCGACCGGGTGCAGCCGAATCGTCACCGGGGGGGTGGCGGCCAGCTCGGTCACGGCCTCGATGACCGCCTCCTCCGAGGCCTGCCGCATCGTCTCCGTGAACGGCGCATCGACGATGGTTTCGGCCAGGTCGAGGGTCAGTTCGATGATCGCCGACTCGGCGTCGTCGATGTACGTCTCCCAGAGCTCCTCGAACCGGGCGATGTCTTCCGACAGCTGCCGGCGCGTGTCGTCGAACTCAGCCTGCAGGGTCGCCTCCGCCTCCGCGTAGCCGTCGTCGTACCCCGCCTCGTAGCCGTCGTCGTGGCCCTCCTCGTACCCCTCGGCCCGGGCCGCCTCTACCTTCTCGTCCAGATGTGCCCGCCACTCCGCGTCGGTCCGGGTCGGCTCATTTTCGTCCAGGTGGTCGTCCGCCCCGTCGGTCGGCGGGGCGTCTGTCCCTGTGTCGTCCGGTCCCGAGGGCGCCGCCGGGTCGCTCCCCGATGCGTCCTGCGTCGCGATCTCGTCCGGGCGCACCGTGACCGGCTCGGGCGACCGCCCGGCCTCCCCCGCCCGCAGGACGCGTCCCTGGGGCGCCGCGCCCCCCGGCGGCGGGTCCGCGTCGTCGCGCTCCGCCTCCGCCACCTGCTCGGCGGGAATGCGGTCGGCCCCCTCCGCGAGCACGTCCTCGTCGAGCGAGACGGACGTCACGTCCGATGTGTCTGTGTTTTTGATGACACGTCCCATTTCGTGTGCAGGCCGGCAATGCAACAGAACAGCGAAGGGGCCGCTACTCGATGACCGCCTCTTCGGAGGCGCTGGTCAGCGCGATCTCATCCTTCTCTTCGAGCTCCTGCGCGATCTCCAGGATGCGGTTCTGGGCCTCCTCCACGTCGCTGACCCGGACGCGGCCGAGCAGCTCGATCTCCTCGTCGAGGGCCTCGGCCACCCGGTCGCTCACGTTGCGCATGACCTTGTTTTGCAGCTCGTCGGAGGCGCCCTTGAGGCCGAGGGCCAGGTCTTCCTGGTCCACCTCCATGAGCAGCTTCTGAAGGTCCTCCGCCCGAATTTTCGTCAGGTCGTCGAAGACGAACATGAGGTTCTTGATGTCGGAGGCCAGTTCCTCGGAGCGGTCCCGGAGGTTGTCGAGAATGTTTTTCTCGGAGGAGCGGCTCGTCGTGTTCAGGATCTCGGCGGCCTGTTCGATGCCCCCCATAACGCTCGTCTCGGCGCCGATGACGGACCCGAGCTGGTTCCGAATGACCTCCTCGATGTCGTTGATCATCTCGGGGGAGGTGTTGCCGATCGTGGCCAGGCGGTACATGATCTCGCTCTGCAGATCCTCCTCCAGCCCCGAGATGATCTCTGCGGCCTTGCGGGGGTTGAGGTGGGCAAGAATGAGCGCGGCGGTCTGGGGGTGTTCGCGCCGCAGGAAGCCGGTCAGCTGGTCCGTCTCGACCGTCTGCAGGAGGTGGAACGCCGACACCTCCATCGCCGCCTCCACCCGCATCATGACCTCTTCGGCCCGGCGGTTGCCCAGGGCCTCGTTGAGCACCTCGCGGGCGTATTCCACACCGCCCTTCGTTACGTAGTCCTGAGCGCGCGCCACGTCCCGGTACTCCAGGAGCACCTCCTCCACCAGCTCGCTGGGGGCGTTGCGCATGCGGGCCACCTCCACGGACACCTTTTCCACCTCCTTGTCGTTGAGGTGCTTGAGGACGTCGCTGGCCGTGTCCACGCCGAGGGCGATGAGGAGCGTGGCGGCCTTCTGGGCCCCGGTCAGGTCCTCCGGGTCGTCGGGGAGGGCAGTGCCCGGGGCCCCCTCCGGGCTTGGGCTCATCGCCCCACCCCCCTTCCCCCCCACCCCGGACGGGTCCGTGGGGGTCATCGGCTCGTCGGCAAACGGAGATGCAGAAGATCCCATGGTCTGTAAGCGGCAAGCAAAAAGCGTAGTGCGACGGGAGGGCGGGCGGGGCGCTACATGGTCTGATCCTCCACGAGCCAGGACCGGATCAGATCGGCGGTCTGCTCGGGGTTTTCTTCGACCTGGTCCTGAATCTCCTCGAACATCTCACTCCGGGCCTCCAGGCGCGCCTTGGCCTCGTCGGAGAGCTTGTTGGTGTACATGTCGTCTTTGACCAGGCTCTCTTCCTCCTCCTCGGTCTCCTGGAGGGCGGCGGGGCCGTCTCCCTCCTCGACCGCCCCGTCCGCCGTCCGCCCCTCGACCTGACGCGATTCGGCGGCCTGGAGCGGCGTGGGCTGCTCCTCCGGGGTCGCGGTGAGGGCCTGCACGAGCGAGCGGGCCACCCAGACGGCCGCCCCAATCGCCACGAGGATGAGCCCGTACCGCAGGTATAGCCGCATCGGGGGCTCCCCGCCGCCGTCTCCGGCAGCCGGCCCGGCCCGCCCGGCGTCGGTGGTGAGGCGGGTCTGCTGAATCGTGAACCGGTCCCCCCGCTCCTCATCGAACCCAACGGCGTTCTTGACGAGCGACTCGATCTTGGCGATCTCCTCCTGGCTGCGCGGCTCGTACGTGGGCTCCCCGTCCGGCCCCGTCGTCCGTTCCTGGTCGACGACCACCGAGACCGTCAGCCGGCTCACATCCCCCACGCTCTTCTCCGACCGCTTCGTGGTGCGGCTCACCTCGAAGTTGCGGACGACCGAGTTCGAATTGCCCGCCTCGTCCCCGCCGCCCTCCTCCCGCATCCGCTCCTCGCTAACGACGGTGGCGCTCTCGGGGTCGACGAGGTCCTTCTCCGTCACCGTGCGGTCGAAGTCGAGCTCCGTGGAGACCCGAACGACGGCATTGTCCGGCCCCACCACCTTCCGGAGCATCGACTGCCCCTGCTTCATGAGCTGCTCCTCCACCGACCGCTGCATGTCGATCTGCGTAGAGGTCATCTGCACGTTCTCGTCCGCGGCGTTGGGGTCGGACAGCATGGTTCCCTCCTGGTCGATCACCTTCACCTGGGAGGGGCTTAGCTTCTCCACCGCGCCCGCCACCAGCTGGGTGACCCCCTGCACCTGCGCCTGCGACAGCGACCCGCCCGCAAGGCTCAGGACGACCGAGGCACTC
>Ga0207714_1001042_pt1 | contig 18485 bp, 17 predicted proteins | sample PonA232FremontCA_2_FD_187270 | JGI IMG/M metagenome (GOLD analysis project Ga0207714, IMG submission 187270) | Marine sediment microbial community from Fremont, CA, USA - Pond A23 Sediment 2 (SPAdes) | ecosystem: Environmental > Aquatic > Marine > Unclassified | place: USA: Fremont, California...
GGTCAGCTCCACGGAACAGGTCTGGGGGGTTCTCCACCTCCGGGTCAAGGACGATACCTCCCTGCTTCAGACCTCGGAGCAGGTGCTCCTGGCCCTGGGCCAGCAGCTGGGCGTTGCTTTGGAGAACATGAAGGCCTTTTTCGACCTCATGCACAGCAAGCGCCTGCTGGAGTCCATTTTCGAGGGGATCTCCGATCCCCTGATGCTTATTAGCGAACGCACCGATATCATGCTGGCCAACACGGGAGCCCAGGAAATCTTTCCCCAGGGTGGGGACAACGTGCGGGAGCTCAAGGAGGTGCTCGGCGGGGACAGCTCGTCACAGGGCCAGGCCGAGGGGATCCTGGGACAGGCACACGAGAGCGGTGTTCCCCAGGAGCGGGAGGCGATCCTGGCCGGAAGCCGTTCCTTCAAGATCAGCCTTTATCCCCTGCCGGCGGCGGATCACCGCTCCCCGAACCTTGCGGTCTGTTCCATCCGGGAGAACACCTCGGAAAAGCGGATGCTGGCCAAGCTGCAGCGGACGGAAAAGCTGAGCGCCGTGGGCAAGCTGGCCTCGGGGCTGGGCCACGAGATCAACAACCCGCTGGGCACCATTCTCTGCTATGTGCGGCTGTTGCAGAAGAGCCTGCCCACGGATGCGGCAGGTCAGGGGGATCTCGAGGTGATCGAGCGTCAAGCCAAGCGGGCGCACGGGATTGTCCGTGAGATGCTCGACTACGCGCGCCCCAAGACGGAACAGACCGCGGCCTGCGATCTCAACGAGCTCGTGCGCAGGAATGTGGCCCTGTTCTCGGTGCAGGCGGAAAAGAAGAAAGTGGGGCTCTCCAGCGATTCCACTGAAAACCTGCCGCGGATCGCCGCGGACGAGTCCGCCGTGGAGCAGATCCTGAGCAACCTGATCCTCAACGGTATCGACGCCGCGGGCGAAGGCGGCTGGGTGCGCGTGGCCACATCCTTCTCCGAAAAAAACGGAAGGGTTCATCTGGAGGTTCGGGACAGCGGCCCCGGAATCGCCGAGGAGCAGATGCACCAGATCTTCGACCCCTTCTACAGCACCAAGGACGTGGGTCAGGGAACGGGACTGGGCCTCGCCGTGGTCTACGGCCTGGTCCAGGAACACGGGGCGGATATCGAGGTGGGCACGGAAACCGGCGCCGTCTTCAACATCGGTTTCCGCGTCGAGGAGTAGCCATGCGGAACAGAGCAACCATACTGGTCGTGGACGACGAAGAGGATTTCGCCAAGGGCCTGACCCGGATGCTCGCGGTGCAGTATCCCGGGTACGACTGCCGCTACGTCACCACCATCGATCAGGCCCTGGAAATCCTTCGCAGGGACGAGGTGGCCCTGACTTTGACAGATCTTCGCATGCCGGAGAGGGACGGCTGGGACATGCTGGAGCAGGGAGGGGTCATTCAGCCGGAGACGAGCCTGGTGGTGATCACCGCCTTCGGCAGCATCGAGAGCGCGGTTCAGGCCCTGAAATCCGGGGCGTACGACTTCTTGACCAAGCCCGTGGACGAGGAGCACCTTTTCCGTGTCGTGGACAAGGTCCTGGAGCGCTATCACCTGCTCACCGAGAACAGAAGGCTGCGCCGGATCGCCTGTGAACAGGGCGAAAGGTCGCTCATCGGGGAGTCCCCGGCCATGCAGAAGCTGCGCCGTTCCCTGGAGCGGGTGGCGGCAACGGACTACACGGTGCTCATCCAGGGCGAGTCCGGAACGGGCAAGGAGCTCGCGGCCAGGCTGATCCACAATCTGAGCGAACGAAGAGACAGGGAAATGGTGACCGTGAATTGTCCGGCCATCCCCGGGGACCTTTTGGAGAGCGAGCTCTTCGGTCACGTCCGGGGAGCGTTCACCGGTGCGGACCGGAATCACCAGGGGCTCTTTGAGCGGGCGGACAAGGGGACCCTGCTCCTGGACGAGATCGGCGACATCAGCTCCGCGGTTCAGACCAAGCTCCTGCGTGTGCTGCAGGAGCAGGAGATACGACCCGTGGGCTCGAATAGGAGCATCCAGGTGGACGTGCGCGTGGTGGCCACCACGAACCAGAACCTTGAAGAAAAGATTGCCCGGGGCCAGTTCCGGGAGGACCTGTTCTATCGGCTGAACGTGCTCAATGTGAACGTTCCGGCGCTTCGGGAGCGCAAGGAGGACATTCCCCTGCTGGTGAACGCCTTTCTGGAACAGGTCTGCCGGGAGATGGGCCTGCCCGAGCTGCGCATCGACCCTTCGGCGCTCTCCTATTTGAGCGCCCGCGACTGGCAGGGTAACGTGCGCGAGCTGCTCAACTTCGTGCGGCGTCTGGCGGTGTTTTGTCCCAGAGAAGAGATCGAGCTGAGCCTGGTCCACTTTTTGGATGCCTCGGGCAACAACTCCCAGCCGGACAGCGGGACCATCGTTCCCTACAAGGAGGCCAAGGCACGGGTCGTGGACGAGTTCACCCGGACCTACGTGCAGGAGCTGCTCCGTCAGACCCGAGGCAATATCTCCGAGGCCGCCCGCATGAGCGGCCTGGAGCGTGTTTCACTGCAAAAGATCATGCGCAGGTTGGATATCCGGGCGGCACAGTGGCGTGATACCGATGCGAATTAGTCCGAGAAAAATACCGGAGGCAGCAAGGATGCGAAGGATTGCGGCCGGCTTTCTGGCGCTGGCGATAGTGGTGAGTGCCGGAATGCCCCTGAGGGCGGCGGAGAGGTATATCGATTTTCCCCAAGATGGATTTCGGATCAAGCTGCCGGACCAGTGGGTGCGTGTTCCGGAGGAGGCATTTCGGGAAAAGATGAAATCGCTGAAACAAGCCTATGCGAAGAAGGGCAGCAAGAAAAGGGTCGGCTATGACTACGCCGTGCAGCTGGAATCCAAGGAGTGGTTCAGCTATCCCTATATGCTCATCAGCATCTGGGATGATATTCACGTGGATACCGACGAGATGACCACAATGAATCAGAAGATCGAGGAGAGCCTGTTGCAGGGGGCCAACGGGACGGAATTGGTGAGCTCGAGCTTCGATCAAAAGCGCCATTTCTATCGGGCCGAGACCCGGTTCCGTCTGGCCGGGAAGCAAATGGTCCTTCTCAAGGGCGTATACTATCGGAACCACTCCGTCCTGCAGCTGAGCACCTATATGCCCCGAGAGATGTATTCCCGATACGCCCGTGACATCCGGGAGGCCATGGACAGCCTCAGGATGGATCCAGGCACAAGGCACAAAGCTCAAGCGGATTCGTGGCTGGATTTCCGGGATTGGGTCCCCTATCTCAAGGCGATCATCGCGACGGTGATCGTGTTTGTGATCGCCGGGATCTATGTGTGGATGAAGCGACGCGGAAATGAGGGGTAATCCCGAGCAGGGACCCCATTTGCCGCTTGATCGCCTTCAGCAAAGAGAAAAAGGTCCTCTCGGGCGGGCCTGAAAGGGAGCCTGCCGCATCGAATCACTTAATGAGGAGAGAATATGGGCACCATCATGCCGGAGGAGAAAAAGGTACAGGACGCGCTGCGCTGGATAAGCGCCCGCAGGGGCGAGCGCGATATCTCGGAGCTGATCCGCGAGGCGTCCTTTCAGTTCAACCTCACCCCCAAGAACGAGGAATACCTCTACCGCTTGTTGCGGGACAACGAGGAGTCCGGCGGCGAAGAGGCCTAGCCGGCCTCGATCCGAGTGGGACGATTCGCCGAGGGGAAAAGGCCGAAGGGCTATGCGCGTGTACAAAGTGCTGCACAGGGAGCTGCTCAAGGAGCTTGCTCTCTTGTTCATCGTTTGTCTGGCCGTGCTGGAAGGCCTCATCGTGCTGGGCCGGATGGTGCTCAAGCTCGGCGAGATCCTGGTTGCCGTGCAGCTTACCCTCTGGGACGTGGTGCAGCTCATCGGCTACCTGACTCCCTTCTTCCTGCTCTTGCTCTTGCCCGTGGCCTGCATGATCAGCATGTTTCTCACCTTTCAGCGTATGAGCTCGGACCGGGAGCTCATCGCCCTGCGATCGAGCGGCGTCTCCCTGCCGCAGGTCATGCCCGCGCCAGCTTTTTTCCTGGTTCTGTGCACCTGCCTCAATCTCGTGGTCTCCCTGTACGGCGTTTCCTGGGGGATGAACAATTTCCAGAATACCATGCTCCATCTGGCCGAAAACAAGGCCCAGGTCTCCATCCAGCCGGGGGTGTTCAATCAGGAGCTCCCTGGTCTGACCATCTACGCCCAGAATGTGGACCGGGAGAGGGAGCGCCTCTCCCGCGTCTTCGTCCAGGACAGTTCCCACGAGGACGAGGCGGTGAACATCCTTGCCCCGGAAGGACGCATCCGGACCGACACCTCGCTGGGTAAGCTCTTTTTCACCCTGAAGAACGGGCGGATCTACAATCAGCGTTCCAAGGGTACGGACGTGATCCGGTTCGGGGAATACACCGTCTCCATCGATCTGAGCCGCGTGCTGGGGGATGTGAGCTTTCAAAGCAACGATCCCAAGAGCTTTTCCTGGCAAAAGCTGTCCCGGCTGTCCGGGCGAAAGGACCTTGCGGCGGAGAAGGGCGAGGAGTTCGCCAGAGAGGTGGCCCGGGAGCGACAGAAGCGGATGGCCCTGCCAGCCGCCTGTCTGGTCCTGGGATTCTTCGCCATCCCCATGGGCTGGCTCTGTGAAGGGATGAAGCGCTATTCCAGTCTCTTGATCATTCTGGGGATGTTTTTGTTCTATTACGCCATGTTCATGACGGGGATGAGCCTCTCCGAGGCCGGGACCGTCGCTCCGGGCCTCGCCCTGTGGGCTCCCAATGCCGTGTTCCTGGCCGTGTCCTGTCTGTTGTTCGTCGGAGTCGTACGGGAAAGGGCGCTGTGAGAATCCTGCACAAATACCTCCTGAGACAGAACCTGGCGCTGCTGGGCATCTGTCTGTTCGCCTCCCTGGGCATTTATCTGCTTGTGGACGTCTTTGACAGACTGGACAATTTCCTGGAAAAGGATGCTGGCCCCCTGCTCATCGGGCAGTATTTCCTGTACAAGCTTCCCCTTATCCTGTCTCAGATCCTGCCCCTGGTCTTTTTTTTCGCCATGGTCCTGCAACTCGGGGGTATGCAGCGCCACAGGGAGCTTACCGCTCTGGAGGCGGGTGGAGTCTCCTACCAGCGCCTGTGCGGCTGGTTCCTCCTCTACGCCGCCCTCTGGGCGGTTCTCCAGCTGGGATTCTCCCAGGTGCTGGGCGTGGCCGGCAATCGCATGAGCGGCGAGATCTGGAACAATCTCGGCAGCGGCGGAGGCACCAAGGAGCAGGTGGCCCGCGACGTGTGGTACCGCAAAGGGAGCTGGATCCTTCACCTGGACACGGTGAGATCCGGTTCGGGCAAAGTGGAGGGCGTCCGGCTGATCCGGGTGGGCTCCGGATTCGACCGGGCCGAGCGCATGCTCAGGGCCGAGAGGGCACGGGTTGCACAGGGCGAGTGGACCCTTACCGGCGTGCGGATGCAGCGGCCGAATCGATTCCGTATTTCCAAGCGGCAGAGCCTGACCCTCGACTTGAGCGTGGAGGTCGGGGACCTGGTAAGCCGAAAGCAAAAGCTCGATATCCGGGAAATGAGCCTGTGGGAGCTGAGCCGGGCCATTGCCAGACTGGAAAAAACCGGGGCCAACACCGAGGCCATGGCGACCCTGTGGCATCAAAAGCTGGCCTATGCCTGTTCACTATTCATTCTGGCCATGGTGGGACTGGCAGCGGCCCGTTCGGGCAGGAACACGGTGACGGTGATCTGTTTGGGACTCCTGGTGGGGTTTGTGTTCTACGGGATCTTCGTCCTGGGCGGACAAATGGGGGAGCGGGGGGTCCTTTCCCCCTGGCTGGGCGGATGGCTCGGAGCTGTTCTGGTGGGAATTCCGGCCCTGTTCTGGCTGCTCGCCGTCCTCTTTGCCGGGCGCCTGAAACGCCTGCTGCGCGGAAGCTGAGAAACGCGCACCGATTGGGGCCGACCCCGATCACCCTGACAGGTGTCCACGAGTTGTGATTTTTTGCGTTGCAACCGAGCCTGATTTGTGATTCGCTATAGGACACCTGCTTCAAGAGAATGAGGGTCTTCGTTCCATGTTCAGGGTTTGCGGTTTAGGGTTGCGCTAAATCGGCTCCGATCACGGATCCGGTTGAGAGGGTTCTTCTTGCTTCTGACATCCGATGTGTGAGCTTCATCAGTCACTCTCACCACTTGATGCTTCGTTGCCGGCGTGTTCCGACTGGGCCTGGTGCAGCAGGTCCCACAGGGCATTTTGCCCGGCGCCGGTCTTGGCGGAGAAGAGGAGCGGTGGCTCGGACAAATTCAGCAAGCGCTGCCAGTTTTTCTGGATCCGGTTCCTCTGGCTCATTTTCGTCTTGTCTGACTTGGTTAAAATTGGCAGAATATCCAGACCCTTTTCACTCAAATACTCCATGAGCTGTTGGTCCAGATTCTGGGGCGGGATGCGGCTGTCCAGCAACACCACTGCCTGTGTGAGGTGCGGATTCCTCTGCAGGCAGCGTTCCACCAGGACGGGCCATATCTGGCGTTCACTCTTGGAGCGGACCGCATATCCGTATCCCGGCAGATCCACCAGATAGAGGCCCATGTTGGGCAGATGGTAGAAATTGACGCTGCGCGTTTTGCCCGGGTGAGAGCTTACTCTGGCCAATCTGCCTTGTCCGAGGCTGTTGATCAGGCTGGACTTGCCCACGTTGGACCTGCCGGCAAGAGCGACTTGCGGGGCCTGAATCCGGGGCATTTTTTCCGGCTCGTACACAGTGTGTTCCAGAACAATATTGATTTGCATAAATGCAGTGCGCCTTGTAAGGGTTAGTCAGGAGGGAATCTCAAGCCATGCGGGGGATGGTATGAAACGGATCATGATCCTGAGTATGATTTTTTTTGTGGCTGCCTGCGCGCAACAGGGAACCGAGATGGCGTCGGTCTTCCAGGACGTTCGCTCCGAAACGCTGGAGCAATCCGCGCAGGTTAAGGTTACGCTGGGCCAGGAGAAGCTCGAATTGGGGAAATCCCCTGAGGCACAGCTCTGGGAGCGCGCCGAGAAGAAGGGTGTGCGCCAGGCCGTGAACCCCTGGATCGAAAAAGGATATCTTATTCGTCCCAGCGGGGCAAACGTTCTGGAGGAGGGGTTTTCCGACTTTCTTGTCCGCAAGGAGGACTTCGAGGCCGAGGCGAAGGAGATTACCCAGGTCTACAGCAAGCGTTTTGACGTCGGGGTTACCCTGACCCCTGTTCGGCAGGTTTCGGGAGAAATCACCGGGATCGAGGCGGACCGGAGCATGGCCGCGGGCAACTTTCAGGTGGACCTGGAGCTGGAGCAGCTTACACCGGACAAGAGCGGCGCCTACTTCGTCGTGGTCCAGATGGATACCGCCCCGGAGGGTTCGGAAAAGGGCAAGATCGTGGGCTCGGGATACATCTATCGCACTTTGGACAACAGGGCCCAGGCCGAGCTCATGGAGGCCCAGCGCGAGATCAGGACCGGAGATTTCGTCTTTCTCCTGCGCACGGAGATCAGCCCGGTGACCCAGGAGCAGGAGGAACAGGAGCAGGAAGAGCCTCAAGAGGTGGAACCTGAGCCCAGCGAGCCCGAGGTTATGGTCGAGCCCAAGAAAGAGAAGCAGGGCCCTGAGCTTCCGGAAGAGACCAAATAGCTCTCTGGTCAAGCGACCAGACACCGGGTGAAGGCCATGGAAACCGCGAATATCCTTGTGCTGAACGGCCCCAATCTCGGGGTTCTGGGCAGGAGGGAGCCCGAGATCTACGGGGACAGGAGCCTGCACGATCTTCCGGATCTGGTGCGGGACGTTATGGGAGAGACCGCCGGAAACGTTCATCTGGTGACCTATCAGTCCAACAGCGAAGGCGGGCTCATCGATCGCCTGGAACAGGCCGTGGATGAGGGCATTCAGGGAATCGCCCTCAATGCGGGAGCCTATACCCATACCAGTTTGGCCCTGGCGGACTGCTTGGCCTGGATCGGCATCCCCTGCGTGGAGGTGCATCTGAGCAACATTTGGGCCAGGCAGGAGCCCCTGCGGCATACGAGCATGATCGCTTCGCGATGCGTGGGGGTTGTTTCCGGATTCGGGCTGTGGAGCTATGCCTACGCTATTCTGGCGCTGTATCAATTGCTCCGTGAGGGGCGCGGCAGCTCAGGCTAATACGCGGAAAGCTCAATTGGATAATAACCACAAAAGCGATGAGCGACAGGGAGGGAGCAGGCGAGAATGTACTCCACCAACGACATCCGCAACGGACTCAAGATCGAGCTGAACAATGAGCCCTACGAGGTGCTGGATTTTCTGCACGCCAAGTCCGGCCGCGGAGCGGCCACGATCTGGACCAAGCTGCGCAATCTCTTGACCGGGGGGGTGATCGAGAACACCTTCCGCTCCGGAGAAAAGATTGCCCGTCCGGACCTGGAGAGCAGGGATATGCAGTACCTCTACCGCGACGGGGATCTATTGGCCTTCATGGACTTTTCGACCTACGAACAGGTTGAGTCCAGGGCGGATACGCTGGGCGGAAAGGCGGAATATCTGCCCGAGGGCCAACAGATCAAAGTGGTCCTCTACAGGGGTGATGTTGTGGACGTGAATCTCCCCAACACCGTGGTACTGGAGGTAACGGACACCGAACCGGGCATCCGGGGGGACACGGTCACCGGAGCCACGAAGCCGGCCACTCTGGAGACCGGGCTGGTAGTGAGCGTGCCCCTGTTCATCGAAGTGGGGCACAGGATCAAGGTGGATACGCGCAACGGGGAATATCTGGGTAGGGAGTAGAACAGGCCCCCCCCAATTCCCCATGCGATCGCTTGACCCGGAAAAGAGGCTTTGTTTCGGCGGGGCCGGTTTCGCCATGAACGGCCCCGCCGCTTTCGCTCCGGGCCCTGATGGACAGACAGGGAGCCAAGGGAGCGCGTTTTTCATGTTCCTCCATGCCGGCTCGAAAGGTGAGGCGCCTTTTCCGGCGTCCTTCAATGTGCATGGCTCCATTTGGGCACCAGGGGCCGAAAGCATCCAGCCACATCCCACTTCCGGGTGTCCTCCATCATACCTTTCAACCCGAATAGGCTCATTCCCGATCCGCACGGGAAAGCGAAGCCGAGGCATTCGAGGCCGTCAAACATGGTCGATCTGAACAGGCATCTCAGGGAGCTCGGGGGGTTGGCCCTCTTTTTCCTCTGCGCCCTCGTGGCGGTCAGTCTGGCTACGTATTCCCCCCAGGATCCCTCCTTCACCCAGCATCTGAGCCCGGGGTTCACCTATGACAACGCCGCCGGGGTCGTGGGGGCCTATCTCGCGGGAGGTCTTGTGGAGGCCTTCGGGCTGGCTGCCTGGTATATTCCGCCCATGCTGGTGCTGGCGGGAGCGGGACTCATGCATCCGCGGCTCCGTCTGGTTCTGCGGCGCTGGATCGGGCTCGCCCTGATCTTTTTCTGTCTGCTCGGGCTCATGGCCAGCTCCCTGGGCGAAGGCCTGAACCTGTCCGGTATAAGCGGGGGCGGATTGATCGGGGCGGGACTCTACACCCTGACCATCACCTATCTCCATTTTACCGGGGCTCTGATCGTAGTGATTTTTGTGCTTTTGGTGGGGCTTCAGTTGCTTGTGGGCCATTCCTGGGCGGGTGTGTTCGGCAAAATCGGGGAGCTGCCCCAAATGATCCGCTGGCCCCGCATCCGGATTCCGCGTCCGAGCCTGTCCTTTCGGGGGACCGCGACGCCCGAGCCGTCCCGGGCTTTAACCGTCGAACCCGAGGTCCGGGAGACCAAGAAAAAGAGCACCTCCACCTCCGGGAACAAGACCAATTCCAAGCCCCGGAAAAAGCCAAGCGGCTCCCCGGCTTCCAAGAGCTCCGGCAGCGCAAAGCGCATGACCGGGAGCTATCCCGATCCGGATCTTTTGGCCCCGGTTCCGGAGAAGGGCTCCCCCGCGGACGCCGAGGAGCTGGAGGAGATGTCCTCCAGGCTCACCTCCTGCCTGATCGACTTCGGGATCAAAGGGGAACTCGTGAACGTGCAGCCCGGGCCCGTGGTGACCATGTTCGAATTCAAGCCGGCTCCGGGAGTCAAGATCAGCCGCATCGCCAATCTGAGCGACGATCTGGCCCTGGCCCTCAAGGCGTATGCGGTGCGGATCGTGGCCCCCATTCCGGGCAAGGACATGGTGGGGATCGAGGTGCCCAACCGGAAGCGGCAGACCGTCTATTTCCGGGAGATTGTGGAGTCCTCGGCCTTTACCAAGAGCAAGGCCAGTCTGCCCATGGCCCTGGGCCACACCATCGAGGGCAGCCCCAGGGTGGAGGACCTGACGGACATGCCGCACATGCTCGTGGCCGGGGCCACGGGAGCCGGCAAGAGCGTCTGCCTCAACGGGATCATCCAGAGCCTTCTGTTCAAGGCCTCGCCCGAGGAGCTCAGTCTCCTGCTCATCGATCCCAAGCGCATCGAGCTGGCCGTGTACGGCGATCTGCCCCACCTGGTCCATCCGGTGGTCACGGACATGGATCTGGCCAAGGCCGCTCTGGACTGGGCCCTGCACGAGATGGAGCGGCGCTATCAGGCCATGGCCTCGCTGAGCGTCCGGAACATCGCCTCCTATAACAATAAACTCGAGGAGAAGCGACAGAAGGATCCTCAGTCCGTCGAGGGCATGCAGCGTATCCCTTATCTGGTGATCATCATCGACGAGCTTGCGGACCTCATGCTCACCGCGGGCAAGGAGGTGGAAAGCAGCATCGTGCGGCTGGCCCAGCTGGCCAGGGCGGCGGGCATCCACATTATCCTCGCCACGCAGCGTCCCTCGGTGGATGTGGTAACCGGTCTGATCAAGGCCAATTTTCCGGCCCGGATCGCCTTCCAGGTCAGCTCCAAGCACGACTCGCGGACCATCCTTGATTCCGGGGGGGCGGAATATCTCCTGGGCAAGGGAGACCTCCTGTTCAAGTCCACAGCAGGCAGGCTGGAACGTATGCACGCCCCCTTCCTGACCGACGAGGAGATTTCCTCAGTGCTGGAGTTCTGGCGCCAGAAGGGCACTCAGCCCCAAGAGGCCGTCGACCTGGAGCAGTGGAAGAACGGCTCCGGCGGATCGGGGCCCGGATCGGAAGGTGACGACCTGTCCAACGATCCCATGTACGACCAGGCGGTCAATTTCGTCCTGGAACAGGGCAAGGCCTCGATATCCATGATCCAGCGTCAGCTGCGGATTGGATTCAATCGCGCCGCGCGCTATGTGGAGCAGATGGAACAGGACGGGATCGTGGGGCCGCAGGAGGGGAGTAAGCCCAGGATGGTCAATCGGGGATAGACAGAAGCCCCGGCCCGCTTCTGCGCGGCCCGGAGCTTCTGTGAACCAGGAGCTCTACCAGGTCTCGCTGTGGGTGAAATCCTCCACACCGCGCCTGTCCGGCGTTTGGGGCTCCTGGGCCGGATGGCCCAGGGGAAGCATAGCCACCAGCTCGCTGTCCTCGGGGATCTGGAGGACCTGCTTGGCCTTGTCGTGATCGAAGAGCCCCACGATCACGGAGCTGAGCCCCAGGGAATGGGCCGCCAGGGAAATGCTCTGGGTTACAAGGCCCAGGTCGAAAAGGAGCCAGTCCCCGAACTTGGTGGTGACCTCGCCCTTGTAGTATCCCGAAGTCTGTTTCCTGCCGCATATGGCGAGCACAACCGGGGCCTGGGTCATGGCCTTGCTCGCCGGATTGCCCTTGAAAAGGGTCTCTTGCAGCGATTCCTTCAGATCCTGCCGGGTCACGGTGACAATCTCCCAGCACTGGGTGTTGGCCCAGGACGGAGTCCATCTGGCGGCTTCCAGAATGGTGTTCAGCTGATCCGCGGTGACCTCATCCTCGGTGAATTTGCGCACGGTGCGCCTAGTGCGGACGAGTTCCATGAAGTCGGCCATAGAACCTCCTTGTGCATTTTCCTGCCACCCCCGCAAAGCAAAGAGCCGAACGTGTTCCCGGGGTCCAGCCATTTGTGTGGGATCTTCCTGCGGGCCGGCGCGCCTTCGCGAGGGCCGGGCGCGAGCTTTCCCCGACTGATGGCAGTAATTGATTGGATCTCAATCCAAAGTATTCCGTTCACCTTAAGAAAAATCCGTCCTTAATGCAATGCGGCGGGTCCGGCGAAAAACGGACTCGGCTGTTTGGGCCCGTGCCATTGCCTCCCGCGAAATTCGGAACACCCCGGTTTTTCGTCTTTCCTCGCACTGAGCCTCTATGCTATGAAAAGGTGAATGCATTCCGGAAGGATAGTTTTGTATCCCCCGCCCTCCTTCACCAGGGGAGCACTCCGGCCCATCCACAGGGGCGGCTCTTCTATGCGGGGAGGGCTGCGTCTGCAATGATACCGGCGAGTCGAGGGAAGCCCCCTAGAGCTCTGGTTGGTCAAAGCGCGTGGAAAGGACAAGGAGTGGAGTCATGAGCCGGATCAAGGTTGCCATCGTGGGGGTGGGCAACTGTGCCAGCGCCCTGCTGCAGGGAATATACGCTTATGGGGAGAAAGGGCAACAGGATGCCGTCGGCTTGATGCACTGGGAGATCGGGGGATACCGACCCGGCGATGTTGAGGTGGTGGCCGCCCTGGACATCGACGGGCGCAAGGTGGGCAGGGATCTTTCCGAGGCCGTGTTCGCAACCCCAAATTGCGCCATGGTCTTTCATCCGGACATTCCCAGTCAGGGCGTGACCGTGAGCATGGGAAGGATTCTGGACGGGCTCTCCGAGCACATGAGCGGCTACCGGGAGGAGGACACCTTCGTTTCCGCCGACGATGCGGAGCCCGACCGGGAGGAGGTGGTCCGCCTCCTGCAAGAAAGCGGTGCCCAGATTCTTCTCAACTATCTCCCGGTCGGCTCGGAGGAGGCGACGCGCTTCTACGCGGATTGCGCCCTGCGCGCGGGTGTGGGCATGGCCAACAACATACCGGTTTTTCTCGCCAGCGATACGGATTGGGCCGAGCGCTTCGCGAGCGCGGGGCTGCCCCTTATCGGCGACGACATCAAGTCCCAGCTCGGGGCCACCATCGTGCACCGTGCCTTGAGCGATCTCTTCCGGGAGCGTGGCGTGGAGCTGACCCGGACCTATCAGCTCAATACCGGCGGCAATACGGATTTTCTGAATATGCTCAACAGGAGTAGGTTGGCCTCCAAGAAGGAGTCCAAGACCGAGGCTGTGCAGGCAGTGGCCGGAAAGCGGCTGGCGGAGGGGTCCATCCACGTGGGGCCCAGCGACTATGTTCCCTGGCAGCAGGACAACAAGATCGCCTTCATCCGCGTGGAGGGACGGATTTTCGGAGATGTGCCGGTAAGCCTGGACCTCAAGCTCTCGGTGGAGGATTCGCCCAATTCAGCGGGCTGTGCCATCGACGCGGTCCGCTGCCTGAAACTGGCCCTGGACCGGGGACAGACAGGGCCGCTGCTCGGGCCGAGCTGCTTTTTCATGAAGCATCCGCCAAAGCAGTACAGCGATGATCGGGCCCGGGAGAAAACCGAGGCCTTCATTCGGGGCGAAGGCGAGGACGAATAGGGAGTGCCACTGGGATTGAGGACGGATCAGGAGCGCTTCTTGTCCAGCATGGTTTCCAGGATGGCCCGGTTCAGCTGGGGAAAGCCGCGCCTGCCCAAGGCCCCCAGATAATAGACGGTTTCTTCCATCCCGTCCCCGGCGATCCCTTCCGAGGACGGGATGCGCACGCCGCGCAGGGCGAGGCGCGCGGAGCGCACAGCCGAGCCCGCGGCTGTGGCCAGTTTCAGGGCACAGGCGGGCTTGGCCCCGTCGCAAAGGACGCCGGCCAGATCCTCCACCACGTTGATCACCGCCGCGGAGATGGCGTCCTTTTCGCCGCCGAGCATGTGGGCTATACCCGCGGCGGCTCCGGATCCGGCTGCGACGGAACAGCTGCATACCGCGGAGAGCCGGCCCAGATGGGCCTTGATCACCGCATTGACCAGATGGCTCAGGCACACGCCCTCCAGGAGCTTGTCCTCCGGACCGGAGAGCATGCGTTGCACCGCGTACAGGGGCAGGACCGCGGTGAGCCCGTTGTTGCCGCTTCCGGCGGAGCTCATGGCGGGGAGGTCCACTCCGGCCATGCGGGCGTCCGCTGCCGCCGCGGTCCAGACCTGGGCGCTCCGTTCCATGTCCCCGCCCGCATCGTCTGCTTCCTGCAGCGCGGCGAGCCCGACTCCCACCCCGTCCCCGCAGGAACGGGACAGGCCGCGTTCCGCCAGGGCCGTGTTCATCTCCACTCCCCTGTGGAGAAAGTCGAGGTCATCCCGGCCGAGGTTGGAGAGCATTCCCAGCATGGCCTCCAGGGTCAGCCCGTGCAGCCAGCGGTCCATATCTCCCGTTTTGCTCTGGCTACCGGAAGACTCCCGCTTTGTCAGGAGATCGTTGGTCACTTCCTCGCCGCGGCTGGTCAGGCGGACCAGGTTCTCGTGGCGCTCGCGGATCAGCGAGCCGCAGGTGCGTTCTTCTGTCTCGAGCTCGGTCTCGATGAGGAGGCTGTCCGCATCGTCCCGCAGGACCACGCTCACCCTGCCCTCTTGGACCAGGGCGCGGGCGGCGGCGAGACCTTCCCCGGCCGTGTCCCGCAAGAGCTGCATCCCCTGGGTGGGATCGCCGCATACAGCCCCCAGGGCCGAGGCCAGCTCCAGGCCCCGCAGCCCGCCGGTTCCCGGTATCATCACCCCGAGCCCGTTCTTGTACACGCCCGGGTCCACACGGACGCGGATCCGCTGAACGCTTTCACCCGTTTCAAGGAGGGAGGCGGCTGCCGCCGCCCCGAAGGCGACGGCAACGGGTTCGGTGCATCCTGTTGTGGGAGCGATTTGGCGATCCAGGAACTGCTGGACGGTGAAATCGGGCTGCTCATTTCCTGACTGAGTGGGCATGGGATTCCTCGCTCCTTGAGGCTTCGATTTGCGCGTTTTCTCGGGAATCGGCCCCGCGGTGACGGCTCAGGGTTGCTCGCCGGACAGGAACAGGGGATTGTCCAGGAAGAAATAGAAGAAGGCGCACAAAACCAGGGAGTGGGTGATCGCGCCGTCGGCGATCATGCCCGGAATGTCCCGCAAGGGGAGCGTCTCAATCCGGATGTCCTCTTTTTCGTCAAGGTCCTGCTGTCCCGAGGGCACGGCCTCCCGGCAGAGGAACATGTGGCACTGGTTGTCCAGAAAGGCCGGATTGGGGTGGACACTGCCCAGATGGCTCACCGTGCCCGGGCCGTAACCGGTCTCCTCGCGCAGCTCCCGAAGCGCCGCCTCCCGGGGGGTGTCCCCGGATTCGACCAGGCCGCCGGGCAACTCCAGGGTTGCCTCCCGTATGGCGTGCCGCTGCTGGCGCACCAGAACCACGTCCTCCTCGGGCGTCAGGGGGAGGATGTTGACCCAGGGAGGCGACTCCAGGATGTGGAATTCGTGGGTTTCGCCGGTGCGCGGAGAAACGGCCGAGTCGGTGCGCAGGGAGAGGATGCTCAGGCTGCGTTCGCGTTGGGATTGCAGGTAACGCCACTTTCGGGGCATACTGACTCCTGATAATGGGTTGATTGGAGTCTAACGCAGCCCGGTGTGCATGTAAACGCTGCGCGGTGCGCGGGTGCTGAATCGAAGGAATTGCTCCCGAGGAGAAGGGTTATGCCGCGATCGAACGATGTGGACCAGGCGGAGCTGGACCGGTTCGATGCCCTGACGGATTCCTGGTGGGGGACGGGACGGGGCATGCGCGCACTGCACGATATTACTCCGGCCCGGGCCGGCTATGTGGCCTCCAGAACATGGTTGCCGGGAAGGCAGGTCCTGGATGTGGGCTGCGGGGGCGGTATTCTGAGCGAGGCCCTGGCCCGGCGCGGCGCCCGGGTGATCGGGATCGATCCCGGAGAGGGGGCCATTGGCGCGGCAAAGCGGCACAGCCGGGGGTCCGGGCTGGAACTGGACTACAGGCTGGCTTCCGCGGAGCCCTTTTCCAGGGAATATCCGAACCAATTCGATACGGTCCTCTGCATGGAACTGTTGGAGCACGTGCCGCGGCCGGGGGATCTGGTCCGTGCCTGTGCCGCAATGGCCCGTCCGGGAGGGGATGTGTTCTTCGCCACCATCAGCCGGAATTCTCTGGCGGCTTTCCTGGCGGTGTACGTTGCGGAATACTGTTTTCGCGTCGTGGCCAGGGGAACCCATGACTGGCGAGCCTTTGTCAGGCCACGGGAGCTGGCGGCCTGGGCGGAGCAGTCCGGGCTGAGGGTCCTGGATGTCTCCGGACTGATCTATATTCCCGGTCTGCGCCTGTGTCGCGTCTCCGGGCCGGCGGTGGTCAACTACCTCATGCACTGCCGCCGTCCCGGAGGCGGGGAGGAGGAAACAAGCCGGAAAGCGGTGGAAGCTCTCGAGGAGGAACGCGAATGAATCGGTGGTTTACCCCGTGGCGGCGCTTGGAGCCACTCGCTCCGGAAGAGGAGGGGAGGCGATGGGCCCGTTTCGGCGCTGAGCGGATGGATCCGTCCCGAAAGCCTGAGCGGGTGCGGCGGCATTTCGCGGATGTGGCCGATCGGTACGATCTCATGAATACCCTGCTCAGCCTGGGAATGCATCGTCTCTGGAAGCGGCGGGCGGTTGATCTGGCCGGGATTCAGTCCGGAGAGCGGGTCGCCGATCTGTGCGGGGGCACAGGGGATCTGGCCCGTCTGGCCCGGGATGCGGCGGGAGGAAAGGGAAGCTTTGTGGTGTGCGATTTCACCCTGCCCATGCTTCAGGCGGGACGGAAAAAAGGGGAACACGCCAATGACGGGCTGGACTGGCTCCAGGGCAACGCGGAGTGCCTGCCCTTTGGAGACGAATCCCTGGATGCGGTCCTACTCGGATTCGGGATCCGCAACCTCGCGGATCCGGGGGGTGGGGCGCGAGAAGTCCTGCGCGTGCTCCGGCCTGGAGGACGGTTCATGTGCCTGGAGTTTTCCCGGCCGGCGAATCCGCTCTTCCGCGCCGCGTACGACGCCTATTCCTTTACGGCCATGCCCCTGGTGGGACGGCTCGTTGCGGGATCGGGCCTGGCCTATCTCCGGCTGGCCCAGACCATCCGCATGTTTCCCGTTGCCGGAGAGCTTACCGCCTTTTTCCGCGACTGTGGCTTCGCACAGAGCGAATACTTTCTGTTCTCCAACGGCGTGGCCGCGGCCCATTTGGCCCGTAAGCCGGAATAAGCCCTCAACGATTCGCCGCTTGAACCCGTAAACCTCAACGGGCAACGGGGAACGCCAATCCTACTTCTTTTCCAGGGGAAAGGTCAGGGTGGCCCCGAACCAGCCTATCAGCCCGGCAATAGGAGCCAGGGCGAGCACCAGCAGCACGTAGACAACGGCTCCAGCGCCCGGATCGGTGAGCAGGTCCGGGCTGCTCAGACGCCACAGGAAGGTGGCAGCGAATATGAGGAAAAGAAGCGGGGTGAGCGCGAGCTTGTAGCTTACCTGCCGTATCCGCTGGCTCATGAAATTGAGCCACCAGGTATAGAGCCCGGTGAGAATGGCCACTGGAGTCAACAGGATTCCCGCCCCCAGTACGTGGAGGACGGTTTCGCCGAAGGGTTCGTACCCGCTTAGGAGGCGCAAGATGAGAAACAGGGGCGCGATCATGGCGAAGACCAGGGGAAAATGGACCGTCATGGGATGGGGGTGGCGCTCCAGGAAGGGAAAACGCTGTATCAAACCCGGGACGTTTTTCTCCTCTCCCTCCGTTTGCTGCTCTTCTTCTGCCCCCTCCAAAAAACCCACCTGGGGGTAGCGCTCCAGAACGTCCTCTCCGTGCGGAGCGTTCTGCAACTCCTGGGTGAGATCGGCTCCCGCCGAGTGCCGGTTCATGTGCTTTCCGCCCTTCCAGAGCTTGCTCCCGCTCACATCGATGACTCGTCCTCTATAACTGATGTAAGCGGTCCCCTCACTGCCGTCGTTGGCTTTGAGCTCTTCGCTGGTGATTTGTTTCTGGTCCTCGCTCATGGTCCTTCTCCGGTGCGTTTGCAATGAAAATGTATGGGTTCCTTTCCGAATGGGAAGAAGTGTCAATCCAGCTTTTTTTGTATGAGAATGGGTCTAACTTGTTGAATTGTCGGCTAATTGGTCGCGAGGCTCGGCGGGTGGAGCGCTTCGCTGGGTTCCATAATACACCTTGGCCTTGTTCAAACCGCAATAGGCGAAATTTGAGCCCAGTGCCGACTGGAAACACGCCAAATGAATCCTGCCTCGAATACAAGTTGTTCAGTGAAGATCGACAACGTGTTGCGTACCCCGGCATGTGAAACCCGGGATGAAACCCGCGCTTCAGCGTCCACCCGCCTTCGCCTCGCTCGCATTTTCATGTTTCGTTGTGCCCGGGGCGGCCCGGGAATGAGGGGTTTGTATGAAAATGTTTCTAACTTGTTGAATTCTTAGGAGAAAAGGCAAGGCGTGGCTCGACGGTACCTGCGCTGAGGCCGTGTTTCATATACGG
>Ga0207714_1001043_pt1 | contig 18481 bp, 21 predicted proteins | sample PonA232FremontCA_2_FD_187270 | JGI IMG/M metagenome (GOLD analysis project Ga0207714, IMG submission 187270) | Marine sediment microbial community from Fremont, CA, USA - Pond A23 Sediment 2 (SPAdes) | ecosystem: Environmental > Aquatic > Marine > Unclassified | place: USA: Fremont, California...
TGAACGACGTCTACGCCGCCGTCGATCGCGGCGGAAGCGACCTCGACGGTAGTTTTCTTGCTGGAGAGAGACTCCTGTGTCACGAGGTACGTTCGCCAGCTTTTCGCGTTCATAGGTACAGTACCCGACGGTACGACTAAGACGCTTTGACTCGAAGATTTGGGGAACAGGTCGATCGCTCCGGATTAGGTGGTGACCGTGGTTTCCCAACCGGATCCCCGTCCCTACCCCTGCTGTTCCGCCCTCGCCGTCGATAAGCTGACCGGGATGGTCGTAGCTGAACATAGATACCGGACAGAAACGTAAGGTAAAATATAGCAGAGATGGACGGCTCTTCTATGGCGACTAAGTCAACACGGGGTGGTATAGAATGAGCAGGCTTACGAACGATGTCGCGGTCGTCACAGGTGCGGGTTCGGGTATCGGGCGCGCATCGGCGGAACGTCTGGCAAACGAAGGCGCGTCGGTCGTCGTTGCGGATATCGACGTAGAAGGCGGTGCGGAGACGGTCGAAGCCATCGAGTCCGAGGGCGGAACAGCCACATTCGTCGAGGTTGATGTTACGGACGAGGACGACGTCCGGAAGATGGTCGACGCCGCCGTCGAAACATACGGAGGGCTGGACATCGCTCACAACAACGCCGGGATTGAAGGAGACGGTGCACCGCTCGTCGAACAGTCGGCTGAGGGCTGGGAGGAGGTTCTCGGTATAAACCTGACCGGTGTCTTTCTCGGCATGAAGTACGAGATCCCGGCGATGGTAGAGGGCGACGGCGGGGCTATCGTCAACACGTCGTCCATCGCGGGGCTGTCGGGCGACGGTCCGGCACCGTACGTCGCCAGCAAGCACGGTGTGGTCGGGTTAACACGACAGGCGGCTGTCGAGTACGGTGACGAAGGGGTTCGGGTCAACGCGGTCTGTCCCGGTGTCGTTAGAACACCTATGGTCGAACGTTCGCTTGAGGAGCACCCCGAAGCCGTCGACCAGATTACGGAGGAGCAGCCGCTCGGAAGGATGGCTCATCCCGAAGAGATCGCGGACGCCGTCGTCTGGCTGGCTTCCTCCGAGGCGTCGTTCGTCAACGGTCAACCGCTTCCGGTCGAGGGTGGACTACTCGCGCGCTGACACGGGGGCGTTCGGGACGGTATTTTCGGAGTACCTCCGTACCACGGCACCCCCGCCTAAGCCGGCGCTCTATACGAAACTATCAGCCTCTGTCCGTAGTAAACCGCCCGCCGTACGGTAAACTCACTCCCACTCGTCGGTGTTGAGGTACCCGCGTCTGTACCAAACGAGGGCTATCCCGGAGAACGCAACCAGCATAACACCGATGGCGGCGTAGGCGCTGTCTGCGTACAGGAAGCCTACGTTCGAAGCTACCAGCGCAGGCACGCTGAAGATAAGAGCGGTCTGTACCATTCCACGGTACACCTCACCCGGTAGCTCGTACTCGGACATCGGTTGATGTACGACCTGAGACAACTAAACTCTACCCATATACCTTGGATGCGCGGGCGATCCGTACACGGCTCAGACCCACCTGTCGGTGTGGGAAGAGGTGACATGGACAGGACTAACCGGGCGCGTACTTTAGTATACACGATGACGGAAGCCCGTCGTTCGCCCGGATCAGGAGCTCGTCTTCCCGGATCCCTACCCGCTCCGGGGTCGATGTCGGACTCGTTTCAGGTGTACGAGGTCGAGGAGACACAGGAAGGTGCGGTCTACTACGGGGAGCCGTTACAGGACAGGGAGGAGGTACTCCGGTCGGTAGCGCCGGCGTTCAGGAGGAACGGTTACAGGATCGATATCAGGTACTCGAAGGGCGAGTACGCCCTGATAGCCAAGGAACGCCAGACGTCGGTCGACGGGGTGCCGTGGAAGAACGTCGCCTTGCTTCTCGCCACCGTGGGTACCACTCTCTTCGCGGGAGCAGGATGGTACGGCGTAGACCTGTCCAAGGGTCTCCCTTCGTTACTGTCGGCTTGGCCCTTTGCTGTCTCCGTCCTGGGCGTACTGGCGGTACACGAACTCGGACATTACGTTCTGACACGGTACCACGACGTTGAGGCTTCTCTACCCTACTTCATACCCGTTCCGAACGCGATAGGCACCTTCGGCGCGGTCATAAGCATGAGGGACAACATACCGAGCCGTCGCGCGCTCTTCGACATAGGTGTGGCGGGACCCCTGTTCGGACTCACAGCCACCGTCGTCGTTACCGCCGTCGGTGTCACCCTACCGCCTGTCGAGGTCGCGGGTTCCACGGTAGCCCGGAGTATAGAGCTGGGGTACCCGCTTCTGATACGTGGTATAGCCGCCGTTATGGGACAGACGCTGGAGTACGGGGGTAACACGACGGTGAACCCCGTCGTTGTAGGCGGGTGGGTTGGCGCTTTCATAACCTTCCTCAACCTCATACCCGTCGGTCAGCTCGACGGCGCACACGTCGCACGTGCCCTCCTCGGCGACAGGATAGGAATGGTCGAGAAGGCGGTGCCTGTCGCACTCTTCGGACTCGCGGGGTACCTCGTCGTCTTTGAGGGCGGTCGGTCGGCATTCCTGTGGGCGTTCTGGGGGGTACTCGCACTGGTCTTCTCCAAGGCAGGTACGGTGACGCCTATAGACGAGTCCTCCGTGGGTAAGAGACGCCGGGCGGTCGCTGTCCTGACGCTGGTTCTCGGTGTTCTGTGTTTCACACCCGTACCTATCTCGATCTCGGTGTAGATGCGTTCAGCTCCGGTGGTGTGGACAGAGTCCCCTGTCGTATCAGGCTCCGCACTCCGTCGGTATCGTCCGCGATCCGAACCGGGAACGACGACGGCGAAAGGGTTATTTAGCCACACGACTTACGTTTGGTATGTGCTATCACGGCACAGAGGGGTGGGAGGAAGTGAGACGGATGATGCTTGAGGAAGAGCCGGAGGAGGAGTTCAAGGAAGACAGAAAAGAGCGGATAGACGAGGAGGAAGAAAGTCAAAAAGCCGTACCCGCCGACGACTAACCGGTTTCGTCGTAAGGATCCGGCTAGACCGCACGCATAGCAAGACCGTACGTGTCACCTAACCGACGGTGACACGGCGATAAGCTACGCGTGGGGGACACAGCCGGGTTCGATCCGTGTACGTCCGGATATACAGCCCGACGGGGCATCCTCCTATCGGGTCAACACCGACTGTGAACCAAGCCGGGAGAGGTTGAATCAAATATTGGGAGCGGTTAAGTGGTCTCGACGGGTACAACCGTACGATGGAACGTACAAACCCGGAGGATATGTACGAACCGGTGGACTCCGCGTACAGTCAGGTAGTCTCTACACGCCGTGAGAAGACCGTCTTCGTTGCAGGAACCGTCCCGAAGGACTTGGAAGGCAGAATCGTAGGTGCGGGCGACATCGGGACACAGATACGTCAGGTGATGGAAAACGTCCGCCGGTCGCTCTCGTCCGAAGGGGCCTCTCTGTCCGACGTCGCACGGATACGGACGTTTACAACGGATATGGAGAGGTATCTGTCCGCCGACGGTATACTGCTCGACAGCTTCGGGGACGGTGATAAACCCGTCTCGACTCTCGTTTCGGTTGGGAGACTTGCCGACACCTTCGAAGGCGTCGACGGTGAAACCGACGCGACCGACGACAACGAAGCGCCGCGTTACCTCGTCGAGGTGGATGCGACGGCGGTTCTGGGGTAGTCGGTGACGATGATACGGAGGGCAAGGACGTATCTTGAGATAGCAAGGGCTGAGTTCCTCGTATTCAGCCTCGTGGTTGCGTCGGTTCCCGTGTCGCTCTCGTTGGCTACCGGCGGATTCGACCTTACTAACACGGCTCTTGCCTCCCTTCTCCTCGTATCCGCCCACGTCGCTGTCAACAGCATAAACGTAGCCAGCGACTACCGTAGGGGTATAGACGAGGACACGGAGGCGACGCGTTTCAGCGGGGGTGTCGACACCCTGACAAGCGGTAGGGCGGAGTACACGACGGCGAGGAAGATGGGTTTTGTATTCAGCGTTGTCTCCGTCGGTATAATGATCTGGTTCGTGCGTCTGTACGGCTTCTTCCCCATAGGAACCGTGTTCGTCGCCGGTCTGGCTCTCGTCGTCGGGTACACGGACGTTTTCTCGCGTATAGGACTCGGCGAGACGAGCTGTGGTCTCGGTCTCGGAGCCTTACCGACGGTAGGTGTCTTCTACGTACAGTCGGGTGATGTAACGCCGAAAGCCATGTTGGTCTCCGTCCCTATGTTTCTGGTCTGTTTCAACCTCCTTCTGTTGAACGAGTTTCCCGATGTAGAGGCTGACGCCGCGAACGGACGCGTGAACATACCTATAGCCTTCGGCACCGGGGTCGCCGGTTACGTATACCTTGCCGTCGCGGTCGCAACGGTGGCTTCGGTCGTCGGTCTTTACGCTCTGGGCTTCTCCCCGACCGTCCTACTCGCGGTGCTACCTTCGATCCTCCTCTACCGCCCGCTAAGCGAACTCACGGATCCGGAAGCGGATATAACAGAACGTTCCTTGCTCTACCATACCCTCTGGACGGTGTCCACACCCGCGTCCGTCTCCCTCGGTGTCTTGCTGGGTATCTTCGTACAGTAGCCTCCGCGAGCCTATAGGTCACGCGCGAGCTTGCTGAGTCCGACCGCGGCGGCGGCGATCCCGAGACCTAAGAAGACACCGACCACGAGTAACGTGGATACGACGCTCGCGGTGGGGTCGAGACGGTTCCTCAGTGCCATCCACGTCAGGACGGGAACCGTGCGCGTCGTGAAGTCGGTGAGGAAAAGCGAGATGAGAAACTCATGCATCGAAAGAACCGCGGCGACGAACGCCGACGCCACGACGGCGCTTCTCATCTGTGGAAACGTAGCCTCCCTGAACGCCCGCACGGGCTTCGCACCGAGGTCAAGCGCCGAGTCACGCACCGACCAGTCGACCCGCGACAGAGCGCCGTAGGTTATCAGAAGCGCGAGCGGTGCCGTGATAACGGTATGTCCGACAACCACCGCGGCGTACGAACCGACCGCCTGTGCGCGACCCATCACGACGAGCAAGGAGACGGCGATGATCACCAGCGGGGTTGCTAAAGGAAAGACAGCGAGGGCGAGTACCAGCTTTCTCTTTCCCTCATCGACCGACCTCAGACCGTACGCGGCGGAAGCACCTAGGGCGACGGCGAGTACCGACGTTGTCGCCGCCACGAGTAGGCTGTTACCCACCGCAGAGATCCAGCCTCCGTCCCCGAGGAAGCCGACGTACCATCTCAGGGACACCGACTCCGGTGGGAAAGAAGCGGGTGACGAGGACGAAAGCGACGTAGCCGCTATCACGACGACGGGCGTGAGGAAGAAGAGAAAGACGACGGTGTAGACGAGCCTGTAACAGAAGCCTGCGGCTCTGTCGAATAGCCTCACATGTACCTCCTCCACGCTGTGTAGGTTAAAGTACCAGCGCCTGCCGTAGAAAGTATGGCGACCATCGAGATGACGCCTAAGGCGGCGGCGTGCGACCAGTCGAAGCTCTGCGTAAACAGACGACCGACCTCCACGGCGACGGTTCTCTCCGACGGAGATCCGAGGAAGACGGGGGCGGCGTACGCGACCGAACTCCATGAGAAACAGACAACCGAAGCCGCTATTACACCCGGTGCCGCACCCGGTAGGACAACCTCATAGACAGACCGTAGCCTGCCCGCGCCAAGGTCACGCGCCGCCTCTATCGACCTCTCGTCGAGGGTAGCCAGGACGCTGTAGACGGTCAGAACGACGTACGGGAGCATTGAGTAGACGAGACCTACGACGACACCGAAGCTGTTCCCCAGCAAGGATACGGGCGAGTCGGTGACCGTCCCGACAAGGAGACGGTTGATAACGCCCTCCGGGGAGAGGAGTATGACCCACGCGTAGACCTTTATTACTATCGAGATCAGGAGGGCGACCAGAACACCGGAGAGTAGTGTTATCTTCCGTCTTCCCTCCGCCCTCCACGCGGCGTAGGCGTAGACGAAGCCAAGAGGTACGGTAACCGCAGTGACCACCGCGCCGAGACGTATGCTGTACGAGAGTCTCCCCATGAGGTACTCGTCGGTCATCACGTCGAGATAGTTCGATACCGTCCAGGTACCCTCCTCAAACGCAGAGAGCGCCGTGGGTTCGGCGAGGCTTACACGGAGGAGGTAGACCCCTGCGCCCAAAAACAGCACCGTCTCGAACACCACGAAAGGAACGACGAGCGCACCCGCGGAGACCCCAGACAGCTTGTCGTAGAGTAAGTCTAACGACGACCGGAACGAGCCTCTCACGTTACCCGCCTTCCGGATTCGTCGAAAACCCGTGGGTCGTCGACGACCGACACCGAGACCGTCTGCCCCTCGGAGAAGCCGGGATCCTCGCGGGCGCTGTACTCCGACAGTAGCCTGTCTTCGAGGCTGTCGGCGTGGACATGGTACCTAACAATCGAACCTTGGTCTATCCTTTTTATTACCTCTCCTGTACCCGAGACCGACCCACCGCCGTCGGGCGACGGTTCCGGAGCCGAGAGGAAGACCTCCTCAGGGCGTAACGATACCTCTACGTCACCGTCCTCTGCGTCGGCGGCGAAGGTTGCCACGGGCGTTTCGATACAGCCGTCCGAGACGGTTCCTTCGACGAAGGTCGTCTCACCGAGGAAGTCATCGACGAACCGATTCTTGGGTTCGGAGTACACCTCCGATGGCTCACCTACCTGTATCAGACAGCCGTCCCTCATGATACCGACGCGGTCCGCGAGCGTGAAAGCCTCCTGCTGGTCGTGTGTGACGTGTACGGTTGTCTTTCCGAACTCCTCGTGTATCCTCAGTATCTCCAGACGCATTTCGCGCCGCAGACCCTCGTCGAGGTTCGAGAGGGGTTCGTCGAGCAGAAGAACCGAAGGATCCGCGGCGAGCGACCTCGCAAAAGCAACCCTCTGTTTCTGACCGCCCGAAAGCTCCTCAGGGTATGCGTCCTCCTTTCCAGAAAGACCGACGGTTTCTATCACCGACCGTGCTTCCTCCGCGCGTCTTTCGCGCGACTCCCCGTCCATCCTCGGTGCGAACTCGACGTTCTCTAAGACAGTCTTGTGTGGAAAAAGCGCCCACTCCTGAAACACCACGGAGGTATCGCGCGAGTAAGCCGGTTCGTCCGTAACCCGGCTCCCCCGTACGTATACATCGCCCTCGTCAGGACTTTCCAAACCCGCCACCGTCTTGAGTGTCGTCGTCTTCCCACACCCGCTCGGTCCGAGGAGGCAGAATATCTCGCCTCTGTGTACCTCGAATGATACGTCGTCTATAGCCCTCTCATCGCCGTAGGCGACCGACAGACCCTCCAGAGAGACGGTGGCTTCGTGGTTTCCGGTCATAGCCTCAGGCGATTCTTTCGTTGAACCCGTTGGACAGTTCGTCTACGCTACCCTCTATACCCTCCCAGTCCGGTACCGTCAGGAAACCACGCATACCTTCTTCATCGGTGGGGTAAACGCCGGCGACCGAGTCGGGATAGTCCCCGGCTACGGTCGAGTTCGCGGGGACGTAGTAACCCTCGCTCACCCATTCGCGCTGTACTTCCTCACGGAGCATGTAGTTGAGGAACCTTTCGGCATCCTCGCGGTTGGGGCTTCCTTTTGTGACACAGAAGTTTGTGTAGTATGCGGGGGCGGTATCGGGTATCGCCATGCCGTAGTCCAAGCCACGGCTCTCTATCCCCGCTCGTCCGCTTGCGTAATAAAACACCGCCTGATCCACCTGTCCTCGCTCCATTATCTCCCAGACCTCCGCACCCCCTTGGTACCAAACATCGACCCTCTCGCTTACCTCCTCAAACTCGCTCAGGAGGGTTTCGTGCGCCTCAGGCTGATTGAACTCCTCCGCACCCGGAAGCTCTTCCGACATGAGCGCGGTGACGAGCAAGGAGACGTCCCAGTATCCGGTGTCCATGCCCACGGGTGCATCCGATGACAGGAGTCCGTCCCAGCCTTCGGCGTACGGTCCTCCTTCATCGTACATTATCCCTGAGACACCCGCCTCTCCCGGTACACCGTACTCGTCCGTCCTGTATCCCCTCATGAAGTCCCAGACGTCGTCGGCGTTCGGGACGTTTTGATACCTGACGGGTTCGAAAAGACCTTCGTTTATACCTATCAGGTAGTTCTGACCCGCGACGCCGACGATATCGTAGGGCACCGAACCACCTGATCCAACGGTGCTACGTAGCTCCGTTACACGTTCGTCCCAGCCGGGTGCCACCTCCACCTCTATACCGTACTCGTCCCTGAAACCCTCTACGACCACCTCCTCGAACACCTCCCCGTAGGCTCCGCTGTACGGCGAGACACGCAGAGGTCTGTCCTCGCCACCGTCGCCGAGACACCCCGTTGTCAAGCCCGTGCCGGCTACGAGACCGCCGGCGGTTTTTATGAGATCCCTTCTGCTGTACGTCTCGGAAGAGCCGGTCATGTCTACGCTTTTTGTTGTTCTCCCGGATATAACAACCTGTTCAAAAAGCCTCGGTAGGTAGCCTCCTGCGCCAGCTGAGACACGGCTACACCGGTCGGATGTATCAACGACCTTGCATAGAGAACAGATCCTACTACCTTCCAATTTAACAGCCCCCGGTTCGTAGGCTGACCCGAAGCTCAGACATGTCAGACGAATCCCGACGGTACGACCTCGTTGTCTGGGGCGCTACCGGCTTTGCCGGGCGTCTTGTAGCCAAGTACCTGACCGAGAGGTACGCACCCGATGACGTTTCGGTAGCTATTGGAGGAAGGGATAGGGACAGGCTCGAAGAGTTCGGCGACGAACTAACCGACAGAGGAGACGGATGGGACGCGATCCCCGTGGTGGTCGGTGATGCAACCGAACCCGACACCCTCCGGGGGATAGCCAAGGAGACGGACGTCGTCTGTACGACCGTAGGACCGTACACGAGGTACGGTACACCGATGGTGGATGCGTGTGTGGAGGTAGGCACCGACTACTGCGACTTGACCGGGGAGGTAAACTGGATACGTGAGATGGTTGACCTGTACCACGACGATGCCGTGGACTCCGGCGCGCGTATCGTACATAGCTGTGGCTTCGACTCTGTCCCTGCGGATCTCGGGACTCTGATGGTACAGTCGTTTGCGACCGAGGAGTACGCGACAGCGTGTGACTCGGTGCGCGTGTATCTTGAGGAAAGTAGCGGCGGCGCTAGCGGCGGGACGCTCGCGAGTGCGGCGGAGCTTTTCAAAGCCGCTTCCGAGGATCCGACAGCCCGACGGACGGTTCGGAACCCTTACTCGCTGGCTCCCCCCGGCGAGAGGGACGGACCGGATCCGGGTGAGCAGACCGGAGCTAAGAAGGACACTATACGTTCCGTATGGACGGCACCGTCGCCTATGGCGGTGGTAAACGAGCGCGTAATAAGACGCACCAACGCATTGCTGGAGTATCCGTGGGGGCGCGAGTTCCGGTGTACGGAGGTGGTTCCGACGGGAACCGGGGTCAGGGGGGCTGTGACGGCGACGGCGATCGCCGGTGGTCTTGGAGCCGGTAAGTTCGCCATGTCACTCGACCCGATCCGTTCGGGTCTCCAGCGTTTCGTCTTCCCTGATCCCGGAGAGGGACCGACGAGGGACGAGATAGAGAACGGGTACTTTACGGTACGTGTCCTCGGACGCGGCAGGACGGACGGAGGTAAGTTCACCGTTGAGGCTGTTATCGGCGGCGATCTGGATCCGGGCTACGGTTCGACCGCCCGTATGTTAGGGGAAGCGGCGATGTCTCTGGTCAAGGGCGACGTGGAGTCACCCCTTTCGGGCGGCGTACTCACACCTGCCTCAGGGATAGGTCAGCCCCTTGGTGACAGGATAAGTGACGCGGGTATGACAGTAGAGGTACGTGGGAGGGGGGAACCGGTTTAGTCAAAAACGAGGCTTCTGATCGCACCCACGTACAGCGCAGGAGCCGTCCTCCGTGAGGCACGAACCGCACGTCTCAGCCTCTCCGTCGCGTCCTCCGAAACCCCCTCACCGTGTCCAACAGCGATACGTTCCGGTTCGAAACGACCGAGCGCCCTCGGCGGCTTGAGCCTGAGGACGGGATGTACCCCTATCTCTTCCCCGGAGGTGAGGAAGTACTCGGAAGAGCCTACGGCTTCGGGTACATACAGGGCACCTGTCTCTTTGCTGTAAAGCGCCGCCTCCTGCCAGAAACGGTTGTCTATCATCTTATGTATACCGTACCGTGTGTCCCTAAGCCGTCCCTCGAACCTCTCCGTGGGTGCGTCGAGTTCTGAGGCTACACCGTCCATGAACGACGGAACGTACACGGGAACCCCGTACCGGTTCGCGACCGCGGAAGCATCTCGTCTGTGTCTGTCGAGTAGGGTCACTATCCCCGCGACCTCATCGAACCCTCGTATGAGTTCGTCTATCCCTTCCGTGTCCACCGGATCTACAACCCATGATCCGTCGTCCGTCTCTATGACGTGACCGGCTCTCTGCATAGCCTCTTCGGGGTACGGTATCCATCCGGTTCCGTTCTCCCATCGGTCTATCTCACGGTAGCCTCGATCCTCGGTCATGGTATAGGTAACCGACAGGAACAAGTAAGCGTTTGCGGATACGCGCACGGTCGTATGGAAGAGAACTTGCCCGTCCGTACCCTATGTAGACCGATGGCAGAAGGCAGACTCGGTATCGACGTAGACGGGGTACTCGCCAACACGGTTCCGTCGGTCTTGGAGAGGTTAGAGGATGAGTACGGACACCACGGTGACACGAAGGAGGACGTGACAGAATGGGGGCATACCGTGGAGGTGGACGGTAAGAGTATACCCCTTGGCTCCGAGATAGTCGAGGGTCATATGGTAGAGGAGCATCTCAGATCCATAAATCCCAAACAGGGTGCAAAGGAATCTGTTGAGACGCTCCGTGGCGAAGGGTACGAGGTGGTCATCGTCACCAACAGACCCTCCGACAGGGACACTGTGAGGTGGACGAAAAGCTGGCTTGAGGAGAACGGCTTAGGGTACGATAGGTTCCACTCCACGGCGGAAACGACCAAGACGGCTGTAGATGTCGACGTTCTGATAGACGACCACGACAGGAACGTCGTCGAGTTTCTTGAGGACGGAAGACCTGCGGTTCTCTTCGACCAACCGTGGAACACCGTTCCCGATGTGGACGGAGCCGGCGACCGTATGGAGGTTGTCACCGGCTGGGAGGAAGCGGTCGAGACGGTTCAAAGGCTGGTCTGAAGCCAAATACACACGGCTCTATCTGGGTGTTTAAATCAGGCTCTCAAACTCGTCGAGGTACCCGTCGTACGTAGAGATCGCGTCCTTGACCGCCCCGCGGTCGGTCATCTCAACACCCGCGTCCCGAAGCAGTTCGAGAGGGTACTTGCTCGAACCTTTCTTGAGGAAGTTAATGTACCTCTCAGCCGCGGGTTCGCCCTCGGTTAGGATCCCGTCAACGAGAGAGACGGCGGCGGAGATACCCGTCGCGTACTGGTAGACGTAGAACGCACTGTAGAAATGCGGTATACGCATCCACTCACCCCCTATCCGGTCGTCGAGAACGGCGGGCTCGTAGTACTCACCCTTGAGTTCGCGGTAGAGATCATCGAGCGTGTCAGGGGTCAACGGTTCGCCCGCCTCCGACATCGCGTGTGTCGTGTGCTCGAACTCCGCGAACATCGTCTGTCGGAAAAGCGTCGACCGGAAACGTTCGAGGTACTCGTTGAGGATGTGTCGACGTAGGCGTTCGTCGTCGGAGGTTTCGAGGAGGTGGTGCGTCAACAACGTCTCGTTGACGGTTGAGGCTACCTCCGCGACGAATATCTCGTAGCCAGAGTACACGTACGGCTGTTCTTCGCTCGCGTACTCCGAATGCATCGAGTGTCCGAGTTCGTGGGCGAGCGTGTACATCGAACTCACGTCGTCCTGATAGTTCATGAGTATAAGCGGCTGGGAGTCGTACGTGCCGCCCGAATAAGCGCCCGACTGCTTGTTCTCCGTCTCGTAGACGTCTACCCACCGTGAGTCGAGTCCTTCGGCGAGCCGCGAACGGTAGTCGTCGCCTAACGGTTCGACGGCGTCGATGACGTGTTCACACGCCTCCTCGTACCCGATCTCGGGCGACTCCTCTTGGACGACAGGGACGTAGAGATCCCACATACGGAGTTCGTCCGCGCCGATGGATTCGCGTTTGAGCTCCGCGTGCCTGTGTAGGCTGTCGAGGCTATCGCGCACGGTGTCGACGAGCGTGTCGTAGACCTCGACGGGGATGTTCGGTTCGTCAAGAGCCGCCTCCCGCGCCGTTCCGTAGCCACGCGTCTCGGCGAGCTTCACGTCCGCCTTCACGGAGTTCTTGTACGCGGTTCCGACGGAGTTACGTACCTTCTCCCATTCGTCGTAGAACGCTTCGTATACGCGTCGGCGGAACCCGCGGTTCGGGTGTTTCTGAAGCTTCGTAAAGCTGTTGAGCGTTATCCTCCTCTCATCATCCTCGGGATCCTGTACCGCGGGGAACTCCATGTCGGCGTTCGCAAGCATGTTGTAGACTTCGCCGGGCGCGCCCATGACCTCGCCTAGCCGGGCGAGAACCTCCTCAACTTCGGAAGACCGTGTATGTTCCTTCTTTCGGAGAACGTCGTCGAAGTACTGTTCGTACACACCGAGATCCGGCTCCTCCTCTATCATCGCGTCTATCTCATCACGGTTCAGACCCTGTATCTCAGGCTCGATGAAGGAAGATGCGGAACCCGCCTCCGACGACAGCGATCTCGCCCGCGCCGCCATGGCTTGATAGCCGTCGTCCGTCGTATCCTCGTCCTTCTTCATCCGTGCGTACGAGGCTACGTCCGAGACGGTTCGCATCAGGTTCTCGTACACCTCCATCGTCTCCAGAACCGTCGCCGCGTCCTCCGTGGAGCGCCCTTCGTAACCCGAGATATCCTCTATCAGGCGTTCCGCAGTCTCGTACCCCTCCTCCCAGTTTTCGTCATCGTCGTAGAGCGAACTTAGATCCCATCTGTACCGCTCCTCTATCTCATCGCGCTTAGGAACCGAAGCCATACGTGAACATCGCACCCGACGGACGTAAACCTTCTTTACGCGACCACGGATGCGCCGAGTCCCCCGTCGGTGTAGCTTGTCCTACCGCCACCGTTGATACCAACCGGGGTGTAGAACGGAACCGGTGAGCCGAGGAAACACGGATAGGGACGCGCTCGGACGGGTTCTGTCCGTGTTGTCCCGCTTAACCGTCCCAACCGACGCTCACGTGCATGCTCACGAAAACCCACCCGTCGCGGTTTTCTAAGCTTCCGCTCCACCGCGAGTCGAAGTCGTACCCCTTCTCTTTCTCGTTGTCCGTCCAAGCCATACGGACGGAGTCGGTAAACCACGCGTACCCGCCGTCCCTTTCTGTCACGCGGAGGTCTTCGCTCTCGACCGTCCAGCCCTCGGTACTCCGTGTCTGGCTCCGCAGTCCCTCGGAGACCTCCTCGTAACCGTCGAGTCTCTCGGAGATACCGTACTTCACCAGGTCGGCGTCGTCAGCGAAGTAGGGTGGCAGAGTCTCTCCGTTCCTGAGAGACTCGTAGTAGCTTTCGATTCTCTGTTCTGCGTCCATGATTCAAAGACACCGTCGACGGATAAGATACTGTCGACCGCTTCCGACATCGGGGGTGCTTTGTCCGTAGGCGACGTAGCCGGTGTATGCACGTCGGTGTAGACGGGGCGGGCGGCGACTGGCTCGCCGGTGTCCACGAAGCGGGGGAGTACTCTTACAGCCTGTTCGGCTCCTTCGGTGAGCTTTGGGAGGAGCTACGCACCGCGGAAGTGATCTTGGTTGATATACCTATAGGGCTACGTAACGACGGCGAACCGCGTGCGTGCGATACGGAGGCGCGTAGACACGTACGCCGGGGTGTCGTCTTCCCGACGCCGTCACGACCCGCGGCTTACGAGGACGACTACGGGTCGGCGAAGGCGATCAACGAACGCACCACCGGAGGTAAGAGCCTACCGAGACAGACGTGGAACATCTGCCCTCTGATACGTGAGGTGGATGAGTTCCTCGCGAACACGGCAGAGGCACGTGGTACGGTGCGTGAGTCACATCCTGAGCTTTGCCTCCGGTATCTCAACAACGGCGAGACGGTAACGACGAGGAAGACGACCGACGAGGGCTACACGAACCGCGTCGGCGTCCTTACAGAACATGAACCTCGTGCCGGCGAACTACTCTCCGAGGCTTCCGACGCGTTCCGCGACGAACCGGCTGTTGGGCGCGACGATCTCGTCGATGCCCTCGCGCTCGCCCTCACTGCGCGCTACCCGACCGAGACGGTGCCTGACGACCCACCGAAGGACGAACGCGGTCTTCGTATGGAGATGGTCTACCCTCGTATCTGAATCGACCTCGGTACCGAAGCCGATACGCGCTCACCGCCGCGTACGTACACTCAGACGCGCCCGCCGAGTACGCCGGCGTCGCGTGCGGTTTTCCCATCGCCGCCCATCTCCGCGAAACCCATGTCCTCGAAGTAGTCGGGCGACTCGTCCTCCGTCGCGTAGATGTACAGCGCCGTCTTTGCCACGCCCGTCAACGTCTTACCGACGAGTACGCCGAAGACGACGGCGGAGCCGCCTATGAGGACGGTGAGAACGAGACGCGCACCGCCTGCTGTGGGGATGAGGAAGAAGACACCGCCCGCGACGGCGACGCCCGCGAGCGCGAGTACGAACGTTACGATGTTTATCGCCCCCATCGCGCCTACCGACTCGCCCCATGTGTTCTTGAACGTCCGCGCGCTCTCCTCGAACATGCCGCGTACCGAGGGGTCACGGAAGACGATGACGGGGACGACGAAGTAGGTCATGACGCCCCACGCGACGGCGAAGACGGAGGCGAGGAGACGCGCCACGGTGTTGTCCTGCGACTCGATCAGCTGTATAACGACGCCGATGACAGCGGCGATCACAGACCACGCGAGGAGAGGTAGCTTGTGGCTCCAAGCCGTACGCGCGCCTCTGCGTACCGACGGTTCGCCTCCGTTCAGAACCTCGCGCGTTTCGGAGACGAGAGCCGCAGAGAAGAAAGACGCGACGAACGTCTCGACGAGGTACGCCGTAAAGAGAGCGCCGTAGAGAGCCGCGCCACCCTCCTCGAAGATGGAGCCTGCGACGAAAAGACCGCCGAACAGTGTTGCTAAGAAGGCTATGCCCGACACGCCGCCTATTACAGGGAAGACGAGAAGCTTCGGATAGTCGCGTAAGACACGTCCGCTCCTCCGCGCCATACCGAAGCCCGTCCTGATACGTCCGAACACCATTACGGTGTTTCTGCGTCGGTGTCACGGTTAAACCGTTCGCCTCGGCGTGCCGGTCGAAAAAGCCCAAACGCCCGACGGCGGAGGCACGGCATGGGATAGCCAAAACACATCTTTTGGCTTACCAAAGCTATTTTTTAACACGGCTTCTTTAGATAACCAATGAGTATACTCGAACGCAAGGAGAAGCTGAAACGGAAGGCGAAAGGGAAGACTGAGGAGGACGACGAACTCGACGGGAACGAGGGCGAAGACGGGCACGACGGGAACGAAGTCGAAGACGAACACGACGAGCGCCAAGAAGAACCCGACGTGCTCACGATCGACGACGAGAGAACCGACGAGATTCTGAGTTCGGTATCCTCCGAGACGGCGCGCGAGATACTCGTCTCGGTTCACGGTTCTCCCAAGATACCCACCGACCTCGCCGACGAACTCGGTACGACGACGCAGAACGTCCGTTACCATCTCGACAACCTCGAAGAAGCGGGACTCGTCGAGGTCTGCGACATCTGTTACTCCGAGAAGGGTCGTGAGATGTCGGTCTACCAGCCCTCGGACGCGCCGTCGATGCTCGTCTTCGGCAGTGAGACGGACGGTCCCCGTATGCGTAAGGTTCTGACCAAGGTCTCGTCGTCGGTCGGTCCCGCCGCGATAGTCGTGGTCGTAGCGGCGAAGGCTAAGTTCGTCTTCGAATGGCTCTCGGACGTATGAGAAGGATCACGTTCGTTCTCGTGCTTCTGGTCGGCTTAGCCGGTGTCACAGGATGCCTCGGCGGCGAGGTCGATACTATCGACGCCGACATATCGCCCGACGCCGAACCCGCGGAGACGAACGAGACGGGCGACGAGATACTCGCCTCCGGGCTCAGTTCGACCGAGGACGTTGACTCGTACACCGTCGAGAGCAGGAATGGCTTCGCGTTCGGCGCTTCGCAGTTCTTCAACGCGAACGTCTCTATGGAATCGAACAGCCGTTTCAGTACGGCGGAACAGGAGTCCATCATCGATACGGAGGGTGTCACCGACTTCTCGTTCCTCGGTCTTCTCGACAACACCACTGAGTTCGAGACCACGGTCTACTCGGAGGGGAACACGACGCGCAGACGGACTGTCGAGAACGGGAACGCGACCGGATGGTCGGAAGCCGACGCCAACTACAGCCTGACGGAGACGGTGTTCGGCACGGACGCGCTGTCGTGGATGAGGAACGGAACCGAAGCCGAACTCCTCGGTGAGGAGCGCGTCAACGGCGTCGACACGTACGCACTGCGTATCAACGTCACACGAGAGACCTACCGGAACATATTCATGCACTCGACCGCCGCTGTTGGTCTCTCCGCGGGTGGTGTGGAGGACTCCCAGGAGTCCGAACAGCCCGAAGAGCCTGAGGACGGCGAGTTCAACATCACCGACGAAACAGCACCCGAGGTCTACCTATGGGTGGACAAGGAGACGCGGCGTCCCGCACGTTTCGCCTACCTGTTTACGGCGGACAGTAGCAACGGATCCGCGGAGGGTGACGGAGGAGGGCTGAATGCCGCCTTCAGCATGCTGTACGAAGCCGACTACAGCTACGAGGAGGTCGAGGTTGAACCGCCGGAGGGACTGTGAACCCCCTCACCGCGCTCGAACCGTCGTCCCACGTATATATGCGTAAACAGAACCCCGTAGAAAGCCGTCGTAGCTGACGACGACGCGACACGTAGGAGGCTCTCGTTCTCGCCGCCTCCGTTCCCGACGCCGAGTATACCCGAAAGGAGGAAGCCAGCGACCACTGAGAACGTGCCCGCGAGGAGGACGACCTTTACCCGTCTCATCCTTACGGAACGCCAGCTTTCCCTGAGTGAGCCGACGACGCCCGCGCCTGAAACGAAACACGCCTCGGAGACCAGAACCATCTTGACGTAGACGACGAAGGCGCTCGCCAAGCTAACCAAGAGGCTAACGACGACCGCCACAGCCGCGATCGCCAAGGTCAGTATCGGTGTCTTGGACAGACCGATCGGATCCGGAGCCAAGACGGTTCCTACAGCCAACGGGATCATGGGAATACCGAACGCGGCTACTATAGCGACTATAGAGAGGGCGCGTGCCATGAGCGCCGAGGGTAGGCGGCGGAGCACCTTCCAGAAACGTCCGATAGCGCCCCGGTCGGCGTTGACGAGGTCGTCGACCGCGCATAGATCGACGTAGCCCCGCGCGGAGACGAGTAGGAGGAACAGGAAGGCGTCGGAGCCTATGAACGTGTACCATCGAAAGAAGGCTTCGAGTAGAATGAGTGCGACGAAAGGCGCGACCGCTGTCGGGTAACGCCGGAACAGACCCCCGCTCCAAAGCATACTGTCGACGGTCGTACGGCGCTCCGTCTCGTACCTCGCGTTCGTGCAACGCGGACAGTCGCAGTCTGACATCCGTTTCTACCGGGATGGCGAACGCGTCGCAAAAAGGGGCTACGGTATCGGCGTCGTCCCCGCATGGGTACCGGCGTGGTTCGTCCTATCCCGACTCACCCAACATCATATCACGTCTGTACCTCCTGTACGCCCATCCGACCACGAGCGTCACGACGAGTATCATGGCGAGAATAACGCCGACAGCGCCTATGAGGTTGACCGCGACACCCATCGAGTCTATCATACCGAGCGCGAGGAGGAGGAACGACGCGACGACGAAGTAGACGGAGATGAACAGACCGCCGTGTAGGTCGACGAGCCTGTTGTACGCGTCCGACAGGTCGACGTTTTCGGGTCGGAACTTGAGCCTGTAGGTCGTCTTCCCGGCTACCATGTAGATCCACGAGACGGAGAGAAGCGAACCAGCCCAGACGAGGACGCCGAAGGTCGAGAAGGGGCTTATCTCCGAGAAACCCAACGAGTCCGTCCCGGACGGGTTGAGTATCAGCGCCGTGGCGGACACCAGAACGCCCGCGACGAAGAAGCCGAGTCCGATGACACGGAGCGAGTCCGCGGACAGCGTCTCGAACGAGTCCGACATCTCCTTTTCGGTACGGTCTTTGCCTGTCATTTAGACTTGGTTAGACGGATACGGTCAAAACAGTTCCGCCTCACGGAGACGGTATCCCAAAAGATCTTTTTAGCTTACGTCAGCTATATTACCCGAACGCACCAACGGAAG
>Ga0207714_1001044_pt1 | contig 18479 bp, 17 predicted proteins | sample PonA232FremontCA_2_FD_187270 | JGI IMG/M metagenome (GOLD analysis project Ga0207714, IMG submission 187270) | Marine sediment microbial community from Fremont, CA, USA - Pond A23 Sediment 2 (SPAdes) | ecosystem: Environmental > Aquatic > Marine > Unclassified | place: USA: Fremont, California...
GACGCCACCGGCATTGCAGAACAGATCCGGGATGATCTCGACGCCGTTGTCGCGCAGGATCCGGTCGGCGTCATAGGTGATGGGGCCGTTGGCGGCTTCCGCGATCACCGGGGCCTGAATGCGCGCCGCGTTATCGCTGTGAATAATCCCCTCGCGCGCGGCGGGAATCAGGATATCGCATGCCTGTTCGAGTGCGCGCGCGCCGTCGGCCATGAATTCGGCGTCGGGGAAACCTTCCACGCCGCCGTGTTCGCGCATGTGATTGAGCACCGCCGCTACACTGATGCCGTGTGCGTTGATCAGGGCCCCGTCGTGTTCAATTACGCCGATAATGCGGACATGGTCTTCCTGGGCCAGGAAGTGGGCGGCGTGGCGGCCGACATTGCCCATGCCCTGAATGATCACGCGCTTGCCCGCCAGGCCATCACTCAGTCCGGTGTTTTTCACCAGGTCGTGATGGCGGAAGAATTCCCGCAGGACATACTGCACGCCCCGGCCGGTGGCTTCGTTGCGTCCTCGTACCCCGCCGAAGCCCACGGGTTTGCCCGTGACGGCGCCGATGTAGTTGATGTCGTCGGGAAACAGCTGGCGGTAGGTGTCGGCCATCCAGCCCATTTCCCGGGCGCCGGTGCCCATGTCCGGGGCGGGCACATTCTTGGCCGGGCTGAGAAAGCCCTTGCCCGCGAGTTCCCGGGCAAAACGCCGGGTGATGGCTTCCAGCTGGTGGCGCGAGTAGCGGGACGGATCAATGCGCAATCCACCCTTGGAACCGCCATAGGGCACGTCCACCAGGGCACACTTGTAGGTCATGAGTGCGGCCAGTGCCTCCACTTCTTCCTGGTCGACAGCGAGATCGAAACGGATGCCGCCCTTGGACGGCAGGCGATGGTCGCTGTGCACGGCGCGCCATCCGGTGAACACTTCGGGGGTGCCATCGATGTCCACCGGGAAGGACACCTGGAGCACCGAGTTGCAGGACTTGAGTACGTTGCCCAGGCCGCCATCCAGGTCCATGATGTTGATGGCCTGGTCGACCATGAGATCCACGTTGTCGCGAAAGGAAAGCGGTTGGTTCTGCTCGCTCATGGGCCCTCCCGGCTGCTGTTTCGGCGACTCCTGTTTCCTGCAGGATGCCTGAATCAGGGCTGTGTTGCACAAGCGCCCCGACACGGGCCGAGAACATCAAACCACTAACGAGACGCTTGCATGCAGAAGACACGCAGTTTCTGGGGCTGGGGCTGGCAGGAAGAATTGCCCTCGGGGGAAGAACGGGACCGGCTGACCGGTTTGCTGGGCGCTTTCTTCGCCGATCATCCACCGCGTCCGACGCCCTATCCGGCGCTGGAGGCTATCGAGCTGCCCGAGCCGGCGGTGGCGGTGCCCGCAGAGTTCGCGGACTTTTGTGATGCCGGCGCCTTCGAGCGTGCCGCGCACACCTACGGCAAGAATTACCGGGATCTGGTGCGGGGTTTCCAGGGGGATTTTGCCGCCGCGCCGGACTTTGTCGCCTTCCCCCGCGACGAGGACGACATCGCGCGCCTGCTGAAATGGGCGGCTCGGGAGGATGTCGCCGTTGTTCCGTACGGTGGCGGTACCTCCGTGGTCAGTGGTGTGGAATGCGGTCGGGACGAGGCGACGCGTCACGTAACCCTGGATCTGGCGCGCATGGACCGGGTGTTGGACGTGGATCCGGTGTCGTCGGCCGCGCGCATCCAGGCCGGCGCGCGCGGCCCCGTGCTGCAGGAACAACTGGCCGAATATGGCTTTACCTTTCGCCATTATCCGCAGTCCTTTGAGCTGTCCACCCTGGGTGGCTGGATCGCCACCCGGGCGGGCGGTCATTACGCCACCCTCTATACCCACATGGACGATTTCGTGGAAAGCGTGCGTATGGTGACCCCGGCGGGCGAGGTGGTCTCGCGGCGCCTGCCCGGCTCCGGTGCCGGGCCCAGTCCGGACCGGCTCATGCTGGGCTCCGAGGGGATTTTCGGGGTGATCACCGAGGCCTGGATCCGGGTGCAGCGTCCGCCGGTGTACCGGGCCCGGGCCTCGGTCAAGTTCGCGGAGTTTGATCAGGCCGTGGAAGCCACCCGGGCGCTGGCCCAGTCCGGGCTCTACCCCAGCAACTGCCGCCTGCTGGACGCCACCGAGGCGCTGATCAACGAGGTGTCCGGGGATTTCCGTCAGGTGCTGCTGCTCGCCTTCGAAAGCCATGATCACGCCCTTCAGCCCTGGATGGAGCGGGCCCTGGCCATTGTCCGCGAGCATGGTGGGCGGGTCTCCAGCGGACCGGAGTACAGCGACGGCACGGACGAGGGTGGTTCCGGGGAGGGCGCACAGTGGCGCGAAGCCTTCTTCCGCGCGCCCTACCGTCAGTCGGCGCTGGTGAGTCTGGGCATGATTGCCGACACCTTCGAAACCGCCGTGACCTGGGATCAATTCGCCGAACTGGACCGGGTGCTACGCGAGCGTGTGCAGGCCGCGATGAACGAACACTGCGGCACCGGGCTGCTCAGTTGCCGCTTCACCCATGTCTATCCGGACGGGCCGGCCCCCTATTACACCTTGATCGCGCCGGGCCGGGAGGGCGAATTGCTGGAGCAGTGGTACGCCATCAAGCAGGTGGCCAGCGATACCCTGATCGAGTATGGCGCGACCATTACCCACCACCACGCCGTGGGCAAGGTTCACAGGCCCTGGTACGAGCGGCAGCGACCGGCGTTGTTCGGGCAGGTGCTACGCGCCATCAAGGCGGAGCTGGACCCGGCCGCCGTACTCAATCCGAATGTCCTGATCCGCCGAGATGGCGGCGCGTGATCAGATGCGTTCGCGCACCCACTGGAGGAACTGCTCTTTCGGCAGGGCACCGGAAACCCGGTCCAGTTCCCGGCCCTGACGAAACAGCGCCAGTGTGGGGATGCTGCGGATTCCGTACTGGGCGGCGAGTTGTTGGGCCTGCTCGGTGTCCACCTTGGCCAGCTGGACCCGGGGTTCGAGCTCGGTGGTAGCTTGTTCGAATACGGGCGCAAACATCTTGCAGGGAGCACACCACTGCGCCCAGAAATCCACCACCAACGGCAGCTCAGCCCGCACATGCTGGGCGAAATGGGCCTCCGCAAGGTTGATGGGTTTGCAGTGAAAGAGCGCGGCCTTGCAGCGACCGCAACGGCCCTGACCCAGCTTTTCTTCGGGTACACGGTTCAGGGTGTGGCAGTCGGGGCAGGCCATTTGCAGGTTCGTCAGGGCCCGGGTTCCGGACAATGGACTGTCCGATGAGATGGGGCCCGAGGGCGGGTTTTCAATCCCGGTCTTGCTGTGCCTGCTGGCGCCTCGGACGCTTCTTGCGCGTGACGATGAGCGCGATGATCAGCCCGCCCACCGCCGCGGCGGGGAAACCCATGAGAATCAGCTTGCGCAGCAGCACGTCCTCGCGCTCGGTTTCGTTGTTGGACGTTTCCTGAGCGGAGTCTTGCTCCAAGCGTGCGCCTTCGTCGGCGTTCTGGGCCACGGCGCTTCCGGTCAGAATCGCGAGCACGAACATCAGCGGGATCAGGGAACGGAGAGAGGGCCTGGTCATATGGAGTCCGGACATAAAACGGGGTCCTCGCGGGAGCCCATCGTCAATTGGCGCCGAGGAGAGGGCGAAAAGAACGGCTTTTCGCACCGACGCACCGGCGATATAGCGTTCGCCGTCTCGGCGTGGGCCGGAAGTCCGACCGGGAAATAAGAAGGGCTCCGTTCAGGAGCCCCACCAAAACTGGTGCCGAGGAGAGGACTTGAACCTCCACGGGCTTGCGCCCACTAGCACCTGAAGCTAGCGTGTCTACCAATTTCACCACCTCGGCATCTTTTTACGGTCGCGCCGGGGCGCCGCACCGCGAAAGCGTCGCTATTCTAGTATATGATGCGCGGATGTCAAAATGGTAAATTCCGCAAACGCGGGTGACAGCCCCGCTGCCGAACCGCTTTTCATTTTCAGCAAGGAACCCGATGTCACGAAAAAAATCCTACCGCGATCCCCATGCGGAGCGCGAAGCGGCCCATTATGAACGTCCCGTACCCAGCCGCGAAGTCATCCTCCAGCTGCTCAACGACCAGGGGCGGCCCATGTCGGAGGAACAGGTCCTCGAACAGCTCGGCATCGAGGATGAAGAGGGTCAGGAAGGCATTCACCGCCGCCTGCGCGCCATGGTGCGCGATGGTCAGCTGGTCCAGAACCGGCGCGAACGTTTCGGTGTCCCGCAGCGCATGGATCTCATCGCCGGTCGGGTGCAGGGCCACAAGGACGGTTTCGGTTTTCTCGTGCCGGACGACAAGAGCCAGGACGATTATTTCCTGCCGCCGCGGCAGATGCGCTCCGTGCTGGATGGCGACCGCGTCATGGTCAGCTCCGAGGGCCGCGGCCGCTCGGGCAAACGCGAGGCCCGGGTCGTGGAGATCCTCGAGCGCGGCACCACCGAGGTGGTGGGGCAGTTCTTCCGCGAAGGCGGCGTGGATTTCATCGAGCCCCAGAATCGCAAGATCAACCAGAACGTGATGGTGGTGGACCGCAACGGGGTCAAGCCCGGCCCCCATGATCACGTGCGCGCCGAGATCCTGCATTATCCGGATCACGAAAGCACCCTCCAGGTGCGGCTGCTGGAAGTCATCGCCGCTCAGGACGAGCCGGGCATGGAAGTGGATGTAGCGTTGCGGCGTTACGAGATTCCCCACGAATGGCCCGAGGCGGTGAGCCGGGAAGCGGCGCAGGTGCCGGAAGAGGTCTCGGAAGCGGACAAGCAGGGCCGCTATGATCTGCGCGAGCTGCCGCTGGTGACCGTGGACGACGAGAGTGCCCGGGATTTTGACGACGCCATCTATGTGGAAAAGCGCTGGCGCGGTGGCTGGCGGCTGATCGTGGCCATCGCCGATGTGTCGCACTATGTGCATCCCGGCATGGCGCTGGATCGGGAAGCGGAAAAACGCGGCAATTCCGTGTATTTCCCCAACCGTGTTGTCCCCATGCTGCCCGAGGTGCTGTCCAACGGGCTGTGCTCACTCAACCCGGACGTGGACCGCCTGTGTTTGTGCTGCGACATGCAGATCTCGAAAAACGGGCGCATCACCAAGCACACTTTCCGCGAAGGCATCATGCGCTCACGCCACCGGCTCACCTACACCAAGGTGGGGGCGCTGATCGAGGAGCCCGACGGCGAGCTGGCGCAGCAGCTGAATGACGAACTGGATGCGCGCGTGCTCAAGATGATCGGCACCTGGTACGAACTCTATCAGGTACAGCGCCAGCGCCGGCGCGAGCGCGGCGCGGCGGATTTCGACACGGTCGACACCCGCATCATTCAGGACGAAGATCAGAAGATTCAGGACATTGTGCCCGTGGAGCACAATGTGGCGCACACCATGATCGAGGAAGCCATGCTGGCGGCCAATATTTCCACGGCCCAGCTGATGGAAGCATCCGGCCTGCCCATCCTCTTCCGCAATCATGAGCCGCCCACGGAAGAAAAGCTGGAAACGCTGCAGGCCTTTCTCGGCGGTCTGGGGCTGAGCATTCCCTGGTCCAGCGGCGACGATGTAACGCCGGCCATGTTCCGCGACCTGACGGAGCAGATCGAGGGGCGCTCGGACCGCAACCTGATCCAGAGCGTGATGCTGCGCACCTTCACCCAGGCGCGCTATGAGGCGCACAACAAGGGGCACTTCGGGCTCTCCTATCGTGCCTACACGCACTTTACTTCACCCATCCGGCGCTATCCGGATTTGCTGGTGCACCGCACGCTGCGCTATCTGATCCGCAAGAAGAATTTCCGCGACAGCGTGGACAACCCGGGCAAGCTCGCCGAGATCCCCAGCGAACAGATCATCCCCTATAACCAGGAAACCATGTCGAAGCTGGGCGAGCACTGTTCCATGACCGAGCGGCGCGCGGACGAGGCCACCCGGGACGTGGAGCAGTGGCTCAAGTGCCAGTACATGCGGCAGCATCTGGGGGCCGAGTTCGAGGGCGTGATTTCCGGTGTGGCCGGTTTCGGGCTCTTCGTGACGCTGTCCGATCTCTATATCGACGGCATGGTCCACGTCTCCGCCCTGGAAAGCGACTATTACCACTTTGACGACGTGCGCCACGCACTGGTGGGTGAGTCCTCCGGGCGCATGTTCCGGCTGGGGGATGAAGTGCGCGTCCAGGTGGCCGGGGTCAATGTGGAAGACCGCAAGATCGACCTGGTGATGATCCGGGGCGCGGAGCGCGATCAGGATCGTCAGGGCAAGCGTCAGGGACGCCAGGGCAACAGCTCCGGAGGTGGATCCGGCCGCAAGAAGGCGGCGGCGGGCCAAAAAGCCGCGTCCGGCAAGAAGTCGGCGAGCAAGAAATCCGCGGGGAAAAAGTCGGCCCCCGCCGGGAAAAAGGCAGCCGCGAAGAAGACGGCTGACAAGGACGGTGCCAGTAAGGCCGCAGGGCGATCCAGGCGCGGCGGACGGGGGCGGCGCAAGCCCTCATGAAACCGGCAGCGCCCATGTACTACTCGGGCCTGCACGCCGTGGGGGCTTTGCTGCGTCACCGCCCGGAGGATGTGCTGGAGCTCTGGCTGCTGAACGAGCGCGCCGGACGGGGGGAGGCCCGGGTCACCGCCCTGGCACAAGAGGCGGAGCGCCATGGTCTGAGCCTGCAGTACGCCGGCGAGCGGGCGCTGGAGCGCAAGGCCGGCACTCATCATCAGGGTGTGGTGGCGCGTGCCCGCGCGCGGCGCCCGGGAAACGAGCAGGCGCTCACTTCGCATGTGCAGCGGTGCGGTTCCTCGCCCCTGGTTCTGGCACTGGACGGCATCACGGATCCCCATAACCTGGGCGCCTGTCTGCGTTGTGCTGACGGCGCGGGCGCGGCCGCGGCCGTCGTGCCCGCCCGCCATTCCGCCGGTCTGACCGCCGTGGCCTGTCGCAGTGCGGCGGGCGCCGCCGAATCCATGCCTTTCTTCGAGGTGACCAATCTGGCCCGCACCCTGGCCGCTCTGCGCGAGCAGGGGTTGCTGGTGATGGGTGCGACCGGGGATACCAGGGCGGTCGCGCTCCGGGACCTTGAGCCCGCGTCCGGCGGACAGGTCGTGGTCGTGGGCGCGGAAGGCAGTGGGCTGCGCCCGGTAACGCGCAAGCAGTGTGACCGCGAGGTGGCGATTCCCATGCGTGGCGAGGTGGAAAGTCTGAATGTGTCCGTGGCTACGGCCCTGATCCTGTATCAGCTGGGGTTTCCGGAACCGGGTTAGCGTGTGTTGACCTGGACCGTCTGTCGACGGAGTCCGTTCGGTGCGGGGAGAAATGCACGACCGTCGGGCGCACCGATTTCCTCCTCCTCACCCGCCTCTTCCAGAATCATGCGCATTTCGGGCAGTGGTTCAAGCGAAGGTGCTTCCTGGGTTTGCTCGCGCAGCCCGCCCGTGATGGCCTGCCCGGACATTTGCTCGCCCTCCAGCCGGGGTAGCGGAAAGCTCAGGTGAGTCGTGCGGTTGAAACGATATTGGGCTTCATAGTCCGGAGGGGTATAACCGTTCGCTTTTTGTAGGGCTCCTTCGAGCGTCTCCGGGCCGGTAATGTCGTGCCAGTCCCCTTCCCGAGCAACCGAACCGGTTTTTGATGTATCTTCCCCTCTGCTTCCTTCACTAGACTTCTCGCGGCGCTTCCAGGCAAGCAACTCCCGCACGAAGCGTTCCGGGTCACTGAAATCTTCCATTTGGGGGCGTTGGTCTGTGGCGTTTGCGGATTGCGGACCCGCAAACGCACACGACCCTGCAACACAAAGCACTGTGACGAGGGTGAACGGAAGTGCTTGTCGGGGCAGTTTCATGGGTTTGATACGCAGCTACTCAAGCAGGATTCGACGTTGCTCACAGTTCTGCCTCCGATCGTCTCTCCCTGGGAGTCAATAAAAAGCGTGACGCTGCTCCGCGGGGTGGGTGCATTCACCGCCGTATAGGAAATCCGGTTGGCCAGGTTCTCGCTCTGCTCGGCTCTTTGCGCGCGCCGCTCCTGCTCCGGAAGCCATTCCGCGAAAAAGAGCCAATCCCGGTACTGAGTCTCTTTGCCGCTGAAGCGGGCCATATTGAGACTGGTGTTGAAAATGCCCGGAAGCCAGTCCGCGCCGCTGCGCGGGCTGGCGTCGCTGCGCATCATGCGCAGATTGGATTCCAGCATGTTATCCGAAAGCCGGTCGCGGCCCAGATCGGGCAGAGGGAAACTGCGTGAAGTGGTTCGGTTGTACCAGGTCTGGTGTTCCGAATAGTCCAGCCGCGGGATCTTTTCGGCCCGCTGCAACGCTTCGGACAGGGTCTCCGGTTCCCGGATTTCGGTCGGGTTGCGGCTGGGCCGTTCGGGTTTGGTATAGGCCTGTGGGCAGGCCTTGCGGTGTTGAACCTGCTTGCGCTTGGCCGATTTGAACTCAAGCATCTCGACCAGGAAGGTGTTGTAGTTCGCGAACTGACTCAGCCGAGGCTTTTCCGGCAGAGTAACGGGTTCACTGCAATCCGCGCTCCACCCCGCTGGGGCGAGCGCTGTCACGGCCCCAAGAAGGGCCCACTGGAATACAGATACCCGGCGCATCAGGTTCCCCGTTTCTTTGTTCTTGTGGTGTCTCTTTGTTATTTACAGACGCGCTTATACCCAAGGGTAAGCGTCTGAGCCGCGAATGGCAACGCCCGGCTTGAGTCCCCGCCGCTGCTGGGCTAAAATCCGCGTCCCCGTTGCGACGGGACTCCTTGCCTCACCGCGGCCCTGGGCGCGCGGGAGGCTCATGAACCCGCGAGGAGCCGACAATGCGTCATTACGAGATTGTGTTCCTGGTCCACCCGGATCAGAGCGAGCAGGTGCCGGCCATGGTGGAGCGCTACAGCTCGATCATTACCGACGCCGGCGGCAGTATTCACCGCCACGAGGACTGGGGCCGCCGTCAGCTGGCCTATCCCATCAACAAGATTCACAAGGCTCACTACGTCCTGCTGAACGTGGAGTGCGGCAACGACGCGTTGGAAGAGCTGGAGAATACCTTCAAGTTCAACGACGCCGTCCTGCGCCATCTGATCACGCGCTGCGACCGCGCCATTACCGAGCCGTCCCCGCTGGCCAAGTCCAGCGAGAAGGATTCCGACAAGGACAAAGAGGAGGCCTCCGCGAGCTGAGCGCCATGGCCGAAGCCAACGGCTGTGAGCTGACCGGCGTTATTGCCGGCCTGGAGCCGACCCGCTATACGCCGGGCGGTGTCCCGCGCCGGCGCTTCTGGCTGGAGCACCGTTCCCGCCAGAACGAGGATGGCGCCCCGCGTGAAGCCCGGCTGCGCCTGGCCGTGATTCTGGTCGGTGAATACTGGCAGAGACACGGCCCGGAGTTGCAAGAAGGGGGCCGGGTCCGCGTGGAGGGATTTCTCGCCCGGGCCGGCTGGCGCGGCGAGGCCCGTGACCGGATTCAGCTACAGGCGCGCTCGCTGGAAAGCCTGGATTGACCGAATTTTCGAGGAGAGATGAGAAATGGCCCGTTTCAACCGCCGTCGCAAGTACTGCCGCTTTACCGCCGAAGGGGTGGAGTACATCGACTACAAGGATCTGGATACGCTGAAAGCCTATATCACCGACACCGGCAAGATCGTGCCCAGCCGTATCACCGGCACCCGGGCGCGCTATCAGCGCCAGCTGTCGCGGGCGATCAAGCGTGCGCGTTTCCTGGCGCTGCTGCCCTATACCGACCGTCACGACACCTGAGCCGGACAATCAAGAGGAAGACACCATGCAAGTGATCCTGCTGGAAACCATCAAGAATCTGGGCGAGCTCGGTGATGTCGTGGATGTGCGGGCCGGTCACGGCCGGAACTTCCTGCTGCCGCGCGGCAAGGCCATGCGCGCCACCCGGGCCAATCTCGCCGAGGTGGAAGAGCGTCGTGCCGAGCTGCAGAAGCAGGCCCAGGAGCAGCTCGATGCCGCTCGCGCCCGGGCCGATCAGCTGGAAGAGGCCCAGATCACCATCGCCCAGAAGGCCGGTGACGAGGGCAAGCTGTTCGGCTCCGTGGGCACGCGCGATATCGCCTCCGCGGTCACCGAGCAGACCGGCGTGGAAGTGTCCAAGGCCGAGGTAAAGCTGCCCTACGGCGCCTTCCGCCACACCGGCGAGTACGACGTGGACCTGGGGCTTCATGCCGAGGTCACCGCAACCATTCAGGTGGCGGTGGTGCCCGAATAACGCTGTCGTGACCGGGTTCCGACCGACGCAATTGTCGGCGGACCCCGCGGCTGCCAGAATCAGGGCACTGTCCGGAGTGGGCAGTGCCCTTTTTGATTGAGGCATCCCCTCGAACGGAGACCTGCCCGGAATGAGCGAAACGGCCGATCTGGACCGGCATTTGCCGGAAAATCTCCGCGTACCGCCTCAGTCCGTGGAGGCGGAGCAGGCCGTGCTGGGCGGGCTCATGATCTCCAACAGCGGCTGGGATGACGTCGCCGACCGCGTCAGCGAGGGAGATTTCTACCGCAAGGAACACAAGCTCATTTTCCGGGTGATCGGCCAGCTGGCCGACGAGGAAAAGCCCGGGGATCTGGTGACCATTTCCCAGGCGCTGCAGGCGCTGGGGCAGCTGGAAGAAGCCGGCGGCGTGGCCTATCTCAGCGAGCTCTCGCGCAATACGCCCAGTGCCGCCAATATCACCGCCTATGCGGATATCGTCCGCGACCGCTCCATCCTGCGCCATCTGATCGAAGTCTCGAACCGGGTCAGTGAGCGCGCCTTTCATCCGCGCGGCTCCTCCAGCCAGGAAGTGCTGGACGAGGCGGAAGCCGCCATTTTCGAAATCGCCGGCCAGCACAAGGAGGAAGGTGGTCCCCGCGCCATCAAGAGCGTGCTGAGCCAGACCATCGACCGGCTGGACGAACTCTACCAGAACAAGAAAACGGTGACGGGCGTGTCCACCGGCTTCGAGGAGCTGGATCGCATGACCACGGGCATGCAGCCGGCGGATCTGGTGATCGTCGCCGCCCGCCCGTCCATGGGCAAGACCGCCTTCGCCATGAACCTGTGCGAGAACGTGGCGCTGAAGAGCAACCTGCCCGTGCTGGTGTTTTCCATGGAAATGCCCGGCGACAGCCTGGTCATGCGCATGCTGTCCTCGCTGGGCCGGATCAATCAGCAGTCCATCCGCACCGGGCGGCTGGATGCCGAGGACTGGCCGCGCATCAGTTCAGCCGTGTCCATGCTCTCGGAACAGTATTTCTACATCGACGACACCCCGGCGCTGTCGCCGCTGGAAATGCGCGCCCGGGCCCGGCGCGTGGCGCGCGAGTGCGGCGGCGAGCTGGGCTGCATCATGGTGGACTACCTGCAATTGATGCAGATGGCGGGCAGCGAGAACCGTGTGGGCGAGATCTCGGAGATCTCGCGCAGCCTCAAGGCCCTGGCCAAGGAACTCGATGTTCCGGTGGTGGCGTTGTCCCAGCTCAACCGCTCGCTGGAGCAGCGCCCCAACAAGCGTCCGGTGATGTCGGACCTGCGCGAATCGGGTGCCATTGAACAGGACGCGGACCTGATTGTCTTTCTCTACCGGGACGAGGTCTATAATCCCGAAACCCAGGATGCCGGTATCGCCGAAGTCATCATCGGCAAGCAGCGCAATGGCCCCATCGGCACGCTGCGACTGGCCTTCCAGGGCGAATTCACTCGCTTCGATGATCTCGCGCCCGAGTACTACCGGGAATATCTGGAGTAATGGCCCGAGGTACGCGGCTGGAATTGCGTCCCGAGGCTCTCGCGGCCAATGCCCGCCGGGTGCGAGCCTTCGCGCCCGACGCCCGCGTCTACGCCATGGTCAAGGCGGATGCCTATGGCCACGGGCTGGCGCTGGCGGGCGAGGCCCTGGCCCCGGAAGTGGACGGCCTGGGCGTGGCGGTCCTGCATGAGGCGGCGGCGCTGCGCACCCGCGGCTACCCGGGCGCGCTCATGGTCCTGGAAGGTGTCTTTGACTCGACGGAGCTGGCCGAGGCGGCCCGGCTGGAACTGGAAGTGGTGATCCACGCCGAATGGCAGCTCGCCCTGCTGGAAAACGACCCGCGGCCCCTGCGCGTCTGGCTCAAGGTCAACACCGGCATGCACCGGCTGGGTGTGCCCGCGGACCAGGTGCCGGCCCTGCTGCAACGCCTGGACGCACTGGACGGTGTGTGCGTGGAAGGTCTCATGACCCATTTCGCCTGTGCCGATCAGGACGACGACCCCATGACCGCTCGTCAGTCCGGTACCATCACGGCCCTGGCTCGTGAATACGCTCGACGGTTCAGCGCGGCCAACTCTGCCGCCGTGATCCGGTACCCGGAAAGCCACGGTGCCCTGGTGCGCCCCGGCATCATGCTCTACGGCAGTTCTCCCTTTCCCGGACGTTCGGCGGCGGAACTGGAGCTGGCGGTGACCCAGCGCTTTACCGCCCCCGTGATCGCGATCAACGACGTGCCCGCCGGCGAGGATGTGGGCTATGGCGCCACCTGGCGCGCGCCGCGCGACAGCCGGATCGGTGTGGTGGCTGTCGGCTATGGTGACGGCTATCCCCGGCACGCCCCTTCGGGCACCCCGGTAGCGGTCAACGGCCGGCGCACGGAGCTCGCCGGCCGGGTGTCCATGGACATGATCACTGTGGATCTTACGGATTTGCCGGATGCCGGTGTCGGGGATGAAGTGGAGCTCTGGGGCGATGCCGTGGCCGTGGACGAAGTGGCCGCCGCGTCGGGTACCATCAGCTATGAACTTTTCTGCCAGATAACCCCCAGGGTCGAACGCGTAATCAGCCCACCGGACGAGTCCACCGACTGACAGGGATTGCGGGGAGCACAGCCATGGCCAAGACGAAAACCGCCTATGTCTGTTCCGAATGCGGCGCCGATTTTGCCAAGTGGCAGGGCCAGTGTGGTGGCTGCGGTGCCTGGAACACACTGTCGGAATTCCGCATGGATCAGTCGGCGCCCGCCGGACCCTCGGCGAACCGGGGTAGCTTTGCGGGCGAGACCGCGAAAGTGCGGCGTCTGGACGAAATCGAGGCGGGCGAGGCGCCACGCCGGGCCACGGGCATCGGCGAGCTGGACCGGGTGCTGGGTGGCGGTCTGGTGCCCGGTTCGGCCATTCTCATGGGCGGTGATCCGGGCGCGGGCAAGTCCACCCTGCTGCTTCAGACCCTGTGCACCCTGGCCGAATCCATGCCCTGTCTCTATGTCACCGGCGAAGAATCGCTCAACCAGGTAGCGCTGCGGGCCGAGCGGCTGGAACTGCCGAAGAATCACCTGCAACTGGCCGCGGAAACCGATGTGGAGAGCGTGCTCCAGACCGCGCGCTCGGAAAACCCCGAGGTGCTGGTGGTGGACTCGGTGCAGGTGATGTATCTCACCGGCCTGCAGTCCGCGCCCGGCAGTGTCGCCCAGGTGCGCGAATCGGCCGCCGCGCTCACCCGCTTCGCCAAGCAGACCGGCACGGTGCTCTTTCTGGTGGGCCATGTCACCAAGGACGGCACCCTGGCCGGGCCCAAGGTGCTGGAACACATGATCGACTGTTCGCTCATGCTGGAAGGCTCCGCCGACAGTCGCTTCCGGACCCTGCGCGGGCTCAAGAACCGTTTCGGGGCGGTGAATGAACTGGGTGTCTTCGGCATGACCGACGAGGGCCTCAAGGAAGTGCGCAATCCCTCCGCGATCTTCTTGAACCGGGCCGAGGAAGTCGCCTCGGGCTCGCTGGTGACCGTGATCTGGGAAGGCACAAGGCCACTGCTGGTCGAGCTTCAGGCCCTGGTGGATCCGTCCCACTTCGGCAATCCCAGGCGCGTTTGCGTGGGCCTGGATCAGAACCGGCTGGCCATGCTCCTGGCGGTGCTGCATCGCCACGGCGGCATCCAGGTGGGCGACCACGACGTCTTTGCCAATGTCGTAGGTGGCGTGAAAGTCACCGAAACCGGCGCGGATCTGGCCCTGCTGTTGGCGGCGGTGTCCAGCTTCCGCGACAAGCCGCTGCCGCGCGAACTGGTGGTCTTCGGCGAGGTGGGCCTGTCGGGCGAGATTCGCCCCGTGCCCAAGGGCCAGGAACGGCTGCGCGAGGCGGCGAAGCACGGTTTCCGCCAGGCGATCATTCCCGCGGGCAACAAGCCCCGGGAATCGATCGAGGGGATGAGCGTTCAGGCCGTAGGGTCGCTGGCCGAGGCGCTGGATGCGATTTGAAAAGGAGCGAGGCGCTAGGTTCAAGGCGCGAGACGGAAACAATGGTTGACGACTTTCTCCAATTCATCAATTTTCCTAGCTCCTAGCTCCTAGCTCCTAGCTCCTAGCTCCTAGCTCCTAGCTCCTAGCTCCTAGCTCCTAGCTCCTATCCAGGCCTCGGCGTTTCACGTTCGCCGCGTATCCAACGCCAGGAATCCAGGGCGTCGAAGACCAGACTAATGCCGTTGATGATTAGCAGCACCACAATCAGGGTCATCTCCGCCCCGGCCGGACTTCCGCTACCCGCCATGCCCAGAGCCCGCAGGATCAGGGCGACTTCCAGCGGGATCCACGCCAGCAGATGGGGTAGCGACAGGGCCCGGTTCATGCCCTGATACCAGAGCATGATGGGGCCATTGGTGGCGATCACGACGATCGCGGCGATGGCGCCGGCCGCGCCCGCCCAGGTATTCAGGAGGAAGAAGGGCAGCGCATTCGCCGGCACCAGAATCAGGCCTACCCAGATCTGCACCCAGGCGGGCAGACTGCGAAAGGATTGCCAGCTTGCCTGCAACGCCCTCATTCGTCCTTGCCCGTGATGTTCTCGCGAATATTCAGGTCCCAGTCATAGCTGGTGTATTCGAGGTCATAGTTGCCGTTGCGGATACGTAAGCGCGTCTCTTTGTTATCGCTTAACTGCTCCGCGTAGTTGGCGAGAAAGCCCTTGACCCCGCCGCTCGCCTTGAAGTCCTTGCCGTACCAGTCAAAGATGGGCGAAACCTGCAGCTCGTCCTCTTCCGCGTCGAAGCGGTTGCGGCTGGCATCGCCGAGGAAGCGCCGGGCGCTGTCGTGCATTTGCCGATCCAGGTGTTCACCGGTGAGTGCTTCGGGCCGCAGGGCCGGGCAGCCCACGGAAGCACAGTTGACCACGAAGTGAATCAGGGGTTCATCGAACCAGACCCGGATCATCTTGTGTTCCAGTTCGTTGAGTTTGCGCTCCTCGCCCAGCAGTTCGAAAAATTCGATATCCCACGGCTGACGGAAAAGGTTGCCGATTTCCTTGATGGAATCAATCTCGGGGTAGTGGCGCAGGATCAACTCCACGGTAAAAGCGTTGTACGCATTGATCAGAAAGGCGAGCTTCTGGTCCCGGTTCATTTCGTCGTAGCGGTCTTGCTCCAGGTCCGACAGTTGCGCCAGATAGCGCTTGAGCTCGTCCCGGTCCTGAGCGAAACCTTCATAATCCACGGCCGCGGCGTCGCCGCCCCGGACCCAGGAAACATGCTTTTCCAGAAGCTCATTCCAGGTGGCATGATCGAAGGCCTGGGCGGGTGCCATGGCCAGCATCAACAACAGGGTGAAAGCAGCCCGCATCATGATTCTCCTTGCCGGTTTTGATGTTGTCTCGTTGATCCCCGGAAGGGATGCATCCGTCCGGCGTATGTTACGGCCACCCGGTGGAGGTGGCGTGAGAGCCCACGCGCACCGCCCGAATGGGCGCCGGATGAACGCTAACGGCGGCCCAGCCGATGGAAGTGTTCCAGCCAATTGAGGATCTTCTCGGGCGCATGGGCCTTTTTCCACTCGCCCGCGGCAAACTTGTTCGCCTCCGAGAAGGTGGGGTAAACATGGATGGTGCCCAGGATCTTGTTGAGCCCCAGTCCGTGTTTCATCGCCAGAATGAACTCGGTGATCAGCTCGCCCGCGTGTTCACCCACAATGGTCGCGCCCAGGATCTTGTCCGAGCCCCGCGCGGTAATCACCTTCACGAAACCGAAGTCCGCCTCTTCGGTCATGGCGCGGTCCAGATCATCGATGCCGTAGCGGGTCACCTCGTAGTCGAGGCCCTGTTCGTCCGCTTCGCGTTCGCTGACGCCCACGCGTGCGACTTCCGGTTCGGTAAAGGTGGTCCACGGCATCACGCGGTAATCCACCTTGAACTTCTTGAAGCGGCCAAAGAGGGCGTTCACCGCCGCGTGCCAGGCCTGGTGCGCCGCCGCATGAGTGAACTGGAAGGGGCCGGCGGCGTCCCCGCAGGCGTAGATATTGGGATAGCGGGTCTGCAGGAATTCGTTGGTCTCCAACGCGCCCGTGGCATTGGTCTCGATGCCCAGGGTGTCCAGGCCCAGACCCTCGCGCCTTGCGCGTCGGCCCAGCGCCAGCAGCACCTGATCGAAGACGATGCGCTCTTCGCCCTGACCGCTGTCCGCGTAGAGGACCTTCTCGCCGTTTTCCAGCGCAAAGCGTGTGGCCTTGTGCCCGAGTCGCACGTCGACGCCGTCCTGTGCCAGCGCGGCGTGCACCGACTCGGCGGCGTCGCCGTCCTCGCGGCCCATCAACTGATCCAGCATCTCCACCTGGGTGACCCGGGAACCCAGCCGGGCGAAGGCCTGGGCCAGCTCGCAGCCGATGGGGCCGCCGCCCAGCACCAGCAGACGTTCGGGCTGTTCGCGCAGGGACCAGAGGCTGTCCGAGGTGAGATAGCCGGTTTCGTCGAGTCCGGGGATCGGGGGCACAAGAGGCGCCGCACCGGACGCCAGAACCACCGAGCGGGTGGTCAGGCGCCGTGTTTCCCGGTTTTCCTCGATTTCTACCTCCCAGGGAGAAACCAGTTTGGCGCTGCCCTGGATGCAGTCCACGCCCAGGGCTTCGAACCGTTCCACCGAATCATGGGGCTCGATTTTTTTGATGACCCGCTGGACCCGGTCCATGACATCGGGAAACCGGAAGTCTGTCTGAATGGAACGGAACCCGAGGGATTCGGCCTGATTCGAAAGCGCCGCCGTGCGCGCGCTCTTGATCAATGTCTTGGAGGGCACACAGCCGGTATTGAGACAGTCGCCTCCCATTTTGTCCTTTTCCACCAGACTGACACTGGCCTTCACCGTGGCCGCGATATAGGCGGAGACCAGTCCGGCGGAGCCGCCGCCGATGACCACCATGTTGCGGTCAAAGGATTTCGGCTTCGTCCAGCCCTTGTAGACCTCGACCGCCCGGGCCCGATCACGAATCCAGCGCGCGATCCAGGGAAAGATCGCCAGCAACAGGAAGGAGCCGATCAGTTCCGGACTCAGCAGCCCACCCAGGGATTCCAGCTGGCCCAGCTGGGTGCCGGCGTTCACATAGACGGCGGTGCCGGCGAGCATGCCCACCTGGCTGACCCAGTAGAAGGTCCAGGTCTTGATGGGGGTGAGCGCCATCAGCAGGTTGATGACGAAAAACGGAATGGCCGGGACCAGGCGCATGGAAAACAGGTAGAAGGCGCCGTCCTTGCGCACGCCTTCATTGATCGTTTTCAGCCGGTTGCCGAATTTTTCCTGAACCGCGTCATGAAAAAGAAAACGCGCTACCAGGAAGGCAACCGTGGCGCCGATGCTGGAGGCAAAGGAGACCAGAATCAGCGCCGGCAGAAAGCCGAAGAGCGCGCCCGCGGCCAGGGTCATCACGGCCGCGCCGGGCAGGCTCAAGGCCACCACCACCACATAGAGCACGAAGAAGGAACCCAGCACCAGCACCGGATGCTCGCGCGTCAGAGCCTGGAAGGATTCCTGCTGCGCCTTGAGGTAATCCAGGGTCAAGTACTGGTTCAGATCGAGGGCGAAAAAGGCGATTACGGCGGCGGCAATGACCGCCACCAGAACAAGCTTGCGCGGATTCATCAGCAGCAGCCTCCGTCTTCGGAACCGCTTTCGGTGTCATCGGTGAAGGGAATCGACAGCCCACAGCCGGGGAAGATGCCGTAGTGGGTGCTGAAGTCGCCGATGAAGCGGAAATGCTCCCGGAAGCGGCTGCGCTCGAGCATCAGCCAGGTATTGCCGCAGACCGGAAAGACCTTGCCGGTTTCGATGTAATGGTGTTCGTTGAGCAGAAAACCATTGGGATGGTCATCCAGGCTGCCCTGGTAGATCACCGCCTGGCCGTAGTCCTCGCAGGCTGGTTCCAGCTCGTCGATATTGAACAGCCGGTAGGTGGCGGAATAAAAGCGGGCATTGCCCAGCTTCGCCTCGATATCCGCATTGTTGATTTCGAGCCGGCGCGATTCCACCAGGCGCGGATCGGCGAAGCCGCAGGCCTTGCCCAGATTTTGAAAGTCGTTCCAGTAGAGTGCGCCCGACAGGCATTCGCCGTAGAGCACCGGGTCGGCCTTGAGGTGCTCCGGGATCCGGCGATCGGCATAGACATCGGAAAAATAGAATTCGCCGCCGGGTTTGAGCAAGCGTTTGACGCTGTTCAGGACCGCTGGCTTGTCGGTGCACAGATTGATCACGCAGTTGGAAATCACAACGTCGAAAT
>Ga0207714_1001046_pt1 | contig 18468 bp, 17 predicted proteins | sample PonA232FremontCA_2_FD_187270 | JGI IMG/M metagenome (GOLD analysis project Ga0207714, IMG submission 187270) | Marine sediment microbial community from Fremont, CA, USA - Pond A23 Sediment 2 (SPAdes) | ecosystem: Environmental > Aquatic > Marine > Unclassified | place: USA: Fremont, California...
GGATTCACCCTACAACACCTATAAACACCCCGGTTTACCTCCCGGCCCCATTTCCATCCCCTCTATAGCTGCCATCGATGCCGTGCTGAACTACAGCCAACATGACTACCTGTATTTTGCAGCCAAACCGGATTTTTCGGGATATCACAACTTTTCTGAAAACCATTATGAGCACATCCGCAATGCCCAAAAATATCAACGGGCACTGAATAAAAAAAACATCATGGAGTGAGCTGACTTAATCCTCCTCGTACATCCGTATATTTTCAAAAAACAATCGCCAGGCCCAGTATCGGGCCACATAAAAGTCGGGAGATTCAAGTTTCATGCCCTCATGTTCACCATTCAGGGCATAGCCGAACATATCCCAACGACTGCCCTGATCATCCACCATAACACCCGGCAGGGTATCGTTCACGGGCTCAAAAGAAAATTCACCGGAATCTTTAAAGACATTGATCCAGCGTTGCTGAGCATTACCAACCAACAAATACCCTGCATATCGAATAATACGGGTACCCGGGTTGAAATGGCGGTAACGAAAAAGATGAACCTGCTTGAGTGTAATCACTCCCAGCATCTTCTCTCCGTCTGCAACATCGTCCTGGCTCATTCTGGAGCGGTTTCTTATGTCATAAACATAAATCGGAAGATCTGCCCGCAGTTGCCGGGAAGCAGCCGAGGCAAAAACGCGGGCTTCCGGATAATATTGCTCAAGAGTTGCCCAGGTTGTCTCAATCAGACCATGGGTTTTGACTTTTCTTCCATAAAATCTACCGTGCACACACTGCATCAGCATCTGAGACCATATGCTCCCATGAGCCGTATCAACAGGCATCAGATTTTCCCGATACAGCATACCGGATGCCCGAAAAGACAAGGTATCCCCATCATAAACCCGATTCCACAGCAATCCGCTGCCGGTTAATGGACAATAAGTGACTGCTAGCGGGCGACGGTTAATCACATCGTTGACTACCTCAACATTCATGGTGAAATGGGGATAAACATAAACCTGACCTCCGGCTTTTAAGGCAAGAACAAGGTCGGAACTGTCGGCGTCAATGGTCGGCAGAGGCCGGTAATCAGGCTCGTCAATGAAAGGAAAATGCTGGTTCACCTCGCCCATTACTTCACTCGAATCAATCAACCAGCCCTGCCCAAAACCTTCGCTTTTGCTAATCTCCTCCTGCTGACAGGCGATTCCTGTGAACAACAATAAAAACCAAACGCCCCCCCGAAAAAACAATCGGATCATGATACATCGCTTTATTAGGAAAACCATTCAGAAGGGTTTCAAGTTCAAATAAAACCCTATAAATAATAAATCGCGGGGGTTGAACCTGTCAGGGATCAACCCCTCTAAAAAAGGAAAGATTCATACCGGGTAAGGTCACGGAATTGAGGTTAAATTCCCTATTGTAGGTTATTTGCTATCCGCATTGAGGTTTTGATTGATGACCTCCATGAGTTTTTCTTCCTCGACGGGTTTGGCAATATAATCGCTGAATCCATACTCAAGGATCTCTTTGCGCTCATGGCTCAGGGCATAGGCCGTCTGGGCAATAATGGGTACATGGGGCAGGATCTTTCGGATTTCGGTAAAGGCCTCATAACCATCCATAAAAGGCATCTTGATATCCATCAGGATCAGATCGATATTGGGATTCTTACGGACCACCTCTACCGCTTCCTCGCCATTTTCGGCTTTTAGGCTTTCGATGCGATGAAGCTTGAGGACTTCACTAAAATAAATATAATTGAACAACTCGTCCTCAACGATCAGAACGGTTGCGCTGTCATTTGCTTTATTGGTGTTTTGATGGTCCATGGAGAAAAAAACAAGTAATTCATTCCCACTTCTGATATACCGGCAAAGCAACCCGTCAGGGTTTCATTAACCGGCTCACCATTTTCAAATGATGAATTTAAACAAAAAAATAAAAAACCGAATGTGCATGAAACAAAAATCAAACCAAAAAAATCAAAGCAACTGACAAACAACGACATAACAAAAAAAGAAAAAAAACAATCCACCTGCCCCGCTCTACACCAGTTGAATCAATGAATTTAAGCGATGACAAGGCCTGGTCATTTTCTAAGTGAAGGGTTCACTCAAGTCAACGGGTATAATCGGGTGAAGGTTTCTGAACGGGGCCCTCCATGGCATTCAGCTTTCAATCAGATTCCACCTCAGCAAGGAACTTGACCTTGTCGAGCATCAGGTTCACTTCTATCGCGGGTATGCCATTTTGCTCAAGGTATTTGCGATCATCCAAAAAGGCGCTTGCAAACTGCTCAAATCCGACATCCTGGTGGGTAGCCGCATTCCTGTAGGCCTGCTGGGCGCGCTCCAGGTCATTCATACACCAGTATACATGGCCCAGGGTTATGTAATCAAAATATCGGCTCTCCTTTTCCAGTAACTTATGCAGATAATTTTCAGCCGTTTCATATTTACCCAGGATAAACGAACACCAGGCGATGGGCCTTCTGATCTTGGCATTTTCCGGGGCCAGGTATTCCACCTTAAAATAATATTTCAAGGCCTCCTCATAGCGTTGAAGCTGAAACAGGCTGTGGCCAATGTAAGCCTGGATATAGAGGTTTTCAGGCTCCAGTTTTTCTGCCTCCTTATAGTAGACCAGGGCATTTTCGGGTTGATTCAGATAGCGGTAGGACAAGGCGATTTTCTTGGTAACCCAAGACTTATTGGTATCAAACAGCTCGGCTTTAAGGTAATACTGAAGGGCATGCTCATAATCTCCCAGCCTTTGATAACTATAGGCAATTTTCTCGGTAACCTCAGCAGTATTCAACTCTTCCTGACTCAGATTCTTAAACAACTCCACTGCCTGATCAAAATGATTGCGCTCAAAATAAAATTCAGCAATATTGCGGCGTACTTTCCGATCTTCAACAATCCGATTGTAAAATTTGGTATTGTAAACATCCAGCTTGTATTGAAAGATATCATCCACTTCGTGCTTGAGGGGATGCAACTTGAAAAAACGGTAGATATCCTGAATATACTGGGTGTAAATGCTTTTTGTCTTGGCAAAATCATTGAGCATCTCTTCATCCTGACCAATCTCATCCATTTGCTTCATCTCCTCGTTGAAAAGCTGCATCATGGTATTTTTTTGCTCCTGGGGAATGTATTGAAGGTTTAGGCAAAAGGAGTATTTATCGGAATTGCACATAAAATTGGACGATTCGAGCTTCTCGACCAGGGGCGACATATTCACCTGCTCCTGGTCCTGAGTGGCGCTTTGAATATCGGGATTTTCCTTGAAAAACGGGATGAACCAATTGCTGATGCGCTTAAAAAACGGAAAATGCTTCAATCGCCCAAAAGCACTCATAAAGACATCGGACCCTTCCATTTGCATCTTTGAAAATTGTTGAATTTTATCCAGCAAGTCGGGAGAATCCTCAAAAACCTTTTCCCAGTCAGGGTTTTTGTCCTCCAAAAACTTATCGGAAACAATATTTTCAAGGTCCAGCTTTTTTTCAATGTTGGGCCGCATTTTCATAATCTCGGGCAGGATTTCCTCCTCCCATTTGCGGGTTAATTCTTCGGTTTCCTTAGATTTGATGGTTTGAATGATGATGGCCTCGATATTGCGCTCCAGCTGATCATTTCCTTTATAGCCATCCAGGCGTTCCATCAGGGACTCGTAAAATTCCAGGCGGTGATCGTATTTATAAAGAGTGTATAAAATGCCCACCAGGGCGCGTTCCCATACTTGCTCCTCGTGTTTATCATAAAAATCGAACAACAATTCAATTTTCCGCTCATCAAAACTGCGCAGCGCACTTAATGTTAAAGCGCTAATCATAAGAGACTTATCATACCATGGCAACTTCTCCGATTCCTTTACCTGTTGGAGGAGCTGTATTTCCTCCTCGCCATATTTATCGGTTAGCCAGATAATCCGAAACAAGTAACTGTAGATTTCATCCCGGCCCAATTCCTGCTGTTCATCCGATTCAGGCTGAATCTCGGAATCTTGCAGCAACTCATCCAGCTGCTGATCGCGGGTCAGCTTTTCAAGTAAATCCTGGTATTGAAGCTCGCCGGCCTGAATTTCCTGTTCCAGTTTCCATTTGGTCTTATAAATCGACGACTGCCCGCTGATGGTCAACAAATGTTCCTTTAGCTGATCGCCTACCTCTACTATGCTCTTTTGCAGACGCTGATAGATATCGTCCCGCTGTGGATCAACCTGATTTTGAAAGGCATGATTCAGTATATTCTGGTAAGTTTCCCGTTGTTTATCCAGTTGAATGCGGTAATAATCGGAGCGCGCCTGCTGTGCCATCTCATAAAACAGGTCCAGGGCAAAACCAACTTTACGGGCAATGATTAAATCAATGGCTCTATGGTGCTTATCTCTAATTTGTTCTATTGTCATCATTGGAGCATTCGTCGTTTAATGATTTATACTGGGCTTCGCCCTATCTAACCGATAGGGTGTAAGACATTTCTGTCCTTCTTTATGATTCTTTACCGGCCGTTTTTCGTTGCTGTGAAAAAACCGTTTTGTATTCCACACCCCGGTAAGTCTACAGCCTTCCTTTTTAAATGGGGCAAAAATAATACCACGCCTTTGTTTTAAAAGGGCTACCTCATCATGGAACCCGTATGCTTTATTTATTGTATTGTTGAGCAAGTCTTTGTATCTCCTTGTTATAAAATTTTTTGCATGCGGGGGAGATGTGATGATCATTTTTTTTTCAGGCCTGAAAGGAACTTACCACCTACCCCCCCGCTTAGCGGGGTCGTGAAAACCTGCCCCCGCTTAGCGGAGGGGTAAAACTTATCCCCGCTTAGCGGGGTCGTGAGAACTTACCCCGCTTAGCGGGGTCCTAAAAATTCACCCCCGCTAAGCGGGGTTCTGATCCCTTCAAAAAGTGGATCCATTGTGGCCCCACATATGAGGGGGTACATTCCAAAAGTTGATAAAGACCCGCCCGGGCGATACCTCAAGGTTGTTCGACAAAAAGGTCGAGAGGCTTTGGGAAAGCTTTTGCGTTTGATCCTCCGGTAAACGTATGCTTCGAAGGTCAATAAAAGCCATCGGCTCGGTAGAAGCCCCAAACATCAAAGCCTGATTGTCTTGACAACCCACCATAATATACTTTTCGGGTTTATTCAGGTCCTTACTGATCAGGGAGGTCAGATCGGTCATGACTTGTTGTTTTTTGTCTTCACTGAGTTGTTTGTTGGTTTTTAGTTCTAAAAAAGGCATAATGTCACGGTTTTTGCATTTAATAATACAGGCTTGAGGGGAATAAAATAAAAGAATTCCCAAACAATTCAAATATTGATTACAAATTAATCCGGTCTGATTTATTGATGAAAAATCAGCTCAAAGACACGCGGTTAAACTGGCATCCTGACATGATGACAAATACAACACCCGAGCAAGCAGCCCGGAGCATTCTGGACCGACTTAAAAGTCAGATGCTTGATGTATTGTGGAACGACAGCCAGTATGTCTACAACAACGCCCACATGCTTCTTCCATGGATCCAGGAGGAAGCCGAATACGCCATTGAAGCGCTCAATTTGCCTGTTGATCGGGAAAGCTGGTATTTTGAAAAAATAAAACAAATCCTTGGAGAATTCAGTGAAGAACCCTAAGTGCCAGTTTGGCAGTTCAGGATATTTTAAACTGGCCCCTTCTACTCGGCCTCACCCGGACAATGCAAAGACGGGATGATCAAAACATCACCGCCATACAGCAATCTTCGTGATAAATCCATATTTTTAACAACCAATCCAGCTTTAAACATGGTCATTCGTTGTCAATGATATCCAAGGCCAATGCTCCTGCAACGTTGGAGGAGAATGCTACCGCAACGTTGAAGGAGAATGCTACCGCAACGTTGGAGGAGAATGCTACCGCAACGTTGGAGGAGAACGCTACCACAACATTGGAGGACAAAGCTACCACAACGTTGGAGGCCAATGCTACCGCAACATTAAATGGATGTTCAAGGCCAAACCATCATTGAAAAGCCCAAAACAAGCTTCATTCAAATGTGTCTTCTTCCCCGAAAAACAATTTGTGAAAATTAATCAGGTAAAGTTTTTCGGTGGCCCGGGTAAAAGCGGTATAGAGCCAACGGTAAAATTCCTTATTGATCATCTCCTCATTGAGGTAGCCATGATCGACGAAAACCACTTTCCACTGGCCTCCCTGGGCCTTATGGCAAGTCACAGCGTAGGCAAATTTAACCTGAAGGGCATTAAAGAAAGGGTTTTCCTTGACTTTTTGGTAACGTGCCTTTTTGGTCGTCAAATCCTGATAATCTTCCAGCACATTGTAAAAGAGCTTTTTGTTTTCTTCCCGGGAAAGGGAGGCTTGATTTACGTGAATGGTATCCATCAGGATTTTAGCATCGAGTTCGATATCGTCATAATCGACCAGCCGGAGCCTCAAATCGGCGAAATGAAAGCCATAAAGCTCCTGATACCCGTGGATTTTAATGATTTCAGCAATATCTCCGTTGGCAATAAAATCCAGTTTTTCTTCCTGATCAATCCAGTAGTAGTTGTTTTTCACCACCATGATAAAATCGCCCACTGCGAGTTCCTCTTCCCGCCAAAGGATTTGATTGCGGATGCCCTGATTGAACATGTTGGCCCTTTTATTGGAACGGGTGACCACGACGGTTTCCTCCTCCCCGTAATGGTCATAGGTATCGGAAAGCAATTCGATCAGTTCTTCACCGCTTACGCGTTCAATATCGGGAAAACCTTCCATTTGCAGGCGGGGGAACTCATCCTTGCCGGAATCGATCAGCTTGCGGATCAGGGTGGCGTTATAGAGGATTCCCGATTCGGCGCTTTGACGCAATATTTCTGACAAAAAAGCCTGTCGCACGTTCAATCCGTAGCCTTCCATTTGAGCCGGGTCCAGTGCCGGGCTGAGCTCCATCCTCACCGGAGGAAGCTGGGCGCTATCTCCGATGAGCACCAACTTACAACCGGTGCCCTGGTAGACATATTCAACCAAATCATCCAGCAGGCGCCCACTTCCGAATATAGCGGCTTCCAGGCTCTGGTTGGAAATCATGGAGGCCTCATCAACAATGAAATAGGTGTTTTGGTGAAGGTTGCGATCGAGCAGGAAATCGCCAAATCCTTCCGATGAGGACTTTTGCCGGTATATTTTTTTGTGGATGGTATAGGCCGGGCGTCCGGAATAGGCACTCAAAACTTTTGCTGCACGGCCAGTAGGGGCCATTAAAAGGCTTTTTATCTTAAAAGCTGCCAGGGTTTGAATGAGCGATTTAACCGTGGTGGTCTTGCCCGTCCCGGCATAACCGGTAATCATCAAGACCTCGCGCTTGTGGCGGTCCAGCATGAAACGGGCCAGGGTCCCAAATAATTTGCGCTGGCTGGTAGTGGGTGCATAGGAAAGGTTATCCTCCAGATGGGAGACGATATGATTTTTTAACATCCATCCAATAATTTATGGTTTGAAATTTTGATTTTAATTAGTTTTTTTAAATTTGCAAGCAGGCAAAATAATTAAAAATAAAGCAAAGAAAAAATGAAAACAGCACTGCGAATCATCTTAGCGATAGTGATCATAGGGTTAGTGTTTGCTCTGTATAAAAGCATTCAAACGCCCATTGAATTCAGAAACACCAAACAAGAGCGCTATGAGGCCACCATTCAAAAGCTGAAGGACATCCGAAAAGCCCAGCTGGCCTACAAGGATGAGCATGGCAACTTTACCGGCAGCTTTGACACCCTGATCAACTTCATCAAAAAAGACTCGTTGAGTGTGGTTAAGGCCATAGGCCGAATTCCCGACAGCCTCCTGGAAGCCGGAATGACTGAACAGGAAGCCCTCAGAGAAGGCATCATCAGCCGCGATACGATTAAACTGGCCATCAAGGATTCGCTGTTCCGCAAAGGCTTCAAAGCCGATGACCTATGGCGGGTTCCCTATACCGAGAAAGACAGCTTCCAGATGGGGGCAAAAACCGTCGAGTCAGGTAATGTTGACGTAGAGGTCTTCGAAGCAAAAGTCCACAACGATGTGCTGTTGCACGATCAGAAGAAACAGCTGGTGATTAATCTAAATGAAAGGATGTCGAAAAAGCAGAACAAATTTCCTGGTGTTAAAGTGGGTGACCTCGAAAAACCCAACAACAACGCGGGGAATTGGGAATAACCAAGGCTGTTTGATATGAAAGACTTTGCCTTTGTTGATGAAACCTTAGATCTCAACAGAGCCCATGCCTATAAGTTATCCATTCAGCTCAGCCTGAATGGATTTTCTTTTTCTATACTCGACCAGGTACGGGGCAAATTTGTGGTTTTAAAACACCGTGCCCTTGACCCTTCAGCCACTTTGGATCAAAAAGCCGCTGCCATAGAGCAGATCCTGGCCGGGGATGAACACCTGCAGGGGGGCTTCCAAAAAGTCAATGCCCTGATAGACACCCCCCGATCAACCCTGATCCCCGCCGGCTATTTCCAAATTGAACACCTGAAAAAATACCTGACGTTCAACCATGACCTGGATGAGTTGGATGAGATACACTACAACTACCTCTCGGAAATTCAGGCTTATCAGGTCTTTGCCCTGCCCAATCCCCTAAGCAACGCCCTGAGAAACCACTTCAACCAAATCGATTACTACCACCAGGGGCTGCCGTTCATGCGTTACCACCTGGATAATGCCACCGGGTCCAAAAAATGGGTGGGGGCCTCCATCTTTGAAGGATTCATGGATGTAGGAGTCTTCTCGAAGCAACAACTGCACTTTTACAATACTTTTCGGTGGACCACCCCCGAGGATATGCTCTACTTCCTGCTTTATATCTACAAACAATTCAGCCTTGATGCCGGCTCCAATGAATTGCACCTTTCCGGCCAGGCTCAGGACAACACCCCGGTGAAAAAGCTCATTGATCAATACATTGAAAAAAGCCATTACCACAAACCTCCATCTGAATTTACCTACAGCTATACTTTTTCCCGCGATTCAACCCGGCATTTTACCAACTTATTCCGGCTCAACCTGTGCGAATAGTAAGCGGCAAATATAAAGGCAGAATATTCCGGCCCTCCGGAAAAATTCCGGCAAGACCCACCACCGACTTTGCCAAGGAAAACCTGTTCAACATCCTGGAAAACCAATGTGAACTGCAAGGGGCCGAGGCCCTGGATCTTTTCGCCGGAACAGGCAACATCAGCTTTGAGTTCATCTCCAGGGGATGTGCCCGGGTAACGGCCGTGGAAAAAGGCTCCCGCCAAATTCAATTCATCCACCGCGTGATGAAAACCCTGGAAATAGACAATTTAAAAGTAATCAAAAAAGATGTCTTCCGTTTCATTGACGCCCATCCCGGTACATTTGACATCATTTTTGCCGATCCCCCCTATCAAATGGAGGGAAGAGAACAACTTCCCGAACTGATCGTCGAAAGCCAATTGCTCTCGCCCGGCGGGGTATTCATATTAGAACATGACAAGCATCTGACCCTGCCGGATACCACCAACCTGTCAGATCAAAGAAAATATGGCACCGTCCATTTCAGCTTTTTTTCCGCTCCCTCTAAAAATCATCCCTCCTAAAGGGAAATAGCTCCCCACTTCTCTGACTATTTGTCAGCAATCGATGGGTGGCACGTCATTTGTTTCATAGAGGATAATCAAATTCAATGTCAAACCTATTAATATCAGGGAATTATGCAAAAAGGAAAAATTGGAGTCACTGCTGAGAACATTTTTCCGATTATAAAAAAGTTTCTATACTCCGAGAATGAAATATTTCTGAGGGAACTCATCGCCAATGCCGTGGATGCGACTCAGAAAATGAAAAAAATCGCCTCCGTTGGAGAATATGAGAAAGAACTGGGCGATTTGACCGTCCGGGTCAAAGTGGATAAGGAGAACAAAACCGTTACCATCTCCGACCGTGGAATTGGGATGACCCAGGAAGAAGTCAATAAGTACATCAATGATGTGGCCTTTTCCAGTGCAGAAGAATTTGTGCACAAATACCAGGATCCCAGTGCCATCATCGGGAAATTCGGTTTAGGCTTCTTTTCGGCCTTTATGGTATCCGATAAGGTGGAGATCTATACCCAGTCCTACCAGGAAGATGCCAAAGCAGTGCACTGGGTGTGCGATGGAAGCCCTGAATACCAAATAGAAGAAACGGAAAAAGAGGACCGCGGCACCGATGTAGTTCTGCACATCGACAAGGATGCCGAAGAATACCTCGAGGACAACCGCATACAGGAAGTCCTGGACAAGTATTGTAAGTTTCTGCCCGTACCCATCGCTTTTGGCAAGAAAACAGAATACGACCAAAACCAGGGAAAGGAAGTAGAGACCGACCAGGAGAACATCATCAACGACACCGACCCCATCTGGAAAAAACAACCCACTGACCTTTCCGATGAAGATTATAAGGAGTTTTATAAAAAACTCTACCCCATGGCCGAGGATCCCCTCTTCCATATCCACCTGAATGTGGATTATCCGTTTAACCTGGAAGGGGTGCTCTATTTCCCGAAGATCCGAAACAACATTGAGGTCCAGAAAAACAAGATCCAACTATACGCCAACCAGGTCTTTGTGACCGATTCGGTCGAAAACATCGTTCCCGAATTCCTGACCCTGTTGCACGGGGTGCTCGATTCTCCCGATATACCGTTAAATGTGTCCCGAACTTATCTGCAGGGCGATCCCAATGTCAAGAAGATCTCCAACCACATCACTAAAAAGGTGGCCGACCGGCTGGAGGAAATATTCAAGAACAACCGCCAGGAGTTTGAAAACAAATGGGATGATCTGAAGCTCTTCATCGAATATGGCGCCATGACCGATGAAAAGTTCTACGAGCGGGCGCAAAACTTCATTCTCTTTAAAAATACCGAAGGCAAATACTTCAGCCTCGAGGAATATAAAGAGCACATCAAGGAGAATCAGACCGATAAAGACAACAAGCTGATCTATCTTTACACCACCGATAAGGACAAGCAATATACCTTCATTGAAAATGCCAAAAACAAGGGCTATGATGTACTGGATTTAAGTGGTCAGCTGGATACCCACTTCATCAACTTCCTGGAGCAAAAAATGGACAACAGCAGCTTTGCAAGGGTCGATGCTGATGTGATCGATAAGCTGATCCAGAAAGAGGACAAACAGGAAACCCAGCTTTCACAGGATGACCAGGACGAACTGGCCACCATACTGAAGAGCCAGCTTCCTGACATCGGCACCTTCACCGTTACCTTTGAGCCTCAGGGCGAAGACCAGGATCCCCTGGCCATCACCCAATCCGAATTCATGCGCCGGATGAAGGATATGGCCGAACTGGGCGGTGGCCCGATGAGCTTTTACGGGGAGATGCCCGATACCTATAACCTGGTGGTCAACACCAACCACCGGCTGATAGAGAAAATGATCAATAACAAGAACAATGACCTGGGCGATGAGCTCAACAAAATAAAAAATGAGGTCAAACCCCTTCAGCAGGAGAAAGACCGGATCAACGAGGCCAACAAGGATAAGAAAGAGGAAGAGATGCCGCAGGGAGATAAAGACAACCTCCAGGATCTGGACAAGCAGATCAATGAGCTGAACAGCCAAAAGGAACAAAAGCTTACTGAATACGGTAAGAAGAGCCAGCTGGTCAAGCAGCTGATTGACCTGGCCCTGTTGGCCAACAACATGCTCAAGGGGGAAGCCCTGGACAAGTTTGTCAAGCGCAGCATCAAGCTTATCAAATAAACAAAAGCCGGGTATACCCCGTGATAGGCCCAACACCAAACCCAACCCGGGTTTTTCTTACAAAACTCCCGCCTTATGACTTGAAACAGGCGGGAGTTTTCACATATCCCCCATAGCGGGAACGTTTCGCATCAGCAAGTTGTCAAACCGCAGATAATCAATACATCAAGACAGACATGAGTTGGTTTCTTTTTGCTTTTCTGACAGCCCTTTTCCGCTCACTGACAGATGTAGCAGGTAAGTTCGGGCTTAAGAACATGGACGAATACATCGTGGCCTGGTCCCTGTTTCTTTTTGCCCTGCCCTTTATGGCCCTGCTGCTGATCGTCAAGGGCGTACCTGAAATCGGAGAAGACTTTTGGATGGCCCTTTTGATTGGCGGAGGGGCCAACATCGGGACCAACCTGCTCTATATGCGGGCCATCAAGGTATCCGACCTGTCAATCACCATTCCCCTGATCACTTTCACCCCCCTGTTCATGCTGATCACCTCGCCCCTGATACTGGGGGAGTTTCCCAACCTTTTCGGGCTGGCCGGCATCCTGCTGATCGTAGGCGGATCTTACATACTGAATTTAAAGGAATCGAGCAAAGGCTACATGGCCCCTTTCAGGGCCCTGGTCCGGGAGAAAGGCCCGCGGCTGATGCTGCTGGTCGCATTTATATGGAGCATCACAGCCAACATCGACAAAATCGGAATCGAAAACTCCTCGGTCTTCTTCTGGCCAGTGGCCGTGAATACTTTTATTGCTATAGGTTTTATCCCGGTGGTATTGCTCCGCAGCAAGGGCAAAACCCGCCAGATCACATCCAACCTGCGCACCCTGGTGCCCATTGGTCTTTTTCACGGGATGATGATCGTATTCCAGATGGTGGCCGTCAGCATGACCCTGGTGGCCTATGTAATCTCCATCAAACGCACCAGCGCAGTGATCAGTGTGGTGCTTGGATCTTTGGTCTTCAGGGAAACCGGCCTGCGCGAGCGACTCACAGGCTCGGCGATAATGGTAGCCGGGGTGGTGCTCATTACCGTGTTCTCTTAGAGGGAAAATGACTCATTTCCTCAAAGCCGCCTTGGTAAAGATATACCCGGGAATCTCCTGGTTGAAACGGATGCTGGTGATCTGAAACTCTGTGCCATCGCCTTCTTTGAGCATATCCTTGTAAACCATCTTCATGGGGAACCACCTGCCCTGCACTTTTTCAACCTCTGAGAGCATGACTTGTTTGAGCAGCTTTCCTCCCTTGGCATACATCTGCTGCTTCAAAGGGATGAACCGTTCTGCATCCACCCACAACTGCTGCGACTGATAGCTGGCATCCTCCACCGTTGCCTCCAGTTGAAGCCTGTAGCACTTTCTACCGTTGATGTTTTCTTCACCGGCTATCTCAGCGTCATAAATTTCCTGGAGCTTGCGGTCGTCCATCATATCTTCATAGGAAAGATCGGAGCCCATCACAGACTGGCGCAGCATATGCCCCGAAATCTGGATGGTACGGTCGGTATCCGGGGAATAGATCCAGAGCTGATCCTCCAGCTTGAGCATCTTGGTTCCCTGTTCCCGGGCCGGCGAAAGGTATTCGGTGAAGCTCTTTGTATCCCCTACGCTATAAGTCCTGGAAGTGATCGTGCGGCTTGCGCGCCTGCCGTGGATGACCATGGTCGATTCCACCACCCGGTTGCGGCTGCTCATATTATGATCAACCCGTTCAAGGATCTCATCGGCATCTGGCTGTGCAAGGCCCGTCATGGTCATACTCCAAAAAACAATCATCAACAGTTTCATATTCTTTTCATTTTAAAGTTTATATATCGCATCATTTTTGTATCATCCATTTCCCCATCCATACATTCAATCATTCAATTACCCAATTCTTCAATACTTCTATCCTTCAATACTTCTATCCTTCAATACTTCTATCCTTCAATACTTCTATGTTTCAACTTCCTCCTTCACTGCGTTGCGGCGGGAGAGGCATTCTATCATTGCCTCTTCCATTAAACACATTCACACACTCACACATTCACACATTCACTTATTCACGCATTCACGCATTCACTTATTTACGCTTTCACGCATTTTTTCCCTTACACTTCCAACTCCTTGAATAGCCTTGCCGTCTGTCGCCGGTAGATCCCGATCCCGGAAAGGGCATTGCCCAAAACCATGGCAAACAAACCGGGTATGAAGCCAATGTAGAACAGCTGTGGGGTGACTACCGCGCGGAATTCCGATGGCATCATCATGCCCATGTTCTCTGTCATAGATCCAAAATCGACGGCATGCTCCTGGAGGTAAAAAGATAATCCCACCCCTATGGCCGAGCCCAAAACCGAACCGATCAACCCGATGATAAAGGCTTCATAGATCAGTGTTTTGTATATGTGAGGCTTTTCCTCCCCCAGGGCCAGTCGCACGCCAAACTCCCCGTATCTCCTGAGCCCTCCAAGCAGACCGGTATTCCAAAGTACCAGGGACATGGCAAGTACAAAGACAAAAATGACAATCCCCACCACCGATTCGGAATAGGCCAGCATCTCATCCAAACCCTCCTGGTCGCCCAGGGTAAGCATCATGGGCGAGAACTCATCCTCCTGCCGGCTGTATTTCCGGTTAAAAGAGTTTTTTACCTCAAGGGCCTTCCCGGGAAGATATTTTCCCTGTTCAAAGAAGCCCAGCACCTCACCGGCAGCATCTTCCATGTTCAATGCCTGGCGGGCATCACGAATATCCACGATCACAGCTCCGCGATCCAGCATGGCATTGCCGAAACGAAGGGTACCGCTTACGGTGAAATTTTTAAAAGCCATGCTTCCGTACATGGTAGAGGCAAAAACGGTGACCGGGTCGCCGGGTTTCACATCGAAACGCTCTGCAAACTCATGGCTGATAAGGGCTTGCCCCTGCCTTTGTGGCATCTTCCCGGACACGACCGAATGGGTTATATTCATGCGTTCGGCTTCCCTGGATCCGGGAGAAAGTAAGTCCACCGCCTGACCGGAGGCAGGACCCTGGGCACGGGTCTCACCTTTTTCGTCGGGCACATCCAGAAGGCCCCCGAAATAAATTCTCTCCACCCATTGCATATCCGGATAATCCTTCTCCAACTGCCTGATGAGTTCTGTGGTTCCCAACAAGGCCAGGTCGTTGGGTTTCTGGTCCCTTTCGTGGGCATAAGCGCGGGTCATCACTTTCACATGTCCGGTGTTGAACCGGGCGTTCATGTCGATCACATCGCCGAAAACACCGGTCACCCAACCACTGAGAAAGACGGTGAGCATCACCCCCAGCGAGACCACCAAAACAGGCAGTACACTTCTGCTCTTGTCTCTGAGTATTCCTTTTAACAAAAATCGTATCATTGCAATTTTCCTTTTAGCGCATCGGTGGGTTTCATTTTGGTGATCTTCCTGGCAGGCAGGTAGCTCACAACGGTAGCCGAGACCACCACCAGCACGACGGTTGAAACGATCAGCCCCAGGCTGTAATAAGGATAGATGGTATCGGCAATGGTTATATCGGTATTCTCGGCCATGGAAAATGACAAGCCGGTATGATCCAGGTAAAGGAAAAGCGGGATGCCGTAGACTGTAGCCAGCAGAGCAGCTAAGATACTGTGGGCGCTCCCTTCCACGGTGAAGATCTTCACCACCTGCCAGCGGGTCATCCCCAACGCAATATAAGTCCCTATCTCCCTTTGCCGGCGGAAAACCGACAATACCTGGGTGTCAAAAATAGCCAACAGGGCGATGATCAGCAACAGGATGTATCCAATCATCCCTCCGCCTTTCTTGGATTGAATGATGGCATCCAGGTCGGCCAGCAGGTAATCCAGATCCTTGAACTCCCAGATGCCTTTATCCGTGGGCTCATAGGCATCAGATGCCACCAGGTAGGTGGCTTCATTGACCTTGCCGGTCATCTCCTGCAACCTCTCCAGAGACAGCCATATCTGTCCGTTGTCGATGGTGGGCACGTTGCTGTCAAAAATGCGGGCAATGGTAAATTCACGGGCATCAAAGGTACCATTCTTATCCCGCCATCGGACCAGCAGGCGGTCGCCCGTTTGCAGCCTCGCGGAGCGAGCCATCCTTTTTCCTATAAGCACACCATCATCCTTGGATTTCAGCGCGCCGGTAGGGAGCTTCAGCAATTTCTGGTCGGCCCGGATCCCCTTCAGCACCACTCCCTGCATGCGTCCCTGGGGATACATCGTGGCCTGTTCCAGCAATACAGGAACCAAAACATCCCGTTTGATCAGGGGCTGCATATCCGGACTCAATTCGGCATGGGCCTCTTCAAAGGAAAAAGGATCATAGCGGTCGTATTCGGGATGCCAGAGCTGTCCGGCTCCTACCTCCCACCCGCGGGTGTCATGTCGGGCCTGGCGGTTCCACCCATCGATCATCCCGTTGTAGAAGATGATCACCACGAAGGCAAAGGATAACACCCCAACATTGAGCCAGGTCCGCAACCCGGCACCCATCAGGTTTTTAAATGCTAATTTTAAAGCCAGCATGACATTAAAGGTTGATGGTTTCAGCTACTTCATCCTTCTCCACCCGGCCGTCGCGCAGTGATATCTTTCTCTTCAGATACTGCATCACTTTCTCGTCGTGTGTGGCAAAGAGGAAGGTGGTTTTCAGTTGTTCATTGAGTTTCTGCATGGTGCGCAGGATGTGGTGAGAATTCTCTGCATCCAGGTTGGCAGTGGGCTCGTCTGCCAGGAGAATTTCAGGTTTTTTGACGATGGCCCGTGCAATGGCCACACGCTGGCTCTCGCCACCTGAAAGCATATTCGGCCTGGAATGGGCCTTGTCTGTCAGTCCTACCCATTCCAGGGCATCCATCACCATTTTCTTGCGCCGGGCGGAAGGAATTTTCTGAAGCAACAGGGCAAACTCCACATTGTCAAACACGGTATAAACCGGCAGCAAATTGAATGTCTGAAAGATAAATCCGATATGCCGGTTCCTCAGCCGGGCAGAATCCTTATGGCTCAATTCGGATACGGATTGCCCCATGACCCGGGCAGTACCCTGACTGGGGGAATCCAATGACCCCATGATATTCAACATGGTGGTTTTGCCTGAACCGCTTGGCCCAACCAAACCCGCGAACTCACCTCTGCCAAACGACAGGGAGATGTCTTTCAGGGCGGTAAAATAGCCTTTTCCCACAGGAAAACGTTTGGTCAGGTGATCAATCTGGATGATGAATGAATTTTCCATGGATTTCGTATTAATGATTAAAAACGAACATGATTTGTATGCCTTTGCCTGCAAAGAAGTTTTGTGCACTCCCCTGTAAAGGCAGGTTGTATTGAAGGGGATTCCAATAGGCCATCAGGTGAAGCGTCACAGCCTGATACTGCCTCTCCCAGTTGAAAAAACTATATAGATGATCGTTGTTCCAGTCGTGATAAAAAAGCAGGAACAACCGGTCGAACAAACCAACCGGATAATTAAGGGACCATGCTGAAAAATGAATGGGGTCATCAAAGGAAAAAGCCCTATCATCGTATGCTGCCAGCAGATGTTCCAGGGTCATGCCCAGTCCGTTGCCCATGCCAAAAGTATAATCCATGCCCACACTGATGGTTTGTTGATGGGTGAAGGGTCCGAGATCTTTCATCTTACCTGCCCAGGCCCCCTCTGCCCACAGGCCAACCCCCACATCCACCCGGGCATCAAATCCCAGTCGGTGCTCAGGTATGCGGGAATAGACAGGCATCATCTGCTGCCGTTTCCTGGAGTCGGCCTGCCGGTAGTGGTAGGTAAGGGCTGCTTCTCCCGAGGGAATGGGCATCTGAATGCGTCCGCCAAATTCAGGTATTCCCTTACGGGTGGGCACCATCTCCCACCCTTTGGCATCAAGATTTCCATAAAGTCCCCACAACCAAATGTTGGCGTTGTTCAAAAAATAATACCTGCCCAACAATCCCCATACTCCATCCGTGAGCTGAAGCGGATCACGCGGATCGATGCGGTCGAACCACATCAATGGCCTGAGCATACTGGCCGAGCCAAAGTTGATCTTCTGCAGTCCTGCGCGAAGTTCGAACTGCGTGGACGAGAACCTGACCCAGCCCCGGTAAGGCTTAATCTTACCCTGGGTCTTCACCTCATACCCTTTTCTTATATGGCTGTCTCCATAGATATTGGCCGATGCTTCCAGGTCCAGTTGCTTCCTCTCTGGCAGGTGCCATTCATAATTGAGCTGCGGAATGTATCTTCCCCCCAGCTGGACCGGATAACGGTTGTATGAGTTATAATGGCTCCAGGCAGAAAACTGCCCACTGCAAAGAAGGGAATCTTCTGATTGATCAGGCTGGGCCACCGAATGAAGGGTGAACCCTACCAAAGCAAACACCAGCCAGCCGACTTTTTTCATCTGATTTGAGTATGTAAAGGATCATTGCAACGTATCCCCTATCAGCCGGATACGTTGCTTTTTTTTCTATTTCCTTGGCAGCAAGCCGTAAAACATAAAGCGCATCGATTCCATGATCAGCTCCTGTGGATTGTTGTAATGGGCCAGCAACTGCTGATCGGTGACCAAGCCGGTGAGTTGATTGATATAATGCTGTACAAAGGGGATCTTGAGATCTTTGCGAATCAGGCCCTGGCGCTGGGAGTCTTCCAGGAATTGCTTAAAAAGCTCGGTGCTTCTCCTGCTCTGTTCCTCTAT
>Ga0207714_1001047_pt1 | contig 18456 bp, 15 predicted proteins | sample PonA232FremontCA_2_FD_187270 | JGI IMG/M metagenome (GOLD analysis project Ga0207714, IMG submission 187270) | Marine sediment microbial community from Fremont, CA, USA - Pond A23 Sediment 2 (SPAdes) | ecosystem: Environmental > Aquatic > Marine > Unclassified | place: USA: Fremont, California...
GACGTAGGCGCCGATGTTGACGTAGGAGGGCATCAGCACCACGCCGGGGGCGATGTAGCTGCCGCGCCGGGCCGCCGCCGGCGGCACCACGCGCACGCCCGACTCGCGCATGCCGTCCTCGCTCCAGTCGGCGAACTTCATCGGCACCTTGTCGAAGAAGTTGGTCACCCCGCCGCGCATCAGGCGGTTATCGTGGAGCCGGAAGGACAGCAGGACCGCCTTCTTCAGCCACTCGTTGACCCGCCAGCCGTCGGTATCGGGCTCGGCGACCCGGGCCTGGCCGCTATCGAGCCAGCGCAGGGCCTCCTCCACGGCCTCGCGCACCTCGACCGGGGCGTCGTTGGGGTTGAGGGTGCTACGCTGCTCGAAGGCCTCCTCGATCACCTTCTGGATGTGCTCGGCCATACTCAGGGCTCCCTAATGCCTAGAAGTGGGTCTGGGTGCATCAGCCGGCTCCGCTCGCCGCCGCCCCTCGAGGCAGGCGCCGGGTGCTGCGGGCGGGGCGCTCGCGGCTGCCTCGGCCACCAGGCGGTCCGTGCGCTGGCGGGCAAACAAACGGGGGGTCCCGGATAGGCCGCGAGTCATGGCCTCGGCGCCTCCGCATCCAGGAGCTCGTGCAGGGCCTGGCGGACCTCGGCAAACTGCTCGGGCCGCTGCAGCGGCTGCCCGGCCTCGTCCGTGATGAAGAACACGTCCTCGGCGCGCTCGCCCATGGTAGCGACCTTGGCGTTCTTGAGACGCACCCCGCAGCGCGAGAAGGCACGGCCGACCCGGGCGAGCAGGCCGGGGCGGTCGGCGGCCATGACCTCTACGACGGTGCGCTGGTTATCCGGGTCGTCGCTAAAGCTGATCCGGGGCTCGATGCGGAAGTGCTGCCGCTGCCGCGATACGTGGCGCGCTGCCGGGGCCGATGGCGGTCCCTCCCGGCTGGCAGCATCCGTCAGCGCGGCGCGGATTTCCGCATAGCGCTTCCCCTCGGCTGGCAGCTCGCCATCCTGGTCCAGGACCACGTAGCTGTCCAGGGTGTAGCCGGTGTCCGTGGTGATCACCCGTGCGTCGTGGATGCTCAGCCCCAGCCGGTCGAGCTCGGAGACGCTACGGGCGAAGAGGTCCGGGCTGTCGGCGGCATAGATGAAGATCCGCGTGCCGCCGCCGGTCTCCCGCGGCGCGATCAGGACCAGGGGCAGCTGCGCGGGCGGTGTCTCGGCAAGGGCCTCGGTGTGCCAGGCGATCTCCTCGGCGCTGTGGCGCAGGAAGTACTCGTCGGGCAGGTGGCGCCAGATCTCCCGGATCTGGCCGGGGCCGTAGCCGCGTTGGCGTAGGGTGCGCCGCGCGTCGCGCTGCGTATCGCGGATGAGCTCGCTCTTGTCGACGGGGTTGCTCAGCCCGCGGCGGATGGCGCCGCGCGTGCGGAGGTAGAGCTCGTTGAGCAGGGCCGAGCGCCAGGCGTTCCACAGCTCCGGGTTGGTGGCGCGGATATCGGCGACGGTTAGCAGGTAGAGGTGGTCCAGGTGGGTCTGGTCGCCCATCAAGCGGGCGAACTCGGTGATCACTGCCGGGTCCGAGAGGTCCTTGCGCTGCGCGGTGATGGACAGGTCCAGGTGGTGGCGGACTAGCCAGCTGACCAGCCGGGCGTCGTAGGCGCCGAGCCCGTGGCGGATGCAGAAGTCGTAGGCGTCGGCGGCGCCGAGCTCGGAGTGGTCGCCGCCGCGGCCCTTGGCGATGTCGTGGAATAGGCCGGCGAGGTAGGTGAGCTCCGGCTTGGGCACCCGCGCCATGATGTCCTGGGCCATGGGGAGCTCGTCACGCTGCTCCAGGGCCGCCATGCGTCGCAGGTTGCGCACGACGAACAGCGTGTGCGAGTCGACAGTGTAGACGTGGAACAGGTCGTACTGCATGCGCCCCGTGATCTGCCCGAAGGCCGGGATGTACCGGCCCAGCACGCCGTAGCGGTGCATGCGCTGCAGCGCGCGCGAGACCCCCTGGGGCTGGCGCAGGATCTCCATGAACAGGCTGCGGCAGCGCAGGTCCCGGCGGAAGTCGGCGTCGATGAGGTGCCGGTGCTGGCGGATGAGCCGGATGGTCGACGCGCGGACGCCCTTGAGCTGGGGATGCTGCTGCAGCAGGAGGAAGCCCTCGAGCAGGGCGAACGGGTAGCGCTGGAAGACGCCCGGGTCGGTCACCTCGAGGAAGCCGCGGCGGGCCTGGAAGCGCTGGTTGATCGGCTCCGGCTCGGTGGCGGTGTCGGCGTAGAGGATCGCCTCCTCGAAATGCTGCAGGAGCATCTCGTTGAGCCGCGAGACCTCCATGGCGGTACGGAAGTACCGCTGCATGAACTGCTCGACGGCCAGGGTGCCGTCGCCATCGGTATAGCCGAACAGCTCGGCCAGGGCGAGCTGGTGGTCGAACAGGAGCCGATCCTCGCGGCGGCCGGCGATCAGGTGTAGCCCGAAGCGCACGTCCCACAGGAAGCACCGCCCGGCGTACAGGGCCTGGTACTCCCCCTCGGTGAGGAAGGCCTCGGCGATCAGGTCCCGGAGGCGCTCGGCGCCGAAATGGCGCTTGGCTACCCAGCCGATCACCTGGATATCCCGCAGCCCGCCGGGCGTGGACTTGATGTTCGGCTCCAGGTTGTAGGCGGTATCGTGGAACTTGCGGTGACGCGCCTCCTGCTCCGCGAGCTTGGCCTCGAAGAAGGCCCGGCTCGGCCAGATCTGCTGCGTCTGGCCGAGGCAGCGGATCGCCGAGAACAGCGCCGGGCTGCCGGCCAGGCGCCGGGCCTCGATGAGGCTGGTGGCGATGCTGATGTCCTGTGCTGCGGCATCGATGCACTCATCGATGGTGCGCACGCTGTGGCCGACGTCGAGGCCCAGGTCCCAGAGGCTGGTGATGAACGCCTCCAGCGGTCCAGCCAGGCTGTTGCGGTACTCCGTGGCTACCACCACCAGGACGTCGATATCGGAGCCGGGATGGAGCTCGCCCCGGCCGTAGCCGCCCACCGCGAGCAGCACGCAGCCACCGGGCTCGTCCGCCCCCAGGCTCGCCCGCCACAGACGCCGGACGATCTGGTCCATCAGCGCCGCGCGCTCGGGGACCAGCTCGGAGGCGGGCGTACCGGCGCGGAAGCGCTCGGCGAAGGCTGTATCGGCGTCGCGCAGGGTGCGCCGCAGGGTCGGTACCAGCGGGCCGCCGTCCGCCAGGGCACGCTCTACAGCGTCCATGTCGGGGACTGCCGGTTGAGCCGGTTCAGCCATGGCGGCCTCCCGCTCGCCTGAGGCGGCTTAGCGCCCGTCTGGGGCCGGGGTGAGGATCTCGTAGCCCGTCTCGGTGACCAGCAAGGTGTGCTCCCACTGCGCCGACAGGCTGCGATCCTTGGTGACCACCGTCCACTCGTCGCGTAGCAGCTTGGTCGCTGGCCGGCCGGCGTTGATCATCGGCTCGATGGTAAAGGTCATCCCCGCCTCGAGCTGCGTCCCGGTCCCCGGTTGGCCGTAGTGGAGCACCTGCGGCTCCTCGTGGAAGCTCTGCCCGATCCCGTGGCCGCAATACTCCCGGACCACGGAGAAGTTGTGCGCCTCGGCGTGGGCCTGGATAGCGTGGCCGATATCGCCTAGCGTGGCCCCGGGGCAAACCTGCTCGATGCCGCACCAGAGGCAGTCGCGCGTCGTCTCCACCAGGCGCCGGGCGAGGATACTGGGCTCGCCGACGTAGAACATCCGGCTCGTGTCCCCGTGCCAGCCGTCCTGGTCGATGACGGTGATGTCGATGTTGAGGATGTCGCCCTTCTTGAGCCTCTTGGGTCCCGGGATGCCGTGGCAGACGACGTGGTTGACCGAGATGCAGGTGGCATTGGGGAAGCCGCGGTAGTTGAGCGGCGCCGGCGTGGCGTTGAGCTCCTCGGTGATGTAGCGGTGGCAGAGCTCGTCGAGGTAGCCGGTGGTGATCCCGGGCGCCACGTAGGGGGCGATCCTATCGAGCACGCTGGCCGCCAACCGCCCGGCGTGCCGCATGCCCTCAATCTCTTCGGCGGTCTTAATCGGTATGGACATGGCACCGTACTCTAACACGCTGTTCCTCGGTTATGCGTAACTTGTAACCGGCTCCCATGGGTGGTATAAAGCGCGCTGCTGTAGCGTGGCACGCAGCACCTTACGCACTTTTCCAATCCACACATGCACCGACACATACGGCCGGGTGCCCGACGCGGATTGGCGCTCGGGTTGCCGTATGCGGGTGTATGGAGGCTCAACCCGATCTAGGAGAACAATCATGGCCGATGTTTCCATGCGTCAGATGCTGGAGGCGGGCGTGCACTTCGGGCACCAGACCCGCTTCTGGAACCCGAATATGCGCCCCAACATCTTCGGGGAGCGCAACAAGATCCACATCATCAACCTCGAGAAGACGCTCCCCCTGTTCAAGGAGGCCTTGAACTTTACCGGGCGGCTCGCCAGCAACGGGGGCAAGATCCTGTTCGTTGGCACCAAGCGCCCGGCCCAGGAGCTGGTGCGCGAGCACGCCCAGCGTTGCGGGATGCCCTACGTGGACCACCGCTGGCTCGGCGGCATGCTGACCAACTTCCGCACCGTCAAGCATTCCATCGCGCGCCTCAAGGATCTGGAGACCCAGGCCGAGGACGGCACCTTCGACAAGATGACCAAGCGCGAGGCGCTGGCGCTGAGCCGTGAGAAGGAGAAGCTCAACCGCAACCTCTCCGGCATCAAGGACATGGAGCGGCTCCCGGATGCGATGTTCGTCGTCGATGTGGGCTACGAGCACATCGCTATCGCCGAGGCGAAGAAGCTCGGGATCCCGGTAATCGGCGTGGTGGATACTAATTGCTCGCCCCGGGAGATCGACTACCCCATCCCGGGCAACGACGATGCGATCCGCGCCATCGAGCTCTACGTCAGCAGTGTCGCCGATGCGATCCTCGAGGCCAAGCAGGCGGCGAGCACCGCTGCCGCGTCCGGCCAAGACGACTTCGTCGAGATCAACGACACCGCATCCTGAGGGGGCAAGCGCAAATGTCCGTATCCGCAGATCTGGTCAAGCAGCTACGGGAGCGCACCGGCTCCGGCATGATGGAGTGCAAGAAGGCCCTGGTGGAAGCCGAGGGCGATCTGGAGGCCGCGGCCGACATCATGCGCAAGAAGGGGCTGGCGAAGGCCGACAAGAAGGCTGATCGCGTCGCCGCCGACGGCCGTGTCGCCATGGCCCGCGCCGCCGAGGGCAAGGCCGGGGTGCTCGTCGAGGTCAATTCCGAGACCGATTTCGTCGCCAACGGCGACGAGTTCCGCCGTTTCGCGGACTCGGTGGCGGGGCACGCCCTGCGTGCCGGCGCCGACGACCTGGATACCCTGCTCGCCTGCGAGATCGATGGTAAGCCCATCGATACCCTGCGTCAGGAGATGATCGCGCAGCTCGGCGAGAACATCGAGATCCGCCGCCTGGTCCGCTACGCTGACGACAAGCTGGTGGCGCAGTACGCGCACGGCGCCCGCATCGGCGTCATGGTCGAGCTCGACGGCGGCGACGAGGAGCTCGGGCGCGACCTGGCCATGCATATCGCTGCCTCCTCGCCGATCTGCATCTCCGAGGTGGATGTGCCGCCTGACCGGCTGGCATCCGAGAAGGAGGTCCTGGAGGCCCAGGCGCGGGAGAGCGGCAAGCCCGAGGAGATCATCCAGAAGATGGTCGACGGCCGGCTGCAGAAGCACCTCAGCGAGATCACGCTGCTCGGCCAGCCCTTCGTCAAGGACCCCGATCAGAGTGTCGGCGACCTGCTCAAGGCGCGCGGGGTGCAGGTAACCCGCTTCACGCGCTTCGAGGTTGGCGAGGGCAAGGAGAAGGAGGAAACGAGCTTCGCGGACGAGGTGATGGCACAGGTCCGGGACTCCTGACCCCGAGCGGCTCTCGTGGAAAACGAACGGTGCCCGGGCCCCGGGCACCGCGACCGCTCACTGGGAGGCCGGATTCATGACGGTGCCGCACTATCACCGGATACTGCTCAAGCTCAGCGGCGAGGCGCTGCTAGGCGACGGACAATACGGCATCGCCGCCGATACCCTCGACCGCATCGCCGACGAGCTTGCCGAGATCAGCGCCATGGGCGTCCAGGTGGCTGTGGTCATCGGTGGCGGGAATATCTTCCGCGGCGCCGGCCTGGCCGCCTCCGGGATGGACCGGGTCAAGGCGGACCAGATGGGCATGCTGGCCACGGTCATGAACGCTCTGGCCATTCAGGACGCCCTGGAGCGGCGGAGCGCCCACTGCCGTGTCATGTCGGCCGTCAAGATCAACCAGGTCTGCGAGGACTACATCCGCCGCCGGGCGGTGCGCCACCTGGAGAAGGGGCGGGTTGTCATCTTCGCCGCCGGCACGGGGAACCCCTTCTTTACCACCGATTCAGCCGCCAGCCTCCGTGCCGCGGAGATCGGGGCCGAGCTGCTGCTCAAGGGGACCAAGGTCGACGGCGTCTACAACGTTGATCCGTTGGATGACCCGGCCGCTCGCCGCTACGAGCAGCTCACCTACGACGAGGTCCTGAGCCAGCGCCTGGAGGTGATGGATGCCACGGCCATCGTCCTGTGCCGTGACCAGGCGATGCGCATCATGGTCTTTGACATCACGAGCCCGGGCGCCATGGTCGCCGCTGCACGCGGGGAGCCGGTAGGTACCGTGGTGGATCCGGGACAAGAAGCCAGCGCGCGGGAGGATTAACCGTGATCGAGGATATAAAGGAGGACGCAGAGCGCCGGATGCAGAAGGCCGTCGAGAGCCTGAAGCAGGATCTGGCTCGGCTGCGTACCGGGCGGGCCCATACCAGCCTCCTCGACCAGGTCACCGTCGAGTACTACGGTACGGAGGTGCCGATCAAGCATGCCGCTAACGTCAGCGTCGAGGACTCCCGGACATTGGCGGTGACGCCCTTCGAGAAGAGCATGGTCCCCGCCATCGAGAAGGCCATCATGGCCTCTAACCTGGGGTTGAGCCCGGTAACCGCGGGGCAGGTCGTCCGCGTGCCGCTACCCGCGCTCACCGAGGAGCGGCGCAAGGAGATGACCCGGCTGGTCCGCAACGAGTGCGAGCAGGCACGGGTCGCCATCCGCAACGTCCGCCGCGACGCCAACTCCGATATCAAGGAGCTGGCCAAGGGCAAGGAGATCTCCGAGGACGAGGAGCACAGCGGCCAGGAGGCGATCCAGAAGCTCACCGACCGCTACGTAGGGCAGGTCGATGCCGTGCTCGAGGAGAAAGAGCGCGAGCTCATGGAGGTCTGAGTAGGCGCATGTCGGATCCGACCGGGCCAGGGCAGATCGTCGATCGGCTCGCCGGCGTTGCCCTGCCGCGCCATATAGCCATCGTCATGGACGGCAACGGCCGCTGGGCGCAGCAGCGTGGCCAGCCTCGCTACGCCGGCCATCGGGCGGGCGTAGCCTCTGTGCGCAGTGTCGTCGAGGCGTGTGGGCATCTGGGGGTCGAGGCCCTGACCCTGTTCGCCTTCAGCAGCGAGAACTGGCGCCGCCCGCCCGGCGAGATCCGGGTGCTCATGGAGCTGTTCCGCTCGACGCTGGACCAGGAGGTCTCCCGGCTGTACGAGCAGGGCGTGCGCCTGCGCTTCATCGGCGACCGCACCTCGCTGGATACGGCCCTGCAGCGGCGGCTCGACGATGCGGAGGCCCTCACGGCCGGCAACGTCAGCCTGGACCTGATCATCGCCACCAACTACGGCGGCCGCTGGGAGATGGCGGCGGCGGCACGGCAGCTCGCCGCCGCGGCCGCACGCGGCGAGATCGATCCCGAGGCCATCGATGAGCGGGCGCTCCAGGGGGCGCTCTGCCTGCCCGATGCCTGCGATCCGGATCTGTTCATCCGTACGGGCGGCGAGCAGCGGCTCTCCAACTTCCTGCTCTGGCAGCTGGCCTACGCCGAGCTCTACTTTACCGACACCCTCTGGCCGGCCTTCGGGACCGAGGCGCTAGCCCGCGCCATCGAGGCCTTCAGCGGCCGGAACCGCCGCTTCGGCGGCGTGCAGCCAAGCGTGCAGAAGTCGCCGGGCGATGCTTAGGGCTCGGGTCTTGACCGCCGGGGTGCTAGGGTCGCTGCTGATGGGCGCCGTCTGGCTGGCCCCGACCGGCTTGCTGGCGCTGCTCCTCGCCGGCCTGGCGGGTGTCGCCGCCTGGGAGTGGACCGCCCTCATGGGGATCCAGGCGCCGGCGGCGCGCTCGGTGCTGGTGGCCGGCTTCCTGGCCAGCCTGGTGCCGGCGTGGGGATTGCTGCTGAGCGGCCCCGGCGTCGTCCAGCTCACCCTCTACCTGGCGGCGGCGCTGTGGCTCGGCGTCCTCGCCTGGCTCTGCTGCTGCGCGCGTGGCGGGGCCGCGGGGCTGTCGGCCGTCAGCGCCGCGGTGATCGGCTGGCTCCTCCTGGCGCCGACCTGGCTGGCGCTGGTCTACCTGCACGAGCAGACCCCGTGGGGGGCGTTCTGGGTGACCTTCCTGTTCGCGCTCGTCTGGGGCGCGGATACGGGGGCCTATTTCGCCGGCCGAGCGTGGGGGTGGCACCGCATGGCGCCACGGATCAGCCCGGGCAAGAGCTGGGAGGGGGTCCTGGGTGGCGTCGCCGCGGCGCTGCTCGCCGGCGGCGCCCTGGTGGGGCTGCTCGGCCCCACGACGCCCGCACCGCTGTTCCTCGCCGGCCTGATGGCGGCGGTCATCGCCGGCTCGGTGCTGGGCGATCTGTTCGAGAGCGCGCTCAAGCGTCAGCGGTCCATCAAGGATAGCGGCGGGATCCTGCCGGGTCACGGCGGGATCCTCGACCGGATCGATAGCCTTACGGCAGCAGCACCGATCATGGCAGCGGGGTTAGCGTGGTGGCAGAGCGGGATGTGACACGGCTGGCGGTGCTGGGGGCGACCGGCTCCATCGGCACCAATACCCTGGATGTGGCGGCGCGCCATCCCGAGACCTTCCGGGTCCGTGCGGTGGCAGCCGGGCGCGATGTGGAGGGGCTGCTGGCCATCTGCCAGCGCTACAGGCCGGATCGGGCCGCCCTGGCGGATGAGGCGGCCGCAGCGCGGCTGCGCGATCGGCTCGCCGCCGAGGGGCTCGGGGATGTCGAGGTCAGCGCCGGTGAGGCGGGCGTCGCTGCGCTGGCGGCCGACGCCGAGGTGGACGCCGTGGTCACGGCGGTGGTCGGCGCGGCCGGGCTGGCCTCGTCCCTGGCGGCCTGCGAGGCGGGCAAGACCATCCTCCTGGCCAACAAGGAGACCCTGGTCGTCGCCGGCGCGGCGTTCATGGAGACTGCCCGGCGGAGCGGGGCGCGCATCGTGCCCGTCGACAGCGAGCACAACGCGGTCTTCCAGGGACTGCCGGGGGACAAGGCCACGAGCCCCGATGTGGAGCGCATCCTCCTGACCGCCTCCGGCGGTCCGTTCCGCGACCGCGATCCGGGCACGCTGGCGGCGATCACCCCGGAAGAGGCGGTCGCTCACCCCAACTGGTCCATGGGCCAGAAGATCTCCGTGGACTCCGCGACGATGATGAACAAGGGCCTGGAGGTGATCGAGGCGTGCCACCTCTTCGACCTCCCGCCCGAGCGCGTGGATGTGGTCATCCACCGGCAGAGCCTGGTGCACGCGCTGGTCGGCTACCGCGATGGCTCCTACCTGGCCCAGGTGGGATCACCGGATATGCGGGTGCCGATCGCCTACGCCATGGGGTATCCCGGCCGGATCGCCTCCGGTGTCGAGCTCATCGATTTGGCCGCCGCCGGCCGGCTCGATTTCGAGGCGGTGGACGAGCGCCGCTTCCCGTGCCTGCGCCTGGCCTACCAGGCTCTCCGCGCCGGCGGCGGCGCCTGCGCTGTACTCAATGCCGCCAATGAGGTGGCCGTGGGCGCCTTCCTCGACAGGCGCCTGCGCTTCGACCGCATCGCGGCGGTAATCGAGGAGGCCCTGGCGGCGGAGACCCCGCCGCCGCCAGGGGATCTGGCATCGGCCGGCGCCATCGACGCGCAGGCCCGGCGTGCGGCCGAGGCGGCCGTCGCCCGTACGGAGGGATAGGCAGAGATGACCATCCTCGGCAGCGTCCTCGCGTTCGTGGTTGCCATCAGCATCCTGGTGGCGGTCCACGAGACCGGCCACTTCCTCGTCGCGCGCTGGTGCAATATCCGCGTCCGCCGCTTCTCCCTGGGGTTCGGCAAGATCCTGCTGAGCCGCCAGGGGGGTGCCCCGGACGAGACCGAGTACTGCCTCTCGGCCATACCCCTCGGCGGCTACGTGCAGATGCTCGACGAGCGCGAGGTGGAGGTGGATCCGGCCGAGGCGCACCGCGCCTTCAACAACCGGCCGCTCTATCAGCGCGCGGCCGTGGTCGCCGCCGGCCCGGCGGCGAACTTCCTCTTCGCCGTCGTGGCGTTCTGGGTGGTGGCCGTGGTCGGGGTGACCGAGATGCGCCCCATCGTGGATGAGCCGCCGCCCGATACCCCGGCTGCCGAGGCCGGCATCGAGCGTGGCCAGGAGGTGGTGGCCGTCGACGGCCAGGAGACGCCGACCTGGCAACGCGTCGCCATGGCGCTGATGGATGCCGGGTTCGATCGCGACGCGGTGCCTGTACGCCTGCGCGGCGAGGGCGGCCAAGCGGTGACGGCCACGCTGAACTTGCGCGCGCAGCCGCAGCTCAAGGAGACCACCGATGTCCTCGCCACGGCCGGCCTTGTCGCCTACGCCCCGGAGCTACCCCCGGTCGTCGGCCAGGTTGCGGCCGATAGCGCCGCGGTAGCGGCAGGCCTCGAGCCGGGGGACCGGCTCCTCGCCATCAATGGCGAGCGGGTGGCGTCGTGGCCGGAGCTGGTCGAGCGCGTCGAGAGGCACCCTGGCGAGACGGTGACCCTGGCCTTCGAGCGGGACGGCGAGCGGCGCGAGGCGCGCGTGGCCCTGGGGACCCAGGAGCGGGGCGGCCAGGCGGTCGGCCTGCTCGGCGTCGGCCCCCGCATCCCGGAAAGTTACCAGGCGCGCATGGAGCGGGAGGTGCGCCACGGGCCTGTGGCGGCGATCGGCTACGGGGTGGAGCGGACCTGGGATACGACCGCCCTGACCGTGAAGGTGCTCGTCCGGATGGCCACGGGGGAGGCCTCGCTCAAGAACATCGGCGGCCCTGTGACCATCGGCCAGTTCGCCGGCGACACCGCCTCGATGGGCGTGATACCGTTCGTCACCTTCCTGGCGATCATCAGTATCAGTCTCGGGATCATCAACCTGCTGCCGATCCCCATCCTCGACGGTGGGCACCTGCTCTATTTCCTGAGCGAGGCAGTGACCGGCCATGCGGTCTCCGAGCGGACCCAGGCGATCGGCCAGCAGGTGGGGATTGTCGTCCTGCTCGGGCTGATGGCGCTCGCCTTCTACAACGACTTCGAGCGGCTCTTGGGCGGGTGAGGGCGCCCGGGATAGCGTAGCGCAGCAGCGGCAAGAGGGCTGCTTGATACGGCAACAGGTGCATAAGGGGGCGTTTTGATCCGACGCTGGTGGGGTACGGCGCTGGCCATCACGGCGCTGAGCGCCGGCCTGGTATCGACAGCGGCGGCAGAGGCCTTCGTCGCCGAGGACATCCGGGTCGAGGGGCTGCAGCGGATCGACGAGGGCACGGTCTTCAGCTACCTCCCGATCGAGCCCGGGGACCGCATCGATGACGGTGAGGTGGCCGGGGCGATCCGTGAGCTCTACCGCTCCGGCTTCTTCCGCGATATCGAGCTCATCCGGGACGAGGACGCCCTGGTCGTGCGCGTGCAGGAGCGTCCCTCCATCGCCCGCCTGACGTTCGAGGGCAACGAGCAGATCGGCACGGAGAAGCTGCGCAAGGCGCTGCGCAGCGCCGGGATGTCGGAAGGGCAGATCTTCGACCGGGCGCAGCTATCCCAGATCGAGCGGGAGCTCCGCCAGCAGTACTACGCCCAGGGCAAGTACGACGTCTCCGTCGAGAGCACCGTCTCGCCGCTGGAGCGTAACCGGGTGGCCATCCGCATCGATATCGAGGAGGGGCCGGCCGCGGAGATCCGGGAGATCCACCTCACCGGCAACGAGGCCTTCTCCGACGACGAGCTGCTGCGGAACTTCGAGCTGCGCGCCAAGCGCTGGTGGGCGCCCTGGTCGAACCGCCACCGCTACGCCCGGGAGCGGCTCGCCAACGACCTGGAGAGCCTGCGCAGCCACTACCTCAACCGCGGCTACCTCAACTTCTCGATCACCTCGACCCAGGTCTCCATCAGCCCGGATCGGCGGGATGTGCATATCGCCGTGAACGTCGCTGAGGGCCAGCAGTACAAGATCGGCAGCCTCGATGTACGCGGCAATCTCGTGGTGCCGCCGCAGGAGCTGCGCAAGCTCATCGAGCGCGAGCTCGAGCGCGGCGCGCTCTACGCCCGCAATCGAGTCAACGCCGCCTCCGCCGCTATCCGCTCACGGCTGGCGGAGGAGGGCTACGCCTTTAGCAACGTCGACGTCCGCCGGCGGGTGGACGAGGACGAGCAGGTGGTCGATCTCACCTTCAGCGTGGATCCTGGCGAGCGCGTCTACGTCCGCCGGATCAATATTACCGGCAACCAGCGTACCCAGGATGAGGTCATCCGCCGGGAGCTGCGGCAGCTCGAGGGGGCGCCGCTGTCCAGCGAGGCCCTGGAGGCGTCCCAGACGCGGCTCAACCGCCTCGGCTTCTTCAGCGCCGTGGAGATCGACACCCCGCGTGTGCCGGGGGAGAGGGATCGCGTCGATGTCGACGTCAAGGTCCAGGAGCGCATGACCGGGCAGCTGCAGGCGGGCATCGGCTACGGCGATGTGCAGGGCTTCCTGGTCAACTTCTCCGTCTCCCAGGATAACCTGCTCGGCACGGGCGACCGGCTGAGCATGACCGTGAACAACTCCTCCGTCTCCACGGTCTACAACATCTCCTACACCGACCGCTACTACACCCAGGTGGGCGTCTCCCGGACCCTCTCGGCCGGCTACCGGGACACGAGCGCCCGGCGCGCCGACCTGGCCGACTACGACCTGACCGCCGGTCACGGCTCGATCGAGTACAGCGTCCCGGTCACCGACGTGGACCGCCTTGCTGCCCGCCTGCGCTTCGAGCGCCTCACCATCCGGGAACGCAGCGGCACGCCGGACTGGATCGCGCAGTACCTGGATGCCCAGGGAGGGGATCGCTTCGCCATGATCAAGCCGCGGCTGTCGTGGCGGCAGGATACCCGGGACCGGGGCGTCTTCCCGACCGAGGGCGGCACGCAGCGGCTTTCCCTGGAGGGGACCCTGCCGAGCGATGACCTCCAGTTCTACAAGGTGAGCTACGAGAACCGGCGCTACTGGCCGTTGCCCTGGCTCGGGGACCGCACCACCTTCTCGCTGGAGGGCCGGTTCGCCTATGGCGACGCCTACGGCGATAGCGAGGTGCTGCCGTTCTTCGAGAACTACTACGCGGGCGGTGTCCGTACGGTGCGCGGCTATCGGGGCAACTACCTCGGCCCGCGGCCCGAGGGCGGCGACCCCATCGGCGGCAACGTCCGGGTGCTTACCAAGGCGCAGGTCATCTTCCCGCCCACGGAGGAGGCGCAGTCCGTACGGCTGGCTGGCTTCGTCGACGCCGGGCAGGTGTTCAATACCCGAGCCGACGCCTACCAGTTCGACGAGGAGCTCGTCCCGGCAGGGCTGGACCAGGTCGAGCTGAGCCAGCTGCGCGCTGCTGCCGGCATGGCGCTGATCTGGCGGTCCCCGGTCGGGCCCCTGACGTTCAGCCTGGCCGAGCCGCTCAACGAGACCGAGGCCGACGAGACCGAGACCTTCCAGTTCTCGCTGGGCACGCAGTTCTAGGCTGTCCGAGGCAGATGCAGGATGCGCGCGCGAGTAGCCGTAGCCGGTGGTCTTTGCCCCTTGCGGAGCACCCTGTACCGGCGTGAAACGCCCGCGTCATCTGCCGCCGTGCTGTGGTAAGCTCTCGAGTCCTCGGAGCTGCGCGCCCTGGTCCGCGTGGGGTGGAGGCCAGGACGATCTTACGTTGCCTGGGGCGCCGCTGATGCGCTGCCGGCGCTTCGGGGCGCAACGGATCAGATTACGGAGGAGCGAGAGTGAGCGAGAGCGAGGCGCAGTGTGTAACCGATATCGACGGGATCCTCAGTCTCCTGCCGCATCGGTACCCGATGCTGCTCATCGACCGGGTCCTGGACTTCCACTCCCATGAGCACCTATCCGGCGTCAAGAACGTCACGGTCAATGAGCCCTTCTTCAATGGGCACTTCCCGCAGAAGCCGGTGATGCCAGGGGTCCTGATCCTCGAGTCCCTGGCCCAGGCCTGCGGCATGCTCGCCTTCAAGAGCGTCCAGGATACGCTGACCGACAGCGACGTCATCTACCTGGTAGGGATCGACAAGGCGCGCTTCAAGCGGCCCGTCCAGCCTGGGGATCAGCTGCGCCACGAGGTGAGCCTGCGCCGCCGGGCCCGCGGGATCTGGATCTTCGACGCCCGGGGCACCGTCGAGGGCGAGCTTGCCGCTGAGTGTGAGATTCGCTGTACGGTACGCACGGTTTGACCCAGGTCCATCCCCAAGCCCTCGTCGACCCCCAGGCGCGCCTCGCGGACGACGTCGAGGTCGGTCCGTTCACGGTGATCGGTCCCGAGGTCGAGGTTGGCTCGGGGACCTGGATCGGTCCCCACGCCGTGATCCAGGGGCCGGCGCGGATCGGTCGCGACAACCGCATCTACCAGTTCGCTGCCCTCGGCGAGGCGCCGCAGCACAAGGGATACCAGGGCGAGCCGACGGAGCTGATCATCGGCGATGGCAACACCATCCGCGAGTTCGTGACCTGCCACCGGGGCACCAGCCAGGGCCGCGGCGAGACGCGCATAGGCGACCACAACTGGCTCATGGCCTACTGCCATGTGGCCCACGACTGCCGCCTGGGTAACGGCCTGCTCTTCGCGAACTCCGCCTCCCTGGGCGGGCATGTGGATGTCGGCGACTACGCCACCCTGGGGGGATTCGCGCTGGTCCATCAGTTCTGCCGGATCGGGCCCTACGCCTTCGGCGGCTTCGGCAGCGGCATCAACCGGGATGTGCCGCCCTTCGTGACGGTCTCCGGGCAGATGGCGGCCCCGCACGGGATCAACACCGTGGGCCTGCGCCGCCAGGGGTTCTCGGCTGACCGGATCCGTGCCATCAAGCGTGCCTACCGGATCATCTACCGCCAGGGGCTGCGCCTCGAGGAGGCGCGTGAGGCCCTGTGCCGGGAGCTCGGTGACTGGCCCGACGTGCAGGCCATGGTGGGCTTTATCGACGGAAGCCAGCGCGGCCTCGTACGCTGAGCCGGCTCAGCGCCAGGAGGGGCAGCAATGGCCGAGCGACGGGTGGCGATCCTCGCCGGTGAGCCTTCCGGGGATGTCCTCGGTGCCGGGTTGATGCGAGCGCTCCGGGCTCGGGATCCGGAGCTTGTCTTCGAGGGCGTCGGCGGACCGGCCATGGCCGCGGAGGGGCTGGAGAGCCTGGTCCCCATGGAGCGGCTCTCGCTCATGGGCCTCACCGAGATCCTGCGCCACCTCCCCGGGCTGCTGCGGCTGCGCGCCGATCTCGCCCGGCGCTGGCGGGCGCAGCCGCCCGCGTGCTTTATCGGCATCGACCTGCCCGATTTCAACCTGGGCCTGGCGCGCCGCTTGCGCGCAGCGGGCGTGCCTACGGTCCACTACGTCAGCCCCACCGTCTGGGCCTGGCGGGCGGGCCGGGTGCGCGGGATCCGGCGCAGCGTCGATCGCATGCTCACCCTCTACCCCTTCGAGCAGGCCTTCTACGCGGACAGTGGCGTGGACGCCGTCTGTGTCGGCCATCCGGCCGCCGATCGCTTCCCCCTGGAGCCGGACGCCTCCGCAGCCCGGGCGCGGCTAGGGATCGCGCCGGAGGCAGCCGTCCTGGCGGTGCTGCCTGGCAGCCGGAGCAGCGAGATCGATCGCCTGCTGGAGCCCTTCCTGGGCGCGGCGGCGCTGCTCGCCGAGCGCCCGGACCGGCCGGAGGTCGTCATCCCGGTGGCGGCGCCGCGGCTGCGCGGGCGGATCGAGGCGGCCGTGGCCCGTCACGGTCTCGAGGATCGGACACGGCTGCTCGACGGCGACACGGCCGCCGCCGCTACCGCCGCCGATGTGGCGCTGACCGCCTCGGGGACGGCGACCCTGGAGGTCATGCTCGCCAAGCGGCCCATGGTGGTGGCCTATCGCCTATCGCCGTTGACCTTCCGGGTGATGCGCCGGCTAGTCCGGGTGCCCTGGGTGTCCCAGCCCAACCTGCTCGCCGGCGAGGCCCTGGTCCCGGAGCTCTTGCAGGGAGCGGTTACGCCGGACAGCCTGGCCACCGCTGCCGCCCGCTGGATGGACGACGGGCCGGCCCGGCTGCAGCTGGGGCGGCGCTTCCGGGCCCTGCACACCGATCTCGCCCGCGGCGCCGACGCCCGGGCCGCCGAGGCGGTCCTGGAGGTGCTGCCGTGACGGAGGGGACGGACGGCGGCCCCTGGGTAGCCGGGGTGGACGAGGCCGGCCGCGGCCCCTGGGCGGGCCCGGTGGTCGCTGCCGCGGTGGTCCTCCGTGCGCCGATCCCCGGGGTGACCGACTCCAAGCGGCTCACCGCCCGGGCGCGGGAGCAAGCCGTGCCGGTGATCCGCGGGCAGGCCGTCGCCTGGGCCCTGGGCCGGGCCGAGGTGGAGGAGATCGACGCCCTGAACATCCGCCAGGCGACCTTCCTCGCCATGCGCCGGGCCTTGGCCGGCGTGAGCGCCTCGCTGCCGGTGGCCGAGGCGCTGGTGGATGGCCGCGAGGTGCCCGACGAGCTGCCGTGCCCGGCGCGGCCGGTGGTCGGCGGCGACGCCGCCGAGCCGGCCATCGCTGCGGCCTCCGTCCTCGCCAAGACGCAGCGCGACGCCGAGATGGTCGCCCTCGACGAGCGCTACCCGGGGTACGGCTTTGCGCGGCACAAGGGCTACGGGACCGCCGCCCACCGGCAGGCGCTCGAGGCCCGCGGTGCCTGCCCGATCCACCGGCGCAGCTTCGCCCCGGTCCGCCGCGTGCTCGGCGGCTGATCGGCTTCTTGGTATCCTGAGACGGTATGACCGAAGGCGCCCCCCCGTTCGTCCACCTGCGCGTGCACACCGAGTTCTCCTTGGTGGACGGCATCGTGCGTATCAAGGAGGCGGTGGAGGCGGCGCGGGATGCCGGCATGCCCGCCGTGGCCGTCACCGATCAATCGAATCTGTTCGGGATGGTGAAGTTCTACCGGGCGGCGCTAGCCGCCGGGGTGAAGCCGATCATCGGCGCGGATGTCTGGCTCGAGGACAGGGCCGCGGAGGCCGGCTACGCCCGCCTGACGCTGCTCTGCCGCGACCAGGCGGGGTTCCGGGCGCTCTCGCGGCTGCTCACCCGCGCTTACCGGGAGGGCATCCGGGGCGACCTGCCCATCCTCCAGCGCGACTGGCTCCCCGCCGAGGCCGGGGGGCTGCTCGCGCTCTCCGGCGGCGCCGAGGGCGATGTGGGCCAGGCCCTGCTGCGCGGTGACCCCGACACCGCGCGGCACTATCTGGCCGAGCACCGCGAGACCTTCGGCGAGGATGGTTTCTACCTCGAGGTCCACCGCCTCGGCAGGCCCGGCGATGAGCGCCACCTGCACGCCGCGGTGGCGCTCGCTGCTGCCGAGGGGGCGCCGGTGGTGGCTACCAACGACGTGCGCTTCATGCGCGCCGAGGACTTCGACGCCCACGAGGTCCGCGTCTGTATCCACCAGGGGCGCACCCTGGACGATCCCGATCGGCCGCGGCGCTACACCGAGCAGCAGTCTTTCACCGACGCTGCGGATATGGCCGAGCGCTTCGCCGATCTGCCCGAGGCCCTGGCGACCTCGGTGCGCATCGCCGAGCGCTGCAACGTCGATCTGGAGCTCGATACCAACTACCTCCCGGAGTTCCCCGTCCCTGAGGAGCACTCGGCGGCCTCGTACCTGCGCGCCCAGGCCGAGGCGGGGCTGGGGCCGCGGCTCCAGCAGCGCGGCGTCGGCCCCGACGAGGACCCGGAGCAAGTGCGGGCGGCCTACCAGCAGCGGCTCGACCACGAGCTCGGCGTGATCGAGCACATGGGCTTCCCCGGCTACTTCCTGATCGTCGCCGACTTCATCCGCTGGGCCCGGGACAACGGCATCCCCGTAGGGCCGGGGCGGGGCTCGGGCGCCGGCTCCCTGGTTGCCTACGCGCTGGGGATCACCAACCTCGACCCGCTGCGCTACGACCTGCTCTTCGAGCGCTTCCTCAACCCGGAGCGGGTCTCCATGCCCGACTTCGACGTCGACTTCTGCATGGAGCGCCGCGACGAGGTCATCGAGTACGTCGCCGAGCGCTACGGCGCGGAGAAGGTCTCGCAGATCGCCACCCACGGCACCATGGCC
>Ga0207714_1001048_pt1 | contig 18448 bp, 9 predicted proteins | sample PonA232FremontCA_2_FD_187270 | JGI IMG/M metagenome (GOLD analysis project Ga0207714, IMG submission 187270) | Marine sediment microbial community from Fremont, CA, USA - Pond A23 Sediment 2 (SPAdes) | ecosystem: Environmental > Aquatic > Marine > Unclassified | place: USA: Fremont, California...
ATGCAGGTTTCATTCGTATAAAGTTTAATTAACAGTTTGTATTTCAGTATAATAATAGTATGTAATTCGTTGGTCTCGGTAACCTCTGCCATGGAACCCGCATGCTTTATTCATGTCCTTGTTGTGTAAGTCCTTGCATGCAGGTTTCATAGGATTATATTTTTATCTATTGCTTATATGCAACTTGCCATGACCCAATGCATATCCATCCCCATTCGGTATTGAAATGTCTGGATCATGGAAGTTGCATATGGCTGGGTTCAAATTGATGGTTTAACATTTGTCATAGCAGATCCCTCAACACATCATATTATACTTTCAATCAGCGAGATATGAGCATTCTTTTAACCAAAGTTCCCCGATCAAAGGACAATTGATAAATATAGATGCCCGAAGGCAGAATCGCTCCATTCTGGTCGGTGGCATCCCATCGGATCTGATGAAAACCTGCCGGTTGATCATCCTGCTTGAAGACCTTCATCAGTTGGCCCTGAACGCTATAGATACGTATGCGCACATTTGATCTTTGTTTCAGATAATAACCAATCCAGGTATTGGAGGTAAAAGGATTGGGATAATTATCCAGCAAACGGGTTCGGTCCTTCCGCATCTCTTCCCGGGTGATACCCGTTGGGGTATTGATCAAGTGGATATCGGGATAACGGGTTTCATAGACCCGTTCATCCTGGTTGGCCATGTAATTATCCGAAGAGAAGGCAATTCGGGTATCCAGATGGGTCTGCCTGGGGGTGAACACCAGTTCACCAATGGCAGCATCCGGCGTAATATGATGCTGGGTACCATTATATAACCAAACCACCTGTAGTTTACCATCTCTGACTTGATAATCGCCAGGCTTGATGAAGGATCCCTCTATAGTCTGAAATTCAAGGATATTGGGATCAAAGGAAATTTCCCAATCAATCAATGCCAAGTCAAGCCTTTCGGTAGTTATCACCGGCAGGTGAAGCTTGCCATCGACATCTTCATACATTTCACCAAACTCAATGAACTGGCGGCTAGCATTTCGGGCTTTTTTCTGCGAAGGATTTGAAATCTCACCCCAGCTTAAATTGACATCACCATGCAGGTAAGCTTTAAAATCCTGCCCACTCAAATCCTGATCAATGGGTTGATATTGATATTGCTGGGGTAAGAATCCCCAGGTAGCCACTGGCGGGTCTACTGGTTGCATTAGCAGGTAATTCTTCAGGCGAAGCAGGTCGAAGCCATTGATGGATTGATCGCCATTGCAGTCAGAGGCTTGCAAGGCACAATCAGAGAGTTCGGTTTGGCCCAGCAAATAATTTTTCATCCGCAACAAATCGAAGCCATTGATTTCCCCTACTTCGTCCTGTTTACAAGGAGCCACCGAAACATGGCCATTTACGCCTTCAAACAAATAGCTACCGGTTGAACTGGTGGCAACCAATGCGGACATAGTGCCCGAGAGTTCAACAGTATCGTCTGACAGGCCTGCATCAGTATTGCCATAGCTAAGCATTCCAGAAATCTGGTAACCTAAGGCGTTCTCCCATGTTACTGATTCAAGGTTGGATTTTGCCGATTCCCCCTCCTCATAATGTGCACTCACCTGGTATTCAAAGGTCCCGGCCTGAGGAAGTTCGTCAAGGTAAGAGGTCTCTGCCGTTGAATCAATCAGGGCACCATTGCGGTAGATATTGAAATGCCGGAAAGTGCTGTTATTAGTTAAGCCTGTGCCATCAATTAACCCCTTAGGAGGAATATCCTGCTGATTTTCAATTCCACCTTCCGAATGGGTGATGTCGCCGTCAAAAGTTCTCGAAGAACGCTCCTTCCTGGCCGGTCGATCCAGCTGACCTGTCTGTTGCCCGGTGGTCAGTTGCACATAATCCCACCGGATTTCATTTTCCCCTTCATTGGTATCATAAGTTGTCAGGGTCACATAACCTGAAGCATGAGCTGAATGGGTGAAGCTGTTGACATAATTGCCGTTAAAGTACAGGTCAAATTCCGAACCGTAAGCATCAATAGTGATGACATTAGATGCTTCCAGGCCCGTATTGAGAAAATCGCTTGAGGTCCAGGAGATGATGCTTGATTCACTCCCATCCTGAACCTGCCAAACGCTATAACTTCCTCCCGAGGTTAAGGCGATCAGATAGCCATTGCCCTGACTATCCATCCAAAAACCGTCGGAGCGGATGAAGGCTCCGTAGGTAAAATACAATGAATTTGAACTGGCATAGCGGGAAGCTTTAAACTCAAATGTATAATCATCATAGACCAGATCATAATAGGCATTGGCCCATGTATTGTTTGAATTGCCCTGCATCACAAGCTGCCCGTTCTCGACGGTGAACCGGTCATCCTGAAAGACAAAATGATCGGCTACCCCGTCCTCAAAATCTTCATAAAAACCCTCCACTTCATTTTGATGGTTCCAGTTCAGTTGTACCAGACCATTGGTGGAATCGGTAATTTCGGCCGTCAGATCGGTCGGTGGGGTCAACGTATCTCCACTGACCTGGATGTAACCTTCCTTCAGGATGGAAGTCTCATTGAGGCTGTCGGTAACCGTTAACTGAACATCATAGCTTCCCGAGGCGGAATAGGTATGGATTGGGTTTTGCTCACTGCTTTGGGTTCCATCACCAAATGACCATTGCCAGGAATCAATCTCACCCCCTGCGGAAGAGCGCTGGTCAATATAGGGTTTGTTTTTTTCAGGCATTGCCTCCTTTCCAGGAAATCCTGCAATTTCGCTCTGAATTTCATTGATGTACGTAATTTCCTGGGTCGAGCCATCTATCTGACAGACGTTCCAAAATCTGCCTTCTCCTGTTGTCGGGACATCCATTGTCCTGACCAAACCGGTATTGTCATAAATCTTAACCTGGGCATTGGATTCAGTAATCTCTTGATTACCTCCATATTTGTAGATATAGTAATGATAGGTGCCGGGATATATCTCGTAAATGGTGATGGTCTCCGGGCCATAGCCATTGACATCATCCAGATCGAGCATGGCATAGGGCGGGGTGATCGAGTCACCTTGTTCACTGTAATAAATATGATATTGATTGCCTTCTATTTCAGGAGTTTCAAGGTGTGAATCCAAATCATCGGGATCATCATCCCAGGTTAAGACAAATCTAAGTCCACCTTCGGTTACTTCAGGGGATAGGGCAATATTGAGGGTGTTGTCCTGCCCCTCGAGGATTTCAACATGGCGGTTGGTGTAGTTGATGTAACCATTGGCATCAGCCGCAACGGTTTGGGTGTTTGAGGTGGATTGATCGGTAAATTCAACCGATAAAGGAGCTGTACCCGAAGTGGGATTACCTGAAAAATCCGCTGTCAGTTCACCGGGAGGTACATCTTCCAGAAGGTAGTTGCCCTGGGCATCAGTTACATCAGTGATGTCGCCCAGGCGAACGGTAGCCCCTTCAATAGGTTCACCCGTGGTGGCATCTTCGACTATACCCGAAAGGGTGGTACTGGTCGAACCCGATCCTCCTTCAAACACCGTAATGCCTATATCGCTCAATACAACAATATCGAGCAGGCCGTTGCCATCATTGTCCGAAACGATAACATCACGCACAACCTGATCGCTGCTGAGGTGAAGATCATAAAGCTCCTGAAGCTGGCCATCATATACTTTAACCTGGTTGCCCCCAGCGGTCAAAATATCAGGGATGCCATCGCCATCAACATCGGCAATGGCCTGGACCAAAAAGCTGGATTCCAAAGAAACCGAACTTTGTGGGGTCAGGGTCTCATCAAAAATATATAATCCGTGGTTGTTGTTGCGGTCGGTATTGGAAGCGACGACCTCTTTGGTTCCATCATCGTCTAAATCAGCCCATCCATATTCCCAGTAGGCATCGTCGTATCCGGTATATGAATGTTGCAGGGTTCCCTCGGTGTCATAAAGCAGGATTTTAGAGCTTCCCTGATAGTAGGTATTCCCATAGTGCTTAAAAGAGAGGATATCAAAACCGCTGGCATCGGTAGGCTGGTAGAAATGATTGCTCAAACGCCCATCTGCATCGCCCTCTCCATAAACCTGGGTCAAAACATTATTGCCGTTCTCATCAATGACCACATGATAGCAATCTCCATCGGTGGTTCCATTGCCCGAAGCCCCGTTGTGAGGAGTAAAGCTATTATAGGACAACTCCACCACCCCATCCTCATTGATATCATCAATCGAATAGCCTGTATACCTGGGGCCCAAATCATAATGCCAAACCTGCTCGCCGGTGGCATAATCCAACCGGGTGAACCCCCTGGGTTCCATTGAATATCCAGCATTGCAGGCAAACAGAATGTCATCTCCCAGCCGGGTGACCGGTTCACCCCTGCTGTCCGAATTGGACCCTAATGTGTAATCCTTTAATAACTCTCCCTGGTGACTATATATCCGGGCTTTCATGTCCAGATAGTCGTCGGACGAATAGCCAAGACCGATCTCCAAATAACCATCACCATTGACATCTTCCAGCATATGCGGGCCGGAAGGGGTATGGCCCGAAATCGAAACATCCTGGCTGATTAAAACCTCCCCGGCCTGTGATTTACCGGGGGTTTTCAATAAATTCAATACCGATTTGTAAGTAATTTCACAGAAAAACCAGCCACTACTTATTTCAAATATCTAATTTTCAATAAATTAAAATTTTACCTTTAGAACGGTCTTCTCTACCGGCTTGCGAAAACAAACAAAAGGGAAACAAGGATTGGATCGAGCACCCACTCCGGTAAAACCGTCCTAATTTGACAGGGGCCGATAAAATATGTATCTTGAAATAAAAAATGCATCCACAATCAACGACCATTAATGAACTGCAGCTCACCTGGTATGAAAGGGGCAATAAGGGAACCCCCATTGTCTTTGTTCATGGCAATTCCCTGTCGGCAGAAATCTTTTCGGAACAGTTTGCCGATCCCCAATTGACCGGGCAATACAGGCTTATTGCATTGGATTTGCCCGGCCATGGTAAATCGGGCCACTCAAAAAACCCGGTAAAAGATTATGCCCTGCCCGGATTCATTGACCATTTGGTTCAATTTATTGAAGCAATGGATTTGGAACAGGCCATTTTTGTTGGCCATTCCCTTGGCGGCCACATTCTGATGGAAGCTTACGAGCAACTCAAAAAGTATATGCTCGGGATGGTCATATTCGGGGCCCCGCCTTTCACCCTGCCGCCAGACATAGAAAAAACCCACCACGAAAACGATGCCCAATTTTTGGTTTTTCAGGAAGAACTCACGGAGGAAGAAATTCATCAATTTGCCAGTGCATGCGTGCGAGAAGGACATGAAGATCCGGAACTGCTGATGGAGGCCATCCGGCATTCAGATCCTTCCATGCGAGCCGGTCTGGGACATTCTTTTTCCAAGGGTGAAATACAGGACGAGACCAAAATACTGGAGCAAATGGAGCATCCGTTGGCCATCTTCCATGGCAAAGAGGACCAGCTCATTAACGGAGATTATTTCCGGCAGTTGCACCTACCCACCCTGTGGCAGAATCAGGTTCACATCATAGATCAGGCTGGTCATTGCCCCCAGTGGGAAAACCCCGAGGCATTCAACCGGCTCTTAGACGGGTTTGCGGGAAATATCGTAAAGAAATAACATACAGGATTTGCTAAAAACCCTGACATTCAGCGCTTATTTGCCTGAACACTTCATGGATGATGCGTTCATTTCAAATATTGATGCGTTCATTAAAAAAAGCAGTGCGTATAATAAAAGGCATTGATTGTCAACTACATTTTTTCTATTATTGGTTTTGCCCAATCGTTTAAACCATAGCTGAATGCCATCTGCAGATTTCAAAACACAAACTGCTAATTTTACCTTTTCCGACCATTATGGCATTTCAAAGGTTGCCCCTGATAAAGAGCATTTGCAGCAGATACTCTACCAGTATGTGCCGATGAATGGTTCCTACATTTACGCCCATGCCTTTCCCACTGAACAATGCATATTAAACCCCTGGCATTCGGACATATTGGGTTTCAACGAGCCCGTATTTGATATTAACCGGCTGATTGAGATGGTTCATCCCTGCGATGTAGAAAAGGCCTGGCGGCTCTCTGCCAAGGCGCTCGATTACATTTCTACCTCCAAAAGATCGCCCGAGCATTTTGTCTACCGGATCACCTATCGCATGCGTGCCAAGGGCCACCAATACATCAGGATACTTCGCGAAACCAGGCCCCTGACATTTGACGGGCAGGGAAAATTGATCAGCAGCGTCAGTTACATTACCGATATATCGAGGTTGGGGCATCCCGGAGAAGTAAAAAGCTGGCTGACCTTTGCCGACCAAATCATCAATATCACCCAGGAAGATTGCCCATTGCTGAGCAAGCGGGAAAGGGAAGTTTTACATTACCTGGCAGGGGGGTATAGCAGCAAATCCATTGCTCACCTATTGAACATCAGTAAGCTGACCGTGGACAAACACCGGGCCAATATGCTCAGCAAAGCCAATGTAAACAATACCTCAGAACTGATAACCTACGCCATCGATCAAGGTCTGCTTTAAACAGAACAGCCTCGCCACGAACATTACCAGGCTGCTGCCAGGACGCCATTAATGGCTTTTGTCAGCCCCTCTGCCCGGATGGCCTTTATCATGCAAACGCCCTGGCAGCCCCCCTTTTCGATCTATTCATCCTTTAAAGATTCAGCCGGATTGGAAGTAGCCGCCCCATAAGCACGATAACCCACAGTAGCCAGGGAAATCAGCAAAGTTAAAAAAGAAGCCAGTAAGAATGCGATTGGGCTGATGTCAATGCGATAGGCAAAATGTTCCAGCCAGTTGTTCATCCAATAGTAACTCAATGGCCAGCCAATCAATGTGGCCAGGCCAACAAGGATCAGGATCTCTCTGAATAAAAGACAAAGCACGCGCGGTACTGAAGCCCCGTAAACTTTACGTACCCCAATTTCCTTGGTGCGTTGCTCAGCCATAAAAGAAGCCAATCCAAACAAACCAAGACAAGAGATAAAAATAGCCAACAGGGAGAAGACCGTGAAAAGCGTGCCTACTTTTTGTTCCTGACGATATTTGGATGCCCAGTCGTTTTTCAGGAAAGAATAATCCAATGGGGTGGAATGAACAAATCGCTTCCACTTGCCCCGGATGAAATCAAGGGCGCCTTTCGGGTCCCCTGAACCCAAGCGGATAGATAAGTGAGAAAAATCCTGATTGATGTAATAAAGAATCAGGGGTTGGATTTTATGGTGTAAAGATTTGAAGTTAAAATCCTTCATGACCCCCACTACTTTAAAGTCTATATTTCCTTCTTCTCCGCTATCCATCAGTGTGATCGTTTTTCCAATGGGCTCTTCGAAACCAAACTGTTTCATGGCCGTTTCATTAATCAATACCCCCAGCGAATCGGTGGCATAATCCGTTGAAAAAAATCTTCCGCGGGCCATTTCAAGTCCATAGGTTTTCTTAAAATGGGGATCCGTGGCTGAAAAATCCATCACCATCGATTCATTCGCCGAGCTTCCTTCCGGATAAAAAGCAGTGGTGGTATTGATGCGCCCTGGTACATTTCTCGAATAGCTGGCAGCAAGCACATTGGGATGATCGAGGATTTCCTGGCGGAAAGCTTCTTGTTGAGCGCCCAGTTCACTTACACGATTGACCACCATGACATGCTCCTTATTAAAACCAAGGTCTTTATGATTGATAAAGCGCATCTGCCGGTTAACTATAATTGTACTGATTACCAGCACAATGGCTATAAGAAACTGGAAAACCACCAATGTGCCGCGCAACTTTGAATTACGGGAACCACTACTAATGCGGCCTTTCAATACACTCACCGGATTGAAAGCCGACAGGTAAAAGGCGGGATAGCTTCCGGCAAGCAAACCCACCAACAACCCGATAACCAGAAGAATCAATACAAACAGTGGATTTTCTAAGTAATGAATCTCTAGGGTCTTATCTGTAAATTGGTTAAAAACGGGCAGGGCCAATTCCACCATGACCAGGGCCAAAATCAGGCCCAGAAAGGTAATCATAAAGGCCTCACTGATGAATTGAATGACCAATTGCCGGCGCGAACTGCCGTTGACTTTCCTGACCCCTACTTCTTTAGCCCGATTGGCTGATTTGGCAGTGGCCAGATTCATAAAATTGATGGCTGCGATTACCACCAGGAAAACGGCAATAACCGAGAAAAAGTAAACGTTATTCATGCTTCCGGTTGCCCCAATTTCATGGTCATAATCCGAATGCAAATAAATATCGGTTAATGGCTGAAGGTGGTACCCCCAGGAATTCCCCGCTTCATTGAACTGACTCAAACTACCTCCAAAAATATCCTGAATTTGCGGACCGACATATTCTTCGATCATTGCCGGAAATTGACGCTCCAGCTCTTCAGCAGCAATGCCTTGCTGAAGCACCAAATAGGTATATATCCGGGTAGATAACCACATTTGATTATCGATCTGGCCTGATGAAAGAAAAGAAACCAACATGTCATACTGAAAATGAGACGAACCGGGACAATCCTCAATTACCCCGGTCACTTCCAGCTCCATATCTCCATTGATCCACTTAATGGTTTTCCCCATGGGCGATGCATGGCCAAAATATTGCCGGGCCAACGACTCGGTAAGCACCACTTGATTTGGACTGCTTAACGCCTTCTCCGGATTGCCTTCCACGAATGGCATGGTAAAAACATCAAAAACCGACGAATCGGCATAAAGCATATTATCCTCAATGAATTTGCGCTCACCAATCTTGATCACCGATTTATTCAATGGCTGCAAACGTACCACCTCCTTCACCAAAGGATAATCGCGCTTTAACACAGAGGCCATCGGCATGGGTGAGAGCGCGGTCCGGATGTCATTAGAACGGATACGCCCCTGAAAAGTAACCCGATATATTTGTTCTTTTTTTGAATGGTGCTGATCGTAACTCAACTCATCCTGAACATACATCATGATCAGAATCGAACTGGCCAGGCCAATGGCCAGGCCAAATACATTAATAATCGTGTAACCCTTGTATTTTTGAAGGGTCCGTAAAGCAATTTTCAAATAATTCCGGATCATAGAACGGGTGATTTTTTGTTTAAGCTGCCCTTAAAAATCAAAGATTGTACCACACAATTTTAAATATTGACAATCAATAAAATAAAAAAATCATCCAGGAATTCCAGTGTCCGATGAAGTACAACAGGTATACGAATTCGTACGTCTTTCACCTTAAAGATCTCTAACCCGACCACGCTCCTTCATTCCAAAAATAATCAAAAATCACGCAGCAGATTGGCCTGCCCATTCATCATTCATAAATATGGGATTTTAAATTATTCTTATTACTTTCACCACCGTGCAAGCTGAAATGGATGCTGGATTTGTGTGTAAAACTCTGATTTTCAATCTAAAATACCAATACTGCATGCAGCACAAACATTCGCTTTGGTTCCTGCTTACCTTTTTACTCCTTCTCTTTAATCATATCCCGGGACAAACACAGACAACCTCCAGAAAAAACAACATCACTGGCCTGCTTGAATATACCGCTTCCCGGTATGAAGTGAATGACCGGCTGATCCATGGTTTCATCTATTCCTTGCCCGACAGCCGAATCAAAGGTCATCCTTACTATAAAGAAAACGAATGGGTCCGCGGTACGGTCTATATTGGTGATGATTCCTTCGATGAGGTATGGCTCAAATACGACATCGCCATTGATCAGGTGATTCTGAAAGCCCGTTTCTCCAACAATATGTTCAGACCCATTGAACTCAATTCTCGGCGGGTTGACTCCTTTAAATTACACAATACATTATTTGTCAATGCTAAACATTATGGCCTATCAGATGCAGCCCCCCACTATTTGGAACAAATCATCGATCAAAATCTGACCTTTGTGCGCAGGCATGGGAAAAATTTCATTTCTAAATACGATGAACTCACTCCATTGGGCCAATATTCCCAAACGCAAAGCCAATCGTTCTTCATTGAAAAGGGCGATATGGAGCGAATTCGGGGAAGAGGCAGCTTTATCAGACATTTCAGGCCAAACCGGCGAAAAAAAATCAGGAAGTTTATCCGCAACCACCAGATTTCATATAGAAAAGCAGACAAACAGCAACTTCAAGAATTATTGCAGTATTGCAACCAGAATTCATTGACAGAATAAATATGAAAAACCCCATCATTTTTTTTGCCTTTTTTCTCTCCCTCGCATCGGCATCATATGGTCAGGGAGACACCCTTTATATTGGTTCCCAATACAGCGGGTTAACCTGGAAGGGTTTGGCAGAAGAACTTGAGCAACGGGCCGGTGTCAAACTCTATTATGAAGGAGACACCCTGGCCAGGATGGCCTTGCATATTTCAGGCGACAGCATTCCATTGATCAGGGCTCTATCCCACAATTTACCAGAAAAAGATTATAAGGTTTATGCCGATGGCCGGGGCAACTATTTTTGCCTGAAAAACCTCAGGCTAAAGACCTCGCTGTCAAACAATTTTTTCCAACGCCCCCGGGCCACCCGGGTGGTTGACACCGGCGAGAGGTCCACGGGCAAAAGCCATTTGAAGACTTACAGCGATTATGTCACTGAAAAAGTAACCATAGGCTCCCGCAAGGAAGGGCGTACCATGCAGCGGGCGGAGGTCAGGGGATTTGTCTCAAACGCCAGTGATGGTCAGCCCATTCCGCAGGCCACCTTAAAAATCGAAGAGCAGAACCTCTACACCACCACCGATGTATCGGGGCATTATTCTCTTAAACTGGACAAAGGCGAATATACCCTATCAGTGAACAGCATAGGCAGCCATGAAAAGAAATACCGCATTCAGGTCCTTTCCGATGGAAGGTTGAACATCGATCTGAAGACCAAGACCTATAAAATTGAAGAAACAGTGGTTACAGCCGATCGCCATGACAATGTGCGGGCCACCAAAATGGGTATGGAAAAGCTTAACACCAAAAACATCAAAAAAATGCCTGTGGTCATGGGCGAACAGGACATCATCAAGGTAGCCCTGATGCTGCCGGGGGTACAATCGGTCAGCGAAGCTTCATCGGGATTCAATGTCCGGGGCAGTCCCTCCGATCAAAACATGTTTTACCTGAACAACCTCCCCCTCTATAATGTCCACCATCTTTTTGGCATGTTTACGGCTTTCAACTCCGATGCGGTAGATGAATTCTCCCTCTACAAAAGCAGCATGCCCGTTGACCACGGGGGCCGCCTCTCCTCGATTTTTGACATAGAGGCCCAACAGGGCAATATGAAAAAATTCTCTGCCCGTGGCGGCATCAGTCCGGTCACCAGTCGCCTGATGGTTGAAGGCCCTATCAAGCAGGATACGGCCAGTTACATGGCCAGTTTCCGCACCACTTATTCGGATTGGCTATTAAACGAGATCAAAAACCCAACGATCAGCAACAGCCAGGCTCGGTTTTCGGACGCCATGATCAACCTGACCCACCGACTGGGTAGCCACAACCACCTAAACCTGTTGGCTTATGGAAGCCGCGATTATGCCGACATTCCGATCGGTTTCGAAAATCAATACTCCAATGCCGGGGCCAGCCTGCAATGGAAGCATCATTTCAGTGAAGATCACCGCTTTCGCCTTAGCCTGGCCCACAGCAACTATCACTTCCGCGAAATCAATGAAGAAATTGAATATCTCTCGAGCCGCCAATCATTCGATTTGAACCACAGCGAGGTCAAGCTCAACTTTGACTATGACATCACGGAATTGCATAACCTCCAATATGGCGTTAATCTTGTGCATTACCAGTTACACCAGGGCGATTTCATGCCCCTGAAAACATCTTCCAGGCTTCAACCCGTCAGTTTTGAACCGGAAAAGGGATTGAAGGCCAGTGTTTTTGTGGGCGATAAATGGGAAATAACCCCGGATCTGACCGTGGATGCAGGCCTCCGGGCTACCCAGTACACCTATCTTGGGGCCAAATCCATTTACACCTACCCCGACAGGGAGCCCAGGGAAGTTGAAAACATCACCGATACCCTTCATTACGGCCAACTTGAGCCCATTACCAACTACCGGGGGCTTGATTACCGCTTGTCGGCCAAATATATGATAGAGGATGACTTCTCGGTGAAGGCCGGCTACAACAGGCTACATCAGTACATCTTTCTGATGTCAAACACCTTATCGGCTACACCCACCGACATCTGGAAACTCTCAGACCCACATATCCAGCCAATGGCCGGTTCCCAGTATTCAATGGGGTTGTACAAAAATCTCTCCCAGCTTGATCTGGAAGCTTCCCTGGAAGGATACTACAAAACCGTCGATAACCTGGTTGAAATCAAAGACGGGGCCAACCTCCTTTACAGCAAACGCCCGGAAACGGATATCATTCAGGGTGACCTCCACGCCTATGGCCTGGAATTCATGCTCCGCCTCAACAGCGACCCCCTAAACGGCTGGGTCAACTACACCTATTCAAGATCGATGGTCAAAGCCGTCAATAAAAAACGGGGAACAAGCAATAACCTTGGCTTTTCCTATCCGGCCAATTACGACAAACCCCATACCCTGAACATGACCCTCAACTATCAGCTGACCAAACGCTGGAGTGTCTCGACCAATGTTAAATATGCCAGCGGACAACCGGTGACCTATCCCAAATCCCTTTACTACCAAAACGGCATCCAGGTTACCGGTTTTTCCCGGCGCAACGAATCCAGGTTGCCCGAATATTTCCGAGTCGATCTGTCGATCAACTATGAAGGCAACCTCAAAAAGGATAAGTTCGCCCACGGCTCCTGGAGCCTCTCGTTTTATAACCTGACGGGTCGCCGCAATCCTTATTCGGTCCATTTCAGAAATGAAGGCGGCAATATACAGGGATACAGGCTCTCCATCTTTGGAACCGTCATTCCCTCGCTTACCTATAACCTTAAACTTGGCCATTATGAAGATTAAATACATCTTGCCTTTGCTGCTGCTCCCCCTGGCAATGTGTGAAGAACCCTTCATGCCGGGCAAAAAAGAATACGACCGGGCACTGGTGGTTGAGGGGATGATCACCAACCAGCCCGGGCCCTACACCATTCGCCTGTCCCAAACCACCCCCCTGGGCACGGATTCAATTTCCCCGCTCACAGGATGCAACGTGGCCCTGGAAGAAAAAGCCGGACCCAAACATCTGCTCAGTGAAACCCAACCCGGAGTCTATCAATCAGCTAAAAAAGGCATCAGGGGAAAAGTGGGCCATTCCTATCGCCTGCTCATAGAAACCCCAAAAGGAAAAACCTATCAATCCGATTTTATCCGGATGAAGCCCGCTGTCGGAATCGACAGCGTCTACCACCGGATAGAACATCACACCAGCCAAAACTATCCCAACGGCCTGCCTGGTTATCAGTTCTACCTGAATACAAAAAAAGCCGTCCATGACAGTACATTCTTTTTCTGGAAACTCGTCGAAACCTATGAATACACCGCCGATTTTAAAATCAAGGGCATCTTTACCAATTATCAGATTCAACCCTTTTACAATTATGACACCCTCTACCGGTGCTGGAACACCCAACGCGTGAAGGAAATATTTACCGCCCGGACTTCCAGCCTGGATCAGGCCCAACTCAACGGCCATCCCCTTCATTTTGTCGGTACCGACAACAAAAGGCTATCAATCAGATACTCTCTGAAGGTCAACCAGTATACCGTCAATGAAGCCACCTATCAATACTGGGATGCCATCAAAGAACAGATCTCCCAAAAAGAGTTTCTCTTCAGCAAACAACCCTATCAGATCCGGGGAAATATTTATTCCCCGGACAATCCCCAGGAACTGGTTCGGGGGTATTTCACAGTAGCCTCCGTAAAGCAGGATAGAATTTACGTTGAGCGGCCCTCCCTCGAATTTATTTATCCCCGGTGTGTGCTGGATTTCGAACTGGGCGGTTTATATTATTTGCCCTCCTCCGCCTGGCCCGTTTTTCTGGGCAAATTGGGCAACAGCTATGGAAGGGCCAATCCGGAATGCTTTGATTGCCGAATGGAAGGGGGAAGCCTGGAAAAACCCGATTTCTGGAAGGACTAAAACCATGTGTGATCTATGCGCAAAAATTTCATATACCATCATCTGCCTGTGAAAATGAAAAGATCGGCGCGGTTGCTGCTGCCCCTGGTCTGCTTTTTATTCACACTGACAGCTCAAACCACACAGAGCCAGGAGCCGCCCGAGATGAGGAATATGCCAGGCGAGCAAATCCAACTGCATACTGACCGAAGCCTCTACATCACAGGTGAAACCGTCCGGTTCCGGGCCGATTATTTGATAGAAGGCCAGCATCCTGACCAGCCAATCAGTAAGGTGCTCTATGTGGAACTGTTTAATCGCAAGGAAGATCCTTTGATTCAACAAAAGGTGGCCCTGAAAAAAGGTAAGGCCACCGGTTCTTTTACCATTCCCAGAGAATCCTCCAGTGGCATTTTTCTGCTGCAGGCCTATACCAAATACCAGAGAAACTTCGCCCCAAACGGCTTTGCCCGTCAGCAACTGGTGGTGGTCAATCCCGACGCCCCACCCCACCATGGCCTCACAACAGATTCCAGCTCCATCCGCTTAGCCGTTGATCAGGGAAGATTGGTAGAAGGAAAAGAAAATCAAATGGCCTGGTTTGTCCCCCCACAAATTCACCGGCAAACAGATTCCTTGCGCCTTGCCAATAACCGGGGCCAAACCATTAAACAACTCAATACTGCCTCCAATGGTCTTGGCGCGGCCAAACTTATCCCCAATGATTCAACCACCTACCATATGGAGTGGCTCCTGAAAAATAAAGATACCCTGAGGAAAAATTTGCCGGGGGCCCAACCTGCGGGCTTGATTGCGAATGTTTCCACAGATCAAAACAATTTAACCTATTCGCTTCAGGGCCCAACCCCTTCCCCCACCTTTGATCCTCCCCTGCGCATAGAAATAATCAACCAGGCCTATCAAACCTGCTTCGAGGATACCCTCTCCAAAAAACCACAAAATGGATTAACCCGGCAAATTCCCCTGAAAAAACTGTCCTATGGCATTCATTATATCCTTCTTTGGGACAAAGCAGGAAAAATGAAAAAACTGAACCCCGTCTATATTCCGCGTAAACGGGCAGGGACTATATCAGTGAAAACCTCTGAAAAGCATTATGGCAGAAAACAACCGGTTCAACTCGAACTGGAGCCCGACTTTCCCATTGGTGATCAGCCTGTTTCATCAATGATCTCGGTCGTGCGCACAGGCACTAACCTGACCGGGCATGATGAACTGCCGGCAAGCTGCATTCTTCATCCAGAGCTTCTTGATCATCACCTTACCCGGCAGGGAAAGATCACCAAAAGTATGAAGCAGCAGATCAGGAACATACTCCTGTTATGGGAGCAAAACCTGAACCCAAAAGCTTTCCTCAAGCAACTATCGCACCACCGGCCTGATACCCTTGAACATTTGCCTGAATACCGTGACCTAACCATCAGTGGTACCCTGCTCGATGGCGAAACAGGACAACCCGTTCCCGACCGGCAGGTGGCTGCCTCGGTTTTGTTCAATAATCCCCAGGTTCACCTCTACCAAACACAGGCCAATGGTGAATTCATTTTTACTTTGCATGATCTGAAAGGGGCTCAGGAACTATACATCTCCCCCTATACCAGGCAGGCCGACTCGATCAATTACAAGATTCAGCTAAACCGGAATTTTTCACCCCTCTATCCCGATCCCATTAAAGCCCCCTTCCCCCTGGAAAAAGAAAACAAGGCCCTGGTTGAAGAATTGATGATTAACAGCCAGCTCCAGGCTCATTTTAAGAAACCTACCGATACCCAAGAGGTCAATGATAAAAACACAACAATCTTTCCAACCCGGGATCAGATCAGCATTGAGTTGGATGAATACATTGACCTGGAAACCATGGAACAGGTCTTTCTGGAACTGGTTCCCCATGCACGGATTCGCCACGATCAGAGTGGATATCATTTTGAGGTCCTTAATGATCAAAATTATGCCTTGCCCGGGGCTCCCCTCTTACTGCTCGATAACCTGCCCGTTTATGATGCCGGCAAGCTGGTCAAAATGCATCCCTCAATGATAGACAAAATAGAAGTCATTAACCGAACCTACATGGTGGGTGCCCACGCCTTCAACGGGATCATCATGTTCACAACCAATACAGATAACTTTGGCGGCATAAACTTTCCGGAATCTTCGATTTTTACAACTTATCAAACCCTACAACCCGATACACCCACCGGGCCAAATGAGGGGAATAAATCATTCAACCAACCAGGACGCATCCCCGATTTCAGAACAACTTTATACTGGAACCCGGATCAACCCATTAAAAACCAACCTACTCCAGTAATCTTCAATACTTCTGATCGTACCGGAGCCTATAAAATTATCGTTCGGGGGTACACCCGGGATGGCAAGCTTTTTTATGGCAGTGAAACGTTTGAAGTCAAACGCCAAAATAATGGGCCAAAATAAAGCCCAGGCAAATAATAAGCAATAGCCCAAGTGAGTTGTAAGGGAGATGAAACATTTCAATCTGCGCCACCGTCAACTGGAGAAAGAGATCCGCTTCAACGCTTCCCGCAGTGGGGGCCCCGGGGGTCAGCACGCCAATAAAACCGCCACCCAGGTTGAGCTGCGCTTTAATGTAATATCCTCCCATATCCTCACCGATTGGGAAAAGCAAAGGATCCGCCATAAAATCGGCAATCAATTGACCAACGGCGCAGACTTGATCATCACCGATGCCTCAAGCCGTTCTCAGGTCAAAAACAGGCGCCGGGCCATGGAAAAATTGTATAACACCCTTGAGCACGCCCTGAAAAGACCCCGAAAAAGAAAACCGACCCAACCCTCCCGTGCAGCAAAAAGAAAAAGACTGGAGAAGAAGAAAAAACATTCGGAGAAGAAAAACTTAAGGAAACCCCCGGATTTATCTTAAACCGGATTCTGACATGAACCTGAATTGCCCGGATTTAAAATGAATCATGTGGATTTAAATTGAATCCTGAATTGCCGGACGAAAAAATCCCTCTATCATCTGCCATAAGCCTGGTTTTATGAGCCCGGAACCGGTTATCAGGGATATCACCCGGCAGGCCCGTGCCTTTTAATTCATATTTTCCAGGAAAAATTATCCTGCGGGCAGTTAGCCCTTACCAAAACGTAAATCCTTCGAAGATCAGCCCTCTGCAAAATCCCTCCCGGGGGAATCATTCGAATCTTATCCGGGGGCATCGTTCGATGAGCCTCGGCGGGTTAGATTCCGGGACTGGCCCCTGGACGATGAACCATCATAGGAGGAAGGTTTGGGCAAAGTAAAGCGAAAAGTGGTACCCACTCCGGGTTCTGTGTTGATGGAGAGGTGTCCGTGATGTTTATGGATAAAATCAAGTGAAACTTTCAGTCCGATACCACTGCCTTTTTCCAGCTCAGTGCCTGTTTGGGGCTGGCTGACTTCTCCACGGAGTATTTTCTGCTTTTCCTGTTGATCAATGCCCATGCCGGTATCGCTTACTCCAACTTCTAACCGATCATTCAACGCGTGCACATGCACCTTCACCTGGCCTCCGCTCGGGGTGAATTTAATGGCATTGGAAATCAGGTTACGAATCACCGTTGAAATCATATTCTGGTCAAATACCGCCTCCAAATGTTCATCCTCCAGATCATGGGTCAATCTTACCCCCTTATCCCGGGCCATATTGCTGAGGAATTCAATGTTATAATCGATCACCGGGTATAGAGGTTGTTGCTCAGGGAAAAAGGTGATCTGGTTTTGCTGGTTTTTGGCCCACGATAGCAAATTCTCCAGCAAATGAAGCAATCCTGAGGCATTCTTATAGATGTAGTAATGGAATTCGGACATCTCTTTTTGACTCTTATACATCCCTTTCCGCAAAACGTGGGCTGAAGTGAGTATGCTGGAGAGCGGACTTCTCAGGTCATGGCTTATAATGGAAATGATGCGGTTTTTATCATGGTTCATCTCATTCAGTTGGTCGGTTTGCTGGCGGATAAGGGCATTTTTCTCGCGCAATTCCCTGGCGTAACGCTTTTGCCTGCGATAGCGCCGGAAATAAACAACAGAAAAAGCGGAAACCAGCAGAACCACTCCAACGGTAATCTTCCGAAGCAACCTTGACCGTTCAATTTGGGTTTGCTGCAGTTCGTTTTCTTTACGCAGAAGCTGATTCTCCTTTCTTTGTTGCTGCATCCGGTATTTGGCTGCCAGTTCTTCAATCTGCCGGCTTTTTTGCCGATTAAAAAGGCTGTCGTTGAGCGCCTGGAACTGACGATGCAATTGGTAGGCACGCTGATAATCGTTCAATCTGGCATAAACTTTACTCAGCACTTCTAAAGCCTGCTGTTGTTCAGCCAAAACACCAATTCGTTGTGCCA
>Ga0207714_1001049_pt1 | contig 18447 bp, 16 predicted proteins | sample PonA232FremontCA_2_FD_187270 | JGI IMG/M metagenome (GOLD analysis project Ga0207714, IMG submission 187270) | Marine sediment microbial community from Fremont, CA, USA - Pond A23 Sediment 2 (SPAdes) | ecosystem: Environmental > Aquatic > Marine > Unclassified | place: USA: Fremont, California...
TTTCTCTAGCATGGCGCCCCCCTAAACGATGTAGAAAACACTCGGTTCGGTTCCCAGATCCACTTTGCGCCGAATGGTATAGTTCTCCCGCAGCACCTCTCGGATATGCGAATTCGGATCGTCCAGATCGCCGAAAATAAGTCCCCCGTTCGAGGCCTCGACACAGGCGGGCTGTTTCCCCTCCTCCAGGCGCTGATAGCAGAAGAGGCATTTCTCCACCACTCCGCGCATACGAACGGGGAAATCGGGATTCTTGTCCTTGACATAGGGTGCCGGATCACAGAAATTAAAGCTTCGCGCTCCAAAGGGGCATCCGGCCATGCAATAGCGACACCCGATACAGCGGTGAAAGTCCATTTGGACGATCCCGTCATCACGCTTGTACGTGGCCTGTGTGGGGCAAACACGCACGCAGGGCGGATTCTTGCAGTGGTTGCAGAGAAGCAGATACTCGCTCTGTTCCACCCGTTCCGCCAAATAGGGATTTCCCTTGCCGGGAAAGACGTGTTCAAAGTGATCCTTCCAGATCCACTTGATTTCCTGAAACTCCTTGGCCTCGCCCTCGGGGACGTTATTGGTGCTGTGGCAGGCCTCGATGACCCGATGGAAGTCCTCCTCTGTCTGGAACTTCCGCGTGTCGATGACCATGCCCCAGCGCCCGGCCCTGAGGCTGCCCTCCTTTTTCCGGGCAGTGTGCTCCTCGGGCTGATAGGAGCTCGCGCTCAGGGTCCAGGCTCCTCCGAGACCCAGCAGCGTGGTCACACCGGCGATCCTGAGAAATTGCCTTCTATTGCTGCCCATTTGCGACCTCCTCTGGAGCGACGTGGCAGTCCCAGCAATACGGATCCACCGAAGCCGTATTGTGGCACCTGTCACAAAACTTTTCCTTGCTCGAATGACAGTCCATGCAGGTCTTCTGCAGGCTCATGTCGTACTGCTTGCCCCCCATGCCCGTGTACACGGTCTTCCCCTCGCGAACCACCGTGTCGCGCCAGCTGTCCAAAAGCTCCATGTGGTTCTTGCGCATCCAATCCGTGTCCTCGACGCACTGCTCGCTATCCTCGGGAAGCTGCAGCTCAGGCGATTCGTAGGAAGCCTGCCCCACATTGAACCAGAAGGGAAAGCTCAGGAGCAGGAGGAATATGACCAAGCCGGTCAAGATCTTGCCCGCATCGTACATACCCTAGTCCTCCTTTCCGGGTAGGGGTTCGCCGCGCAGATCGGTCTCGCGTTCCTTTTCACCGCGCATGACCAGAGCGTTGGCCACGAGCTCATGCACTCCTGTCACATCCACCCCGGGTGCCCAGTAGTCCATGAGAGGCGGAAAGGCTGCCCTGTCGATGGCGCAGACGCAGGAGAGCATGTTCACTCCGTGTTTCTCCTGAACGTGCCTGACGGCGTTGGCCCGGGGCATGCCCCCGCGCATGCGCATCTCGGTGAACTCGTCGTTGTTCAGTCCGGCCCCGCTCCCGCAGCAGAAGGTCTGCTCCCGGATGGTCTGCTCCGGCATCTCGTGAAAGTGGTTGCAGACATTGTTGATCACATAGCGCGGCTCTTCCAGAAGCCCCATACCCCGGGAGGGATTGCAGGAGTCGTGGTAGGTGACCTTCTTGTTGTCGTTGCGGCTGGGATCAAGGTTCAGGGCCTTGTTCTTGATCAGGTCCGCGGTGAACTCGGTAATGTGGACCATGCCTGTTTTCCTGGCGTTGTGAAAGACCGTCCCGGTGATGGGACTCCGGGGAACGCTCAGGAAGTCCGCCGGACCGTTCATGGTGTCCATATATTGATGCAGCACACGCCACATGTGGCCGCACTCGCCGCCCAGGATCCAGTTGACGCCCAGGCGTTCCGCCTCGGCATAGATCTTGGCGTTGAGACGCTTCATGGCCTCATGGGAGGTGAACAGCCCGAAATTGCCGCCCTCTGCGGCATAGGTGCTCAGGGTATAGTCGAGTCCCAGCTCGTGGAAGAGCATGAGGTAGCCCATAAAGGTATAGGTGCCCGGATCGGCGAAGTAGTCACCGGAAGGCGTCACAAAGAGGATGTCCGCACCCTTTTTGTTCAAGGGGACCTCGATACGCTTGCCGGTGATCTCCTCGATGTCGTCCACCATGAAGTCCACGATGTCCTTGAACGTGTGCGGCGGGATGCCCAGGTGGTTGCCCACGTTGAAGCAGTTGGTCACCGGACCCATGATCCAGTTGGTCTGGATTCCGAGCAGGTTCATGAGCTCGCGGGCCATCATGGTGATCTCCGCGGTATCGATGCCGTAGGGGCAGAACAGGGAGCAGCGCCGGCATTCCGTGCACTGGTAGAAGTACATGAACCACTCTTTGAGCACGTCCTGGGTCAGCTCGCGGCCGCCGTTGAGCTTGCCCAGGATCTTGCCTGCGGTGGTGAAATCCTTGCGATAGACTGATCTGAGGAGCTCAGCCCGAAGCACGGGCATATTCTTGGGATCCCCGGACCCGATGAAGTAATGGCACTTGTCCGCGCAGGCCCCGCAACGGACACAGATGTCCATGAATACCTTCAGGGATCGGTATTTATCCAGCCTCTCCCGGAAACCCTCGTAGATGATTTCCTGCCAGTTCTCCGGAAGCTGCCAGTCCTCATCCATGGGGGACCATTCCTTGGCCCCCTCGTACCCGAGGAAGGACTCCAGCTCCCTGGGCTTGGCGGGATAGCTGAAATTGCCCAGCCGGAATTCCGGCGGTGTATCATCCATCCAGTTGTTTTGCGGTGGTGTATGGTCAATGCTCTGGACAAGATTTTCCGGAGATGGTGTCTGTGCCATAGATTACTCCTTTTCCACTGGGATGCCTGCTTCCTTCATATGCTCCCTGTATTCGTCCTCCCATTCCTCGTAGCTATGGAGCTTGACCGGATAGTTCCAGGGATTGACGTGACGGCGCATCCGGTTGTCGTTGGGCATGTTGCGCGTGGGGCTCAAAAAGACTCCCCCCAGATGCATGAGCTTGCTCCAGGGAAAGTAGACCAGCAGGGAGCACACCAGAAAGAGATGGGTATAGAACAGGGCGCCGATGCCGCTGGGAATCTGGGGCTGCAATTGGACCAGGCCCATGCTCAGGACCTTGATGTCCACGATGTCCGCCCGGACGAAGTAGCGCATGAGAATCCCTGAGACTACGATGGCGAAAAGCAGAAACAGGGCGAAATAGTCCGCTGGCAGGGAAATATAGCGCATCTGGGGAACGACGATCCTGCGCAGGAAGAGGTAGGCCAGTGCCAGAAGGATGACAATCTCCGTGGCGAAAATGACCGGCACGCCGATCTGCATGATCCCGTCCAGGGTCTCGATCCAGCTGAACAGGGCCGGAACAGGCTCGGTGAAAAAGCGCATATGGCGCGCCAGTATGACGAAAAAGCTCACATGGAAGGCGAGAGCGCCGAGCCAGAGGAACTTGGACGATCCGTAGCTGAGCTGGCTATCGTCCTTGAAGAGCCTGACACGGGTATTGCGGAACAGGGAGCGGAAGAGCACAACCTCCAGGATCATCCGGATAACCACCCCGACCTTGGTGGAGGGGCTGTCGATCCTGTTCTGCCGGATCCAGGGAAGGCTTTCCTGCTGTCCGCCAGTGGTGGGAATCTTAAAGGGTACTGCAGAGCGGCCCCACTCGACCACCTTGTAGACAAAGCCGATAACAAAGGCGACGAAGGCCAGATAGGGAACGACAACGCCGAAGAGGACGTGCCATTCCGCAGCCCCGGCCCCCAAAAGCGGGATGATCACCAGGGCCAAAACCATGATCAAGGCATACAGAGCGTTCATAGTGGCTTACCTCGCGTCTCTTTCCTGCAGGTTTGATGATACCACCCACCCGTCCAGGCTCGGATCATTCCCGTCCGGTGTCCTCCGTCTCGGAGTCGATCCCGCATTGGGGACCGGCGCCGTCCCTGCCGGTATACTTGCGCAAAAGATAGCTGACCCGGTCCTGAGCCTGACGGGCCTTGAGCTCCCACACTTGCTCCTTGCATTTGACGTAGATGTCGAAGGCGAGCATGCCCAGCTGATCGACCCTGTCCTCAAGATCTCTGTATTCGGCCTGCCATCCGTTCTCGCGGACCGGCCCGTCCAATTGCCTGCGAAGGACATCCTTGAGGACAGTAAACACCTGAAGGGCTTGCGAAGGAGAGAAATCCTGAACCGCACGCACTCGGACAACCGCGTCCACTGATTGGGGCAGCTGCTGGGTGCTGCTCTCGCGGAGGAGCTCGTCGAATATATTGTCCAGCTCCCGGGACAGGGTGGCCCCGACGGGATTGGCGAACTGGTCCTTCTGCCGTTTGAGGAACTTCACTGTATCCTCGGGATAGGTCGCAATAGCCGCGTCCAGCCAGTTCTTGACAATCCGGTCCCTTTGCTGGCTCACATGCTGCCAAAACTGGTCCTGACGGGTACTCACTTGGAGGGACTCCTTTGTCCGATCCGGACTCCGGCTGATCTGCCGGGAAGAAAACGCAACGCAACCCAACTTAACGGCGGGTTCCGTTTTCCAGGCCACATCATGCGTGGCCGCATTACTTCGCAGTTTCTTATCCTCTACCGCGACAACCTGTCAAGAGAAATGGTACCCTGGCTCCTTCCGGCCCCGGTCAATCAAGCCGCCATTATCATGGCCCGAGCCTCCGCGAAGAGATCCGGCAAAAAAAAGCGGGGCCCATGGCCCCGCTTTTCGTCGTGCAAGAGGGAAGTTTCCGCACCAAGGGCCTACATGGCCCGCAGACGGCTGATCCGCTCCTCGATGGGAGGATGGGTGCTGAAGAATTTGGCCAGGTTCTTCCCCCGGAAGGGATTGATGATAAACATATGGGCCGTGGACTGATCCCCTTTGCGCATGGGGATGTTCTTGCTGTAGGCGTCCATCTTTTCCAGGGCGCCGGCAAGATAGGCCGGATTGCCGGCGAACTCCGCTCCGGCCTGATCCGCGAGATATTCCCGGGAGCGGGAAATGGCCATCTGGATGAACATGGCAGCGATCGGGGCAATAATGGAGAGGGCAATGGCCACGATGGGATTGCCCCCTTCCTCTTCGTCACCGCCCATGCCGAAGATGGCCGCCCATCGGATCATGGTGGAGATGAACATGATCACTCCGGCCAGGGTAGCGGCCACGGTCTGGATCAGGATGTCCCGGTTGCGGATATGCCCGAGCTCGTGGCCCAGTACGCCCTTGAGCTCCTCCTTGGTGAGGATGTCCATGATGCCCTGGGTGACCGCGACAACCCCGTGATCGGGATTGCGGCCCGTGGCAAAGGCATTGGGGGACTTTTCCGGAATAATAAAGACCCTGGGCTTGGGAATGCCCGCACTCTGGCTCAGCTCGTCCACGATCTCGTGCAGCCTGGGGGCATCGGAAGGACTCACCTCATTGGCCTTATACATGCGCAGAACGATCCGATCGGAGAACCAGTAGCTGCCCACATTCATGGCGATGGCGATCAGAAAGGCGATCACCAAGCCGCCGTTTCCGCCCATCACCTGTCCGAATATCAGGATCAGCCCGGTCAGAAGGCCCAGCAGGATTCCCGTTTTCAGTTGGTTGCTCATTGACGCTGTCTCCTTTCAATCACGTTTTTCTGAGGAAAACTACACAAGTGTCATCCTCCGGTGTCTGGCTGCCCATGGTGATTCCGCTCTACTCCTCGATCACCTCGATCCGCTGTTTGTGCCGGCTTGTGCTGGATTTGGGCACGTGCACCACCAGGAGCCCGTGCTCCATCCAGGCCCGTATCCCCTCCGGATCGGCTTCACGCGGCAAGCGGAACCTTCTCGCGAAGGGTCCGAAGAAACGCTCCAGCATCTGATGGGACAGACGGCGACCCTCACAGCTCGAAAGCCTTTGTCCGTAGACAACGAGCTCACCGCCGCGGAGCTCGATGCCGACCTCCTCCTTGCTCAGCCCGGCGAGCTCCATCCGGATGATGTATTCTTCCGGTGTCTCATACGCATCAGTTGCCGGTTGCCAGGAACCGCTTTCCCTGATCCGCTGCTCCAGATCGAATTTCTCCCACGCCTCATCCAGCAACCGGTCCAGGCGGTGTCCCATGTTCGGGGGGTCACCCCGATCGTGTGATCGCGTCATCATCCGTCTCCATAGTGGTCCGGCACTTTCGGTGCTCCCGGCACAAGGGATATTTGTTAACTATTTAATAATCAATTCCCGGGGATTGTCAACGTATGCACCGGCGGGGTCAACTCACCTGAAGCCCGGGCTCGGGCGTTTTCCCCTTTGACAGAAAGAAGGCATGGGATATAGAAAATAGATTCAGTCTTGACCATAGTCCAAAAATGCGGCGGCTCCAGATCCAGAACCACTATTCGCGAAAATCGGGCTGTCGGTCACGATGTTCACCAACAATTCAGGCAAGAATCCGGAGAGGCAATATGCAACAGTTTCCCAGGATGCAGCGGCTGCCCCCCTATGTCTTCGCCGTGGTCAACGATCTCAAGCTTCAGCTGCGTCGACAGAACGAGGACATTGTGGACCTGGGCATGGGTAATCCCGACATCCCCACACCCCAACACATCGTGGACAAGTTGACCGAGGCGGCCCAGAAGCCGGTCAACCACCGCTATTCCGCCTCCAGGGGCATCCCCAATCTGCGCCTGGCCATCTGCAACTGGTACAAGCGGCGCTACGACGTGGATCTGGATCCGGAGAGCGAGGCGGTGGTCACCATAGGGGCCAAGGAGGGCCTTTCGCACCTGGCCCTGGCCATGCTCAGCCCGGGTGACGTGGTTTTTGTCCCGGATCCCACCTATCCCATTCACTCCTATTCCGCGATTATAGCCGGGGCGGATGTGCGCAGCGTCCCCATCCACAAGGATCGCGACTTTTTTCAGGACCTGCTGGAGGCCACCAAGCAGACCTGGCCCCAGCCCAAGGTACTCATCCTCTCCTTTCCCCACAACCCCACTACCGCCACCGTCGATCGCGAATTCTTCCGCAAGGTTGTGGACTTCGCCAAGGAGCACGACATCTTCGTCATCCACGACCTGGCCTATGCCGATCTGGCCTTCGACGGATACGAGCCGCCCAGCTTCCTGGAGGTGGAAGGGGCCAAGGACGTGGGGGTGGAGTTCTTCTCCATGTCCAAGAGCTACTCCATGGCCGGCTGGCGCGTGGGATACTGCTGCGGCAACAAGGAGATGCTCCACGCCCTGTCCCGAATCAAGAGCTACCTGGACTACGGGATCTTCCAGCCCATCCAGATCGCCTCCATCATCGCCCTGAACGGGGATCAGGACTGTGTGCGCCAGATCGTGCAGGAGTACGAGGACCGTCGCAACGCCCTGATCCCTCGCTTGAACGATATAGGCTGGCACGTGGATCCCCCCAAGGCCACCATGTTCGTCTGGGCCCGGATTCCCGAAGAGTTCCAGTCCATGGGCTCGGTGGAATTCTCCAAGATGATGCTCCGCGAGGCAAAGGTGGCGGTTTCCCCGGGAATCGGGTTCGGCCACTTCGGCGACGACCACGTCCGTTTCTCCCTGGTGGAGAACCGGCAGCGCATCAATCAGGCCGTTCGAGGGATCAAGCAGATGCTCTCCTGAGCCCGTCTGTTGCATAACGGGCCGAATTCGTGTACATGGGGCGCGCCGCATACCAGAGATCAGAGGTCGGGGATCAGTGGACGCATCCACGTGGCTTGAGCTTGCTTCACTGGACCATTAAGACCTCACACACCCGATCAACCCCCAACGCTGAACCCGGAACCCTGGACTGGGAACGGGGAACGATGAACGAGGCATACGAGGCACACATGCAGGAACAGACAGTCCGAATCGGTCTTGCCGGCTTGGGAACAGTCGGCGGGGGTCTTGCGGAAATCCTCCGCGAAAACAGGGAATGGATTCAGAAGCGTCTGGGCAGGGAAATCCGGATCACGAAGGTCCTGGTCAAGGACATGAACAAGGAGCGCGACGTGCCGCCTCCGCCAGATGCTAAGCTCACCGGCTCCATGGATGAGCTGGTCGGCGATCCGGATATCGATATCGTGGTCGAGCTCATCGGCGGGGAGGAAGCGGCTTATAACCTGATCACGCGCGCCCTCGAGGAGGGCAAGTCCGTTGTCACCGCGAACAAGGCCCTTCTCGCCGAACACGGAAGCGAGCTTTTCCGCCTGGCGGCGGACTATGGGGCGGGGCTCGCCTTCGAGGCCAGCGTGGCCGGTGGCATCCCCATCGTGAAGACCCTGAAGGAGAGCCTGGCCGGGAACCGGATCAAGTCCCTCACCGGCATCCTCAACGGCACGGACAACTATATCCTCTCCGAAATGACCGACAGGGGCATCTCCTTCCAGGACGCCCTGGGTCAGGCCCAGGATCTGGGCTACGCCGAGGCGGATCCCACCCTGGACGTGGACGGGTACGACGCCGCCCACAAGCTCGCCGTGCTCATCCGGCTGGCCTCGGGGTGCGACTATTCCTATTCGGATCTGCCGGTGCACGGAATCCGCGGGGTCGAGGCCTACGATATCAACCGGGCCAGGGCCTTCGGGTATCGGATCAAGCTCATCGCACAGCTCAAGGACCGTTCCGGATCACTGCAGGCCGGAGTGTTCCCCGCCCTGATCCCCGAAGGGGACATCCTGGCCAAGGTGGACGGCCCCTTCAACGCCGTCCATATCGAGGGCGACGCAGTGGGCCCAGTCATGCTCTATGGTCAGGGCGCCGGGGATCTGCCCACGGGAAGCGCCGTGCTTTCAGACATCATGGATCTGGCCCGCGGCAACTGCCACTCCAACACAGGATTCGTCAACGACGCCCTGGACAAGGCGGACCCGCTGCCTTCCGAGCTCACCGTCTCCAGGCACTACTTCCGCTTTACCGTCCAGGATCGCCCGGGTGTGCTGTCCATTCTCTCCGGGATCATGGGCGAGCACAACATCAGCATCGCCCAGGTGGTGCAGAAGCAGGAGCCGAGTGACGAGGCCGTCCCGGTCGTCTTTCTGACCCACTCCGCGCAGCTCAAGGATGTGAACAACGCCCTGGCCGAAATCGAGAAGCTGAGCTTCATCAAGGCTCCCACACGCCATTACAGGATCCTGTAGCATGTCCCGCAAGCTTGTTTTCCTCATTCCCGACGGCATGGGCGACTCCCCTCTGCCCGATCTCGACGGACGCACCCCCCTCGAGGCAGCGCGCACCCCGAACATGGATCGGCTCGCCTCAGAGGCGACGCTGGGACGTTGCCGCACCATTCCCCCCGGGCAGCCTCCGGGCTCGGATATCGCCAACATGGCCCTTCTCGGCTTCGATCCGGATGCGCACCACACCGGCCGCGGCCCCATCGAGGCGGCTGCCCAGGGCCTGGAAGTGGTGGACGAGGACCTGATCTACCGCCTCAATCTGTGCCGGGTGAGCGCCTTCGCTCCGGACGGGATCATGGAGAACCACAGCGGCGGCCATGTGGACACTGAGCCGGCCCGTTCCTTTCTGGATCGCCTGAGCCGTGAGCTCGACGAGGAGGAGCTGGAGCTGGCCCCGGGTTTTCAATACAGGCACCTGCTCGTTCAGCGCGGAGGAACTGCCCGGCCCGAAGCCGAGCTGGCCATCCGGCCACCCCACGACATCCTGGGCCGGGATCTCGGCCCGGATCTTGAGCAATACGCCAAGAGCCCGCTCCTGAACGGCCTGGTCCACACCGCCGCCAGGATGCTGCACAACGACGGGGAGCTCGGGGCCAACGCGGCCTGGCCCTGGGGCCAGGGCCCGCCCCTGAAGCTGCCCTCCTTCAGGGAAACATTCGGACTCTCCGGCGCGGTTATCTCCGCAGTGGACCTGATCAAGGGGCTGGGACGCTCGGCAGGGCTCGAGCTCCTCCACGTCCCCGGCGCCACCGGGGGTCCGGACACCGACTACCGCGGCAAGGCGGACGCGGCGCGCGAATTCCTGCAGCGGGGGGATTTTCTCTATCTCCACCTGGAGGGGCCGGACGAGTGCAGCCACGCGGGCTCCATCGAGGACAAGATCCGCTGCATCGAGGACTTTGACGAGCTCATCCTCGGAGATCTTTTGGAATGGATGCGGGAGCGGGACATCTGTTGCATGATCGCCTGCGATCATCTCACTCCCATCCCCCTGCGAACCCACGCTCCGGATCCGGTGCCCTTTCTCTTCCACGATCCCAGCGCCCCCGGCGAAGGACCCGAGCGCTTCAGCGAGTCCGAAGCCGAAAAATCCGGTTTGTTCCTGGAACAGGGAACGGACCTTTTGCCCTGGATCCTGAGACGGATGGAAGGCAAGGTATGAGCCGGGATACAACCCTGCCCCAGCCGGAAGCCCTCTGGAGCCACCGTGTCTACTACGGCGAAACGGACGCCATGGGGGTTGTCTACTACGCCAATTACCTCCACTGGTTCGAGCAGGCGCGGAATCAGCTCCTTCTGGACTGCGGCTCGGGCTACAGCCGGATCGAGGCCGAGGGACTGTATCTGCCGGTCAGCGAAGCGCACTGCACCTACATCGAGCCCGCCCGCTTCGACCAGGTCATCGCTGTCCGCTGCGGCATCGGGGAGTGGAAACGGGCCTCGATGTGCTTTGTCTACCGCATCCTCAATCGCAGCAACAGCGACCGCCTCATCACCACGGGCTGGACCAGGCACGCCTGCGTGGACGCCGACGGACGCATGCTCCGGATCCCGGAATGGTTCCGGCAGCTCTTCTGCTAAGCCCCGGCAATCCAGAAAAATGCCCCAAAGGCGTTTCCCGGCCCTTTTCTGTTGACCCTATCAAGGCAAGCCTTAAGGAGAGCCACAGTGAAGCGACTGGCATCCCATACTTTGGAAATCACCCCCCATTTCGACATGGAATCCTACATGCTCCTCTCCGGCCAGCAGCGGCTGGACGGCGAGACAGCAAAGGCGCTGGAACAGGATTGGCACCGTATCCACTCCTATTTGCGGGCCTATCAGCTGGGCGAGAAGAAGGGCTACATGGTGATCTATCTGGACGGCAACTTCGACCGGGAGCTGGAGCAGGCCCGGGAGCAGAGCCGAGACAGGGCGGAGCGCCTGGAGCTCCTGGCCCAGGCCATGATCATGACCGCGCTGTCCGAGGTGCTTCCGGAGAGCGCGGTAAAGGGCTGCGCCCCGGTTCCGGAGCCGGACAAGGTGCTGAAGAACTCCCTGGCCGACCTGGGGCTCACCATGGAGAACAACGGCAGCCTGAATGTTTCCTTCGGATTGGTGACCGAGACGCCCTATCGCGGGGAGTGTGAAGACTGCCTGATCAAAAGCACCTGCTCCAAGCGGATGCTGCAGCAGTCGGGCTAGCCCGTGCCTTGATTACGCCGGTATGCGCTTTCCCCGGGGATTGCACACCTCGAGCTTTCGGGCTACCATTTTTTTTGTATGAAAATGTGTACAAGGTGTTGAATTGTTGAGGAATTGTCCGCGAGGCTAGCCTCCACCCGCCATCGCCTCGCGACATTTTCATGCTTGGTTGTGCCCGGGTCGGCCCGGGAATGAGGGTTATATGAAGCATGAGTGGTGACTGGTTGTTCATCATTTTTGACCGGAAGGTCAAACCAAACAGGGGACCTGAACGGAGAACGGGGAACCTTCCCAACGAGTTGTTATGCGACGCAGATTCTTTCAGCAGGCCGCCAAGAAGCTCATCGCCGAGCACGGGAGCACCCTGGCCCGCAAGGCGGGAGACAAGGCCGCGCAGCATCTCTCGGACAAGGCCAGGCAGCGCGGCTATCTGAGCCAGAGCTACGACCTGCACGGTCTGACCCAGGAGCTCAAGGAGATGTACCGCGACGGCCGCCTGAGCCGGCGAGAATGGGAACAGGCCAAGGATATGCTGCGGCAGCGGTTCAGGGACCGCTTCCGGAGGAAGGGATAACGCCGTGCGCAAGTCAGTAGCCTGGGTCCTGCTCATCCTGCTTCTTCTGGCCCTTGGCCACAGCACCTACTCCATGTTCATGGGCCGGCTGATGCAGGGCCTCATCATCCTTCCCCTGCTCATGGTGATCTACGTCTGGACCGTTGGCCGGAGGAAATCCGAGGAAGTCCAGGACGAGACCCAATCCGAGGACCCCCCTCGGGACGAGGATACCTGAAACCCGTCCGAGCAGGACGCCTCAATCTTCCCATTGCTGCGTTGCTGCAATGGGAACGCCCTGCCTGACACGATTTGTATTTCACCAGGTGACTATCCCTTGAGGAAGCGTTCCGGAGCCAGTTGATACGCCGGCTCTTCCCCGGATCCTCCCATGGCCCCGGCAATCATCTCGCCGCTCGCCGCCCCCAGGGTCAGCCCCAGATTGGCGTGGCCCGCGGCGACCCAGAGGTTGCCCGTGCCCGGAATGGATCCCACCGCGGGCAGGCCGTCCGGAGTGAGCGGTCTGTTCCCCTGCCAGACAAGGGGCCTGCCGCTCGAGTCCAGGCCCGGCAGATAGGACTTTGCCTGCCGCAGAACGCCTTGCACCCGGCTTCGCCGAATGCCCTCCTCGCCGGCGGAGAGCTCCAGTCCGCCGGTCACCCGGAAGCCTTCCCCCCAGGGCGCGACCCCTATCCGGGCCTCTTCCAGGAGCAGCCCCCGTTCGGGGGCTCCTTCGGCACACCCGAAGCTGATGCTCCATCCCCTTCCGGAACGGATGGGCAGCCAACTTCCCATACTTTTCAGGATGCCCTTTGTCCCCGCACCGGCAGCGAGAAGCACCTGTCCGGGCCGCAGGACACCCCGAGTTGTGCGCACTCGCACCACGTTTCCGTTGGGACCTGTATCCAGGGCGTAAACCCGAGTCCGTGGCAGCCTGATCACCCCCTCCTGCTGCAGCGCATCCTGAAGCAGGCTCAAGAGCCCTTCCGGCTCCGCACGGCGATCGGCCTTCTGCAGCACCGCTCCCAGAACCGAGCGATCCAGAGCGGGCTCGGCCTCCCTGGCCTCGCCGGCAGAGAGCACATGGGCATCCAGACCCACCCCCCGTCTGGTACGCGCCTCGTGCACCGCACGAATCCACTGCCTTCTGCCGTAATAGGGGTAGAGCACCCCTTCTCCTCCCAAAAGGCCGTTGTCTTGCCGATCTGCGAGCTCGGCCTCCATGAGCTCCATACTTCGACGCCCCAGCTCAAGCAGTGTGTCCGCCCCCGCCTCAAAGCGATTCCTGCTGCAGCTCAGGGCGAAGCGCGCGAGCCAGCCCCAGAGATCCGGATCCAGCCCCGGTCTGAGGCTGAAAGAGCTTTTCCGGCTCCCCCCTAATCCCTTCAGCCCTTCACGGATCCGGCCCGGCCCCGGAAGGGGCTTGCAGCGGCTGGGCACGAGGAGCCCCGCATTGCCCATCGAGCAACACCCGAGCTCCTCGGAGTCGTCCAGAAGCAGGACGCGCGCCCCGCTGCGGGCCAGATACAGCGCGCTCCACATCCCGATCACCCCGCTGCCCACAAGGACCACGTCCCACTCAGCCCCAAAGATTTCCTCCTCAGAAGGGGCCTCTCCGATGAATTCGGACTGTTCCGGGGATTGCTCTACGGATCGCTCCATTCTCGCCTCCGGGCTGCCTATCGCCGCATTGAACCCATATTCTCCACCGAGATGGTCAGCCTAGCCGCCCCTGAAGACATTGACAAGTCTCCCTCCTGAGCGGGGCTCATAATGGTTCCAGGGTATTCAGATTGAACAGGACCCCTGTTCCGTGTATTCTGCTCCCCAGCGCATCGACGCCATTGCTTTTGCATCATCAACCCAGATCCGGAGACGGAAATGAAGCTTCTTCTCAGCGGGGACATCCATCTCGGCCGGACGTCCACCCGCCTGCCCGGAACGCTCAAGCAGGAGGCCGGATCGACCGCTTCAGCCTGGCACCGCCTCGTGGATCAGGCCCTGGTCCAAGAAGTGGATCTGGTCTGTCTGAGCGGCGACCTGGTCGACGCGGACAACCGCTTCTGGGAGGCCTTGGGCCCTGTGGAGCAAGGGATCCACAGGCTCGCGAAAAAGAACATCACCACCCTGGTCGTGGCCGGAAACCACGACCACGACGTGCTCCCCAGACTGGTGGACGCTGTGGGCTCCCCGTGGTTTCGCCTGCTGGGACGCGAAGGGGTTTGGCAGCGCTACGTCCATTCCGGCGACCACGGACCGCTCCTTGCCGTGGACGGATGGTCCTTTCCCCAACAGGAAGTCACCCGGGATCCTGTCTTCGCTTACCAACCCAGCGATCCAGGAGCGCCGGTTCTCGTCCTGCTCCACGGAGAGCTCGACGCGCCCGGAAGCCGCTATGCCCCGCTGGATCGGCCGACCATGCAGGCCCTTCCGGTGGACGGCTGGATCCTGGGGCACAATCACAACCCCCCGGGTGAGCGGCAGGACCGGGGAGCGGCCCCCATTCTCTACGTGGGCACCCCCCAAGCCCTGGACCCCAGTGAATTCGGCCTGCACGGGCCCTGGCTCGCCGAGATCGACGCCGAGGGGATTCAGGGCCTGAGACAGATCCCCTGTTCCGACGTGCGCTACGAAACACTCCGGGTGGACTTTTCCGGAGTCCACACTGAGGAGGCCTATGAATCCACGCTTCTCTCCGGGCTCGACAATTTCGCTGCGGAAGTTGTCGCTGAGGCCGGACCGCTTCGCTATCTCAGCCTTCGTCTGGAGCTCTCCGGACAGACGGAGCTCGCTTCGCGCCTTCCCGGTCTCACGGCCAACCTGACCGATACGGAGCGGCAAATGCAGCAGTTCCTGGTGGGACTGGACAAGACCGCCATCACTGCCACCGCTCCAATCGATCTGCGGGAATACGCCCGAAGCGACACACCGCCGGGGACTCTGGCCCGGATCCTGCTCGAGCTGGACCGGGAGGAGCCCTCCCAGGAAGTCCGAGACCTTATTTCCCGGGCGCGACACAAGCTGGAGGAATCAGGTAGCAGACGGGACTGCTCCCTGCTCTCCGAGGGCGTGGAAGCTGACGCCGAAGCAGCCAGGCGCGTCCTCCGCCTCGAGGCCGGCAATCTGTTGAACGAGCTGTTGAGGCAAGCACCATGAGCCGTCCGGCCCTTACCTTTCAGCACATCACTGTACACCGGGCCGCGGGGATCAGCCGCGGCGACGCCTATTCCCTGAACGACTTCCGTGCCGGGATCAACCTCATCCATGGTCCCAACGGCGCCGGCAAGACCACCACCGCCCTGGCCCTGCAGGAGCTGCTCTGGCCCGGCCGGGCCCTCCCTGGTCGGCCCAGTGTGGAGGGAACATTCCTTCTGGAGGGCCAGAGCTGGCGCGCGGAGATCGAGGCGGGCTCACCGGCCTGGCTCTGCGAGGGGCGCAAGGCTCATCCCCCGGAAATCGGTCCCTCGGAGAACCGCTCCCGCTACTACCTGGCCCTGGACGATCTCCTGCGAGCAAAGGACACAGATTTTGCCAAACAGGTGGCGGACGCCTCGCGGGGCGGATACGATCTGCAAGCGGCTGCTCAGAATCTGGGATACCGCGACACACCGCCCTCCCGAACCAAGCAGCGCAAGAAGCTGGAAGAGGCCCGCCGTACTCTGCGCTCGGCCCATCAGAAACAGGCAGCCCTGGACCAGGAGGCCCGCGAGCTGGAACAGCGTCGCCAGGAAAAAAAGCAGGCAGAGGCGGCCAAACAGGAGCTGGAGCGCCTGCGCCTCGTACGGGACTCCATGGTCAGGGACGCGGAGCATCGCCAAATCGCCTCCCAGCTTGAGGCCTTTCCCGCGGAAATTGCCGAGCTGCGGGGAGACGAGATGGAACGCGTCAAGCAGCTGCGCCAGGAACGCAGTGACAGACAGCAGCAGATCGCAGTGCAGCAAAGGCGGCTGGAGGACGGGAACGAGGACGCGGAGGCCTGCGCTCTTCCCCCGGACGGCCCCGATCCGCAGGAACTGGACCGGCTGCACGGCCTCTGCGACGGCATCGAGGGCCAGGAGGCGGACATCCGGCAACTGACCCGGGAACGGGACAAGGCCGCCAGGCAGGAGGAAAAACTCAGGACGCGCCTGGGTGAAGTTTCTGAGGAAGCGCAGCTGAGCACCCTGGACAGACTTCAAATCGGCGATTTGACCGCCCTGGCCCGCAGCTTCGAAAAGGCCCGGGCCAGGGAGAGGATCCTTCAGGAACGCCGCAGCTGGCTTGAGGAGCCGCCCCCGAGCAACCGATCTCCGGAGACGCTTCAGCAGGGCCTGGGATCGCTCGCCCGCTGGCTTTCCGCGTACCGCACCGCCCATGCGAATCGGCTCCGGCTTCCCTTTCTGTGTTCGGCCGCGATAGTGCCCCTGATCCCCGTCCTGGTTCTGGCTCTTGGGCAGCACTGGGCCTGGCTGGGTCTGATCCCCCTCGCCCCGATCCTTGTGTGGCTGGGGGAAAAAAGGGCCGGACAAAGCGCGCAGCAGGCCGAGCGTCACAGACAGGAGTACGATGCGCTGGGCCTGCCCGCTCCGAAGAGCTGGACCGTGGACGAGGTCATCGGAGCCATGGACTGGCTGCAGCGGGAAAGCGCCGCTTTGCAGCTCCATCGGGAGCGCGCGGCCCGCCTCGACGCCCAGCGGACTGAGGAGGAGGAACACGCGCGACAGATGGAGGATCTTCAGGCGCGCAGACAGGAGCTGGAGCGAATCCTGGGCCTGAGCCTTACGATCGGCGAGGAATGGCTCGCCCTGTTCGCGGAAAGCCTTTCCCGCTGGCAGCAGGCCCTGGAGGAGCTGCACGCGGCGAATGCGGGGCTGGACTCCGCCCGGCAGCAGCATGCCCGCGAGTTGCGTCAACTCAACGAGGCGCTTACACCCTACGGATACTCCGAAACCGAAAACGGCGATGGGGCGCGGGCCACGGTCAAGGATCTGGCCAGGCGCCGCGAGGAGCGCGAGCGCGCCCTGTCCGAGGCCCGGAGCGCACAACGCATGCTCGAGGAATCCCTGCGCCCCGGCTTGGCCGAAACCGAGCGCGAATACCGCGACCTTTTCGTCAGCCTGAATCTGGAGGAAGGGGACGAGGCCACCCTGAGCCGCTGGCTCCAGCAGCGGCAGGAATACCTGCGTCTTCTGGGCGAGCTGCAGAAAGCCCAGGGCTCCCTGGAAGACCATCTCCGCAGGCTCGGGCGGGACGAACCCCTTCTTGCTCAGTCGCAGGCGGAGATCGAGGCCCGCATCGAGGAGAAGGAACAGCTGGCCGCGGAGCACGAACAGCTGGTGCAGCGGATCGCGACTATCGAACGGGACCTGGGGCAGGCCAAGGCCGAAAGCGAGGTAAGCCGGGCCCTGGCCGGGGTCCAGGAGGCGGAGGCCCAACTTGCGGATGTGTGCGAACAGGACAGCCGGGCCGTTGTGGGGGGCCTGCTCACCGAGCACGTCCGCAGCGCAGCTGCGGAACGCTCCCGGCCCGGCGTATTCCGAAGCTCGGACGCCCTGCTCACGCGCATCACCAGGGGACGGCTCCGCCTGGAGCTTGAGGAGCAAAGCGACCCGGCATTCGTCGCCTTGGACCAGGTGCGCAACAAGGTGCTTCAGCTGGAGGAGCTCTCCGCCGGGGAGCGGGTCCAGCTCCTTTTGGCAGTGCGTCTGGGATTCGCGGAGCAGGAGGAACAACGGGCCCGCCTGCCCCTCCTGTTGGACGAGACCCTGGGCAACGCGGACGACGAGCGGGCCGCGGCAGTGATCGATGCCCTGATCCGCCTCGCCGAGGACGGGAGACAGATCTTCTACTTTTCCGCCCAGGCGGACGAGATCGGCAAATGGCAGGCCCGGCTCCTGGACGGGGAATCGGACTACGCCCTGTTCGACCTGCAGCGGATTCGCGGACTGAGCGAACAGGAGGCCGCGCCACTGCGTATCGAGGCGCCGGAGCCTCCCGAGGTCCCGGCACCGGACGAGACTTCCCACGCCGAATACGGCCGCCTCCTGAACGTTCCCGGACTGGACCCTCTGCGCCGGGCTCCCGGGGAAACGCATCTCTGGCACCTCGTGGACGATCCGGGGCAACTCTACAGCCTGCTCAGCAACAGGCTCACCAGGGTGGGCCAGGTTCAGGGCCTTATCCGCAACGGCGGAGACGCCCTCTTGCCCGGCGGTTATTGGACCGAACGCTTCCTGGCCCGAGCGCGGTCTCTCGAGGAAGTGTGGTCCCACTGGCTTGTAGGCCGCGGTCTCCCCCTAAACCGGGAAATCCTTCAGGAATCCGGAGCGGTGAGTGAGCGCTTCAGGGAACAGGTCTGCGAATTGGCCCGGGAGGTGGACTGGGACGCCAAAGCCTTGCTGCAAGGCCTGCAGAACGGCAGAGTGCCCCGTTGGCAGAGCGCCAAGACGGAAAAGCTGCGGGATTATCTGGAATCCGCCGGCTACATGGACTCCAGGGACCCCCTGGACCATGAGGCCTTGAGACTGGCCGTGCTCAGCCGACTCGCGGACTCCATTCGCCAAGGGCTGGTGTCACCGGAATGGATTGACATCCTGCTGGCCAGGCTTCCG
>Ga0207714_1001050_pt1 | contig 18442 bp, 16 predicted proteins | sample PonA232FremontCA_2_FD_187270 | JGI IMG/M metagenome (GOLD analysis project Ga0207714, IMG submission 187270) | Marine sediment microbial community from Fremont, CA, USA - Pond A23 Sediment 2 (SPAdes) | ecosystem: Environmental > Aquatic > Marine > Unclassified | place: USA: Fremont, California...
GGCCTGCGCAAGCACCAGTGGTTCTCCCGGCCGCTCTCCCTGCACGGAGTGATTGTCACCCAGGACGGGGACAAGGTGAACGTGCGCGTCGGCGAGGACGCCGAGGACCCGGTCTTCCTCATCCCGGATCTCCTCCCCCACCTGGCCGCCAAGCAGAACGAGAAGAAGCTCTCCGAGGCCTTCGAGGGGGAAAAGATGAACGTCATCCTGGGCAATGACAAGGCGCCCAAGGATTGGAACGGCGAGGAGTCCGACAACGGCGAGGGGGACGAGGGGAACGGCGACAAAGCGGACAAGGAGCCCATCAAGAAGGGCGTTCTGCAGCTCCTCTCCACTCGCTACGGACTGACCGAGGAGGACCTCTTCAGCGCCGAGCTGCAGCTCGTGCCGGCCGACCCGGCCCGTTCCGCCGGACTGGACCGCTCCCTCATCGGCGGGTACGGCCAGGACGATCGGGTCTGCGTCTTTTGCGGCCTGCAGGCGGTGCTCGAAGAAACCGATCCGGAGTTCACCCAGATGGCCCTGTTCTGGGATAAGGAGGAGATCGGCTCGGAAGGGGCCACAAGCGCCCGCTCCATGTTCTTCGAATACACGCTTCAGGAGCTCATCGACACATTGGAACCGGGCTCCCGTCTTCCCCGCGTCCTGGGCAACAGCCGGGCCCTCTCCGCGGACGTGCACGGCGGGCTGGATCCGGACCACCAGGACCTGCACGATCCCATGAACTCCTCCAAGCTGGGCTTCGGGCCGGTCATGTGCAAGTTCACCGGCCACAGGGGCAAGCTGGGGGCCAACGACGCCACCGCGGAATACGTGGCCTGGCTCCGCTCCCTGTTCAACAGCAAGGGGATCCCCTGGCAGATGGCCGAGCTGGGCAAGGTCGACGCCGGAGGCGGCGGGACGGTGGCCAAGCACCTGGCGGTCTACGGGATGGACATCATCGACTGCGGCCCCAGCATACTGGGCATGCACAGCCCCTTCGAGCTGACCAGCAAGGCGGACGTGTACGCCACCTATGAGGCCTACCGGGCCTTCCTGGAATAAGAGCCGGAGGTCGGAGATCGGAAGTCGGACGTCGGACATCGGACGTCAGAGAGCTGAGGGCGCTTACCGAAACACAAGTGCCTCAATTGATGCCCCGACACGAACAGGGAACGCGCGCCTCAAACTCTTCTCTGCGCCTCCGCGCCTCTGCGCTCTCCCGTTCCCCGTTCCCAGTTCACGGTTCCCCGTTTGGGGGCATGCGGAAGGGAAGGAATAGGCGTTATGGTGAAGCGCCTTCCGGGCCTTTCTGCGGTGATCGGAGGTCGGAAGTCGGACGAAGAATGAACCCAGAGCCCTGAACGGGGAACGGGGAACGCAGAACGCGCTACCCGCGCCTACTCTTTTCTCCCCCCGAAGGGGGCCATTCTCGCCAGGGGACTCTCCCGCTCCGCTCCGGACCACAGCCGGTGCGGGAGGTACTCCAGATAGGAGCGCAGGATGGCGACCTCCCCCCAGCTGCCCTCACTGCGGCAGCGCCTGAGCCGCGTAAGGTCCAGGCCGGCACCGCCTGTCGCGGCGTCCGCACCGGCGCTGTACAGGGTCTCGCCTTCCGGGCCGATGATCCTGGATCCGCCGGCCAGGGTAAAAGCATCGCACTGCCCCACCCCGTTGGTGTAGATGTAGTAGGCCTGGTTTTCCAGGGCCCTGGCCTGCTTGATGGCGCCGTATTCCCCGGGGATGGTGTCCGGGTCCATGGAAAGCTGGATGAGCACCTCCGCGCCGGACAGGGTCAGGCCGCGGGCGATCTCCGGAAAATCCGCGTCGTAGCAGATCATCACCCCCGCTTTGGTCCCCTTTTCCGGGATGTCAAAGACCAGGGGCTCGCGGCCGTGTACGGTGCCGCGCTCCAGGCTGGTATCCCAGGGCACCATCTTGTTGTAGCGACCCAGCAGCCCCCCGTCGGGGCCGAAGACCGGAGCCTGATTGAAGAAGCCTCCCTCCTCGTCCGCGGTGATCTTCACACTCCCCGGCAGGAGGTAGACCCCATAGCGGGCGGCCATGTCCCCCAGATAGCCGTAGATTTCGTTCTTCTCCGGCAGGGACGGGCCCGGGCTGATCCCGAACTCCACTCCCACCGCCAGCTCACAGGGTGGATCTTCAGACGCGGCCCGGGCCAGTCCCTCCTCCAGGGCCTGCACATTGCGCCAGGGATTGGACTGCACCGGCATCTGAATCAGGGCGACTTGCAGCACATTGTCATCCATCGCGCATCCTCCTCGGAATACTGCCCACGAAACACTCGAAATGACAGGAAAGAATCATGGCTGGTAGCGCCCTGTGAGCCATGATTCGCTCTTCTTTTCGTGTTTTTTTCGTGTCTTTTCGTGGGCGGATGTGTTTTCTGCGCAGGATACAGACTCCCCTCCGTGGGAGCAACGCCCCGCCTTGCCAGGTGGTGCCGCCCTGTGCGACAGGTACCGGGAACAGTATTTCGCGGCCCTTGGCCCCCGATTGCGCAACACCTGAAAATGCAACCCTAGGAGGACATGCCGTGCCCGCATCCGGACGGCTCTTCACCATATCGCCCTTTGATGTGGATGCAAGCGGAGACTGGCTCTTCTGGGCCGAAGACCCGGAAGAAAAATTCCTGCAGAGCATCCGGGAGCTGGGGCAGCTGGAGCCTGTGCTGGTGGCACAGGACGAGGGCGGCACGAGACTCCTGACCGGGTACAGGCGCCTCCTCGCCTGCCGCGAGCTGGGCCTGGAGCTTTTGGCCCTGTCCACGGGCAGCCCGAATCCCGTTGCCAGGGGACGCATCTACGCCGAATCCAACCGGCAGCGCCAGCCGGATGCGGCGGATCTCGTTCGCGCGGGACGCTACTTTGCACGCCATTTGGACGCCCATGGCCTGGACCAAGTGCTGCGCGAGCTGTCCGCCTCAGAAGGCGGCAAGCGCATGCCGGATCTCGTGCGCACCTGGCTGCGGCTCGACCCGAAGTGGGACGGGCTTTTGCAGGCTGGCCACCTTCCGGTGCAGGCCGCCGAGATTCTGAGCCGCCTGAACAGCAAAGATGCTGCCGAGCTGTGGCCCTTTTTCCGCGACCTCCGGTGGTCCCGAAACAATGCCCTGCAGTTCCTGAGCTGGCTGGAGGAAGCCGCCTCGCGGGAGCGAACCTCCCTGGCCCATCTCCTCCAATCCGCCGGGATGCATTCGATCCTGGAGAGCGACCTCTCCCCCAAGGACCGCATCCGGCGCCTGGCACAAAAGGCCCGGGAAATACGCTATCCCCGCCTCACCGAGCTGGAGGCGGAGTTCAGCGCCATGGCCCAAAAAGCGAGCCGAGCCGGGCCGTGGCGCATCGCCCCGGAGCCCTCCTTCGAGAGGGACCGCATCCACCTCTCCGTTTCCGTTGGCTCAGGACAGGACCTGCAACATGCGGCCCTGGAGCTGGAGCGCCTGCACCGTGAAAGGCAGCTGGAGCGGCTCCTGGAGTGGCAGAAGAGCCGCCTCAGCTGATCGGCTGACGAGTAAGAAGACTTAGCCCACGAAAGGACACGAAAAACCACGAAAAGAAGAAGTTGCCCGCGGAAAACACGGATAAACACGGAAGGGCGGAAACCGTTTCTGTTGAAAATGATTTCTTATTTCGTGCTGTTTCGTGTGTTTCGTGGGCCGGAAATTTGAGTGAAAAGTAAGGAAATGGAACGAACTCAGAATATAAGGCGCGTGGTCGTGGACGACGAGGTGCGAAGCACCCCGGTGACCGACAGGGTCCGGACGGCCCTGCCGGATGCCATGTGGCATATACGCGCGCAGGACGAGCCCTTCCCGCTGTCCGCGCAGGACAGGGATGTTCTCTACCTCAAGCGCTACAAGGGGCGCTTTCTTCGCTTTTGCCCCGGCACGAGCAGATACCGCTGCTGCGGCTACCGCATCCTGCACATCGGGGAGAACTGCCCCCTGTCCTGCACCTACTGCATCCTCCGGGCCTACTTCCAGGACAATATGCTCAAGGTCTGGGCCAATCAACAGGAGCTCATGGAGGAGCTGGACCGCGAGATCGGCGGCAACCCGGACAGGCTCTTCCGGGTGGGAACCGGGGAATTCACCGACTCCCTGGCACTGGAGCCGCTCACGGGATACAGCCGGGACCTGGTGGCCTTCCTTGCGGACTATGACAACTGCTGCCTGGAGCTGAAGACCAAGACCGCGGACCTGTCCTGGATGCCGGCGGTGCGCCATCCGGAGAGGGTTCTGCCCGCCTGGAGCCTGAACGCCCCCGAGGTGGCGGCCCGGGAGGAAGAAGGCGCCGCCGGCCTGGAAGAGCGTCTCGCTGCGGCCAGGGAATGCGCCCAAAGCGGCTTTCGGGTCTGCCTCCACTTCGATCCGGTCCTTTTCTATCCCGGATGGGAAGAGGGATACGACACGGTAGTGGACATGATCTTCGACTACCTCCGCCCCCGGGACATTGCCTACGTCAGCCTCGGATCCTTCCGCTGCATGCCAGAGCTCGCGCGACAGCTCACCAGCTGCGGACAGCGCCGCGATTTCCTGCAACAGGAGTTCGTCACCGGGCTGGACGGCAAGCTCAGGCTCCTCCGCCCTCTGAGGACGCGGCAATTGCGGCGCATTGCGAACAGGCTGCGCGGCCACGGCCTGAAGGAGCAGCTCTACCTCTGCATGGAATCCGACGAGGTGTGGCGAGACACTCTGGGACACACTCCCCGCGACCTGGGTGGGCTGGCCACCCATTTGCTCCGCAGGGCCTTCTCCTTCCGGAAGTAGCCCTCTCCATACCCACCTCATTCCCGGGCCAACCCGGACACAACGAAGCATACAAATCCTGCGTGGCGAGTCGAGCCCTGCACCTATTCAGCTGAATGAATGCAGGGCGAGCCACGCCCTGCCCTTTATTCCAACAATCCAGCAAGTTGAACCCTTTTACCTCCAAAAAACAGCCCAAGCCCATCTCTTGTTTTTGTGCCACATTGTCCTAGAATGGGCTTGTTCCGACCATCCGGTCATCCCCAAAGATGCGCAGCGCCGAACAAGGAGTCCCACGCATGCACCACGTCCTCATTCTGGGAGGCGGTTTCGTCGGTCTGAACGCGGCCAAGGTACTGGCCGGCAGGAAGAATGTCCGGGTCACCATCGTCGACCGCAGCAACTACCACCTGTTCCAGCCTCTCTTGTACCAGGTGGCCTCCGCCGGGCTGAGCCCCTCGGACATCGCGACCCCCATCCGGAGCCTCTTCTCCGCGAACGAGAACATCAAGACCTACAAGGCCGAGATCACAGGCATCGACCCCGATTCGAGGCAGGTGGACACGGACATCGGGACCTTCGGGTACGACTATCTTATCATGGGGCTGGGAGCGAAGCACTTCTATTTCGGCAACGAGCACTGGGAGGAATACGCCCCGGGCCTCAAGACCATCGAACAGGCCACGGAGATACGCCGCAGGATCCTGGAGTCCTTCGAGCGTGCGGAGGCGGCCACGGACACCGAGGAAAAGATGAAGCACCTGAGCTTCGTGGTCGTGGGAGGCGGAAGCACCGGGGTGGAGCTCGCCGGGGCCCTGGGCGAGCTGAGCCGTTTCGTCTTTGTCCGGGACTTCCGCAACATCGACCCCAAGCTGACCCGGATCATCCTTATCGAGGCGGGAGAGCGAATCCTCCCGGCCTTTTCCCGGGAACTCTCCGCACGGGCCACGCGGGACCTGGAAAGCCTCGGGGTCCAGGTATGGACCTCGCGCAAGGTCACCGGATTGGACAGCGAGGGCGTGAATATCGGCGAAGAACGGATCAAGGCCGGCACCGTGCTCTGGGCCGCCGGCATCACGGCAAGCCGACTGAATCGGCAGCTATCCGGCAATCTGGACGGCATGGGCCGAATCGTCGTGGAACCGGACTGCAGCCTCAGGGATCACCCGGAGGTCTTCGCCGCGGGAGACCAGGCCCACTTCACGGACGAAAGGCACGGCACGCTGCCCGCAAACGCGCCTGTGGCCCTGCAGCAGGGCAAGCACATCGCCTCCAACATCCTGCGGGAAATCGAGGGCAAACAGCGAAAGCCCTACCAATACTTCGACAAGGGCCAGCTGGCCACCATCGGGCGCAAACAGGCCGTTCTGGAGCGGGGCAGAGTCAAGCTGGGCGGCTTCCTGGCCTGGTGGGCCTGGCTCTTTGTGCACATCTACTACCTGCTCGGCTTCAAGAACAAGCTCTTCGTCCTGGCCCACTGGGCCTATTCCTATTTCACCTACCGCAAGGGCGCCCGCCTGATCGTGAACAAGGAATGGCGCTTCTACAAAAGATCGCGGACCGAGGAAGCAAACCGTTCAGAATGAACACAAACCGCGAGGTTCTCCTATGACCACCGATGCACCGTCGGAACTGCGCTCGATTCCCCTGGGTCAAACCGGGCTCACCGTCTCCGAGGTGGGCTTCGGCGGCATCCCCATCATCCGGCTGGACGACGGCGAAGCGGAGCGGGTTGTCCGCAGCGCCTTCGAACGGGGCATCACCTTTTTCGACACCGCGAATGCGTACAAGGACAGCGAGGGCAAGATCGGCCGGGCCCTCGAGGATGTCCGGGACCGTGTGGTCCTGGCGACCAAGAGCTTTAAGCGCGACTGGGCCTCCCTCTCGGAAGATCTGGAAAACAGCCTGCGTCAGCTGCGCACGGAACGGATCGACCTCTTCCAGCTGCACCAGATCTCCCGCGAAGCGGAGTGGGAGGAGCTCACCCGCCCCGGCGGAGTCATAGAGAACCTGGAAAAGGCCCGGAACAAGGGCAAAATCGGGCACATCGGATTCAGCTCCCACAGTCTGGATATGGCCCTCCGCCTCGTCCGCAGCGGGGCTTTCGCCACGGTACAGTTCCCCTTCAACTTCATCGAGCGGGAGCCGCTGGATGAGCTGCACCCCGCTGCCAAGGAGGCGGGCATGGGCATCCTGGCCATGAAGCCCTTCGCCGGCGGGGCCATCGACAACGGCTCCCTCGCTTTCGCCTTCCTGCGGCAGTATCCGGAGGCGATTCCCATTCCCGGGTTCGACTCGCTGGCCTCGGTGGAGGAGATCGTCTCCCTCTATTCCCGTCCCAACCAGATGAGCGAAGCCGAGGAAGAACGGATGGAGGCCTACCGGCGGGAACTGGGACGGCGCTTCTGCAGGCGATGCGAATACTGCCAGCCCTGCCCCAACGGGGTCATGGTCACCATGGCCATGGGGTATCCATTCATTGCCTCGCGCATGGCCCCGAGCACGGCTGTGGAATTCGCCCGCAAGGCCATGGAGACAGTGCCCCTGTGCGAGGAGTGCGGGGAGTGCGAGAACAAATGCCCCTACGATCTGCCCATCGTGCAGATGATCAGAGAAAACTACGAGCTTTTCGAGAGGCACAGGGCCGAGGTGGAACAGGGAAAGACTTGAAGAAACAAAAGAAGATGACTGCCCACGAAACACACGAAATGAACACGAAAACTCCATCGGCTGGGCCCGTGCAGCTTGTTCATCCATGAAGCTTCATATGATGCATAGCTGACACTCTCCTGTCAGCCAAGACTCTCTATTTTTCGTGCTTTTTTTCGTGTCATTTCGTGGGCTCAAACAGAAGCAGGGAGCTGTTATGCAGGATGATGTGGTTCTAGTCAGTGCCTGTCGCACTCCGGTTGGGGCTTTTGGTGGCACTCTGAGGGATCTGAGCGGGGCCCGCATCGCCAGCGTCACCATGGAGGAGGCCTTACGCCGCAGCGGCGTCGACGCCTCCCTGGTCGACGATGTGCGCTACGGCTGCTGCATGGAGCACCACGACTCGCTCAATGTCTCCCGGGTTGGTGCCCTGATGGCCGGCCTGCCCGAATCCATCCCCGCGGCTACGGTGAACCGCGCCTGCATCTCCGGGATGGAGGCAGTGATCTCCGGGATGGCCATGATCCAGGCGGGAATGGCGGAGGCGATCCTGGCCGGCGGTGTGGAGCACATGTCCGGGGTCCCCTATGCCCTTCCCGGAGCCCGCTGGGGGTACAAGCTCCAGGACCAGACGGTGGAGGACGCCCTGATGCACACCCTGCACGCGGGCTCGCACCTCCTCCCCCTCAGCGAGGAGGCTCCCCTGGACACGACGCGCTCCCCGGCTGCGGACTTCCTGGGCCGACCCTATATCATGGGCCACACAGCCGAATTCGTCGCCGACAAGTACGGCCTGACCCGGGAGGAGATGGACGAAGTGGCCCTTCGCAGCCACAACAATGTGGAGCGGGCCACCGAGGAGGGCGTCTTCCGGGAGGAGATCGTTCCGGTGGAGGTGCCCAGACGCAGGAAGGAGGCGCTCACTTTCTCCAGGGACGAGCACTTCCGTCCCGGTCTGGCTCTGGAAGACCTGCAAAAGCTCCCTCCCGCCTTCATCCCCAAGACGGGAACGGTCACCGCGGGCAATTCCAGCGGAATCAACGACGGCTCGGCAGGGCTAATGATCATGTCCGCCTCCAAGGCCCGTGAGCTCGGCCTGACCCCGCTGGCCAGGATCAAGGCCGTGGGCCGCGGCGGATGCCATCCCGCGGTCATGGGCCTGTCCCCGGTTCCCGCTGTCCGGGATCTCATGGACAAGAGCGGGCTGAGCGTGGACGACTTTCAGCTCATCGAGGTCAACGAGGCCTTCGCCGCGCAGTACCTGGCCTGCGAGCGGGAGCTCGGCCTTCCGCGGGAGATCACCAACGTGAACGGCTCCGGGATCGGCATCGGCCATCCCGTGGGGGCCACCGGAGCCAGGCTCCTGGTCACCCTGATCCACGCCATGCGCCGGAAAGGGACCGAGCTGGGCCTGGCCACCCTTTGCGGCGGCGGGGGCGTGTCCATGGCCTGCGCCCTGGAAATAAGCGCCTGATCCGCTCCGAATCGGGGCGATCTCGTGTCGTGTCCGCCCAAAAAAGCATAAATCATGTTCGGTTGGAAGATCTTTTGCCGAAGTCCATCGCGGGGTATTTTTGAACTATTCAGCGTAGGGTCTGTTGATTTTCTTCGCTCGTCACGTGGGGGAAACCCGACCGTGATAATGCTCACACTTCGAAAAAAATGGTACTTCAACAAGTTGGCAACTTGAAGGGAATCACCAACCTCGTAGAGTCGGGTGGGGGCAGGGATGCCCCCGCGTGACGAGCGTTAGAAAATCCAGAACCGAAGCTGCGAAGTGAAAACAATGCCCCGCGATGGATTATCTTATGCTTATTTCGCGGGCACGACGCTAGGGCTCCCGTACGGGTGCGTCCCGTACCGCGAGCCTGCCGCGGTAGTTCCGGGCCCGATCCACATAGTGGTCCACCGCCTCCCGCAGCATCTCCCGGTCCCGTTCCGTGACCTCGCGGACCACCTTGCCGGGGGAGCCCATGACCACGGAGCCGTCGGGGATCTCCTTACCCTCGGGCACAAGGGCCCCGGCGGCGATAATGCACTCCCTGCCCACCACGGCCCGGTTCAGCACGGTCGCGCCGATGCCCACCATGCTCCACTCGCCGATGCGACAGCCGTGGAGGACCGCTTTGTGCCCCACGGTGACATGGGCCTCGATGACCAGCTCAATCCCCTCGTCGGTGTGCAGGACCGAGCCGTCCTGGATGTTGGAGCCGCTCCCGATAAAGATGCGATCGGTATCCCCGCGGACCACCGTCTGGAACCAGACGCTCGCGTCCTCCCCGAGCGTGACCATGCCCAGGACGTCCGCGCTGGGGGCGACATAGCAGTCCCCCTTACACCGCACCGGCTCCTCCTGGTAATCGTAGAGCATAGACCTTTCCTGCCTCACTGCCGTTTTTCCGTCCTGGAAGAACACTTATCCCGTTTGACGACCATTCCTCTCAGAACGCGGCTCTTGGAACAACCATGGTTCGCGTCTTTTGTGGAAACGGGCTCGCCCGTTTATGAAACACGGCTTCAGCGCACTTCCCGGATCACCCTGTTGAATGCGGCATTGCTGCCCTGCCCAAGGCGGGATTCAACAGGGCGAGCCAGGCTTGGCTATTTCTTGTGACCATTCAATGCGTTGGGACGCTCTGTCCTACCCAAAAACGAGCCGGGAGAAGCGATAGATCCCCCGGCTCGTTCGTTCCGGCAGCGGAAAGACGAATGCGGCGAACAGCCAAAGGCCAGATGGACGCTGATGCGCAAAGCACGGGAGTTCTTTTTTCAGCCGCATGACGACTGCGCGGCACGCTCGGAAACAGGACGCTCAACCGGATGAGCTTATCCGGAGCAACAGGCTCGGAGCAGAAGCAAGGACGGCAGCTGCGCCTGACGCATTCACGCGGAAGGAGGCAGAAGCGGAAGCTTTTCGGAGTGAGTGCTTCAAACGGGAAGACCACAATGCATTGCGGATCAACAAACGGCGCGCGCTCAAGCTCAGCTGGCCCTGCGGTCCATATCTTCCCTGGAGATGCTCACGGGAACGCCCTCATAGGGAGTCCTGCGTGTTTTCGGCCTCTTGGAGGCCTCCTTAAGGTCCTTGAGCGCAGAGATCGCATCCCTGTGGCCCTTGTACATCCGGCTCATCTCCACAGAGACCCCAATGATCTGGGCAATTGCCTGCACAAAGTTGATGTCCTCCAGAGTAAACTCCCAGGGCTCGGAAGTGTATACCCGCAGAACACCCAGGGATTGCTGGTGCAGCTGAATGGGCACGGACAGGATCGAGGCGATGCCCTCCTTCCGCGCCTGCTCCGGATACTGGATCCTGGGATCGTCGGTCACGTCTGGCACCGCGACCGGTCCTTCCTCCAGTGAAGAGGCCATGGATTTGTGGGAGCTGATGGGTCCCTTGTTCAGGTACTCCTCGCTCAGACCATGGGAAGCGGCCACCTTCAACTCCTTGGACTTGCGGTCGATCAGGAGCAGGGCGCATCCCTTCACCCCCAGGCCCGTCTTGACCGCCTCCACGCTCATCAGGGCCACGTCCTCCGGATCGCGGCAGTGCGCGATCGACTTGGTGATCCGGATCAGGTTTTCATAGTTCATGACTTCCTTGCGCATAACCCCCTCCTTGGTTTGCGATGTACAATGCCTTCACTGATACTTTAACCTATCTTTTCATATACCAAAGTATATACAACGACACAATGAGAAAGAAGTTTTTTGCCCAGGCAATGAATAAGGCGGACAGTTGACGTTCGCCACTTTGTTCAATACAATGAACAAATCGCTGTCCGGACAAAACGATGGGAGGGACAATGGGCAGCCCCAAACAGGTGCAGACTGTAATCGGGGAAAGGATCAAGTCGCTGCGAGAAGGACGGGGGATGAGCCTCTCCGCTCTGGCTCAGCTATCGGGCCTGTCCAAGGGAATCGTCTCCACGCTGGAGGACGGGCGGGGGAACCCCACGATCAATACGGTGTGGCGCTTGGCTGAGGCCCTGGAAGTGCCCTTCGGCGAGCTGACCCGACAGGAGACTGACGGCTCCCGGAAGCGAATCGAAACGGAGGGGATCTCTGTTCAACTCATCGAACAGGGCCGTGTGGAAAAATTCGTGGAAACCTATCTCATGCAACTTGCCCCGAACATTCTGCGGGAGGCGGAGCCGCATCCATGGGGCGTGGAGGAGAGGGTCATCGCGGCACGGGGCCTGCTGCTCGTCGGTGAATCCGCCTTTTCCCGGTACCTGCAGCCCGGAGAGGACCTCCTTTTTCGGGGGAATCGCCCGCACTTCTACCAATCCGGGCAGGACCCCGTGACCGCCTTGGTCACCATCACCTATCCCTCCGCGACCCCGAGAGGCCGGGAGGAAGCGCCTTCGAACCCGAGCGGAACGTAAGGCTGGGCCCGGATCAATCCCCGTTCACACGGGCCTTTTCCCTGAGAGGACTGATATGATTACCCAGAGCGAGAACAGTGCGCGCAAGGACCTCACCGCCTATTTCCACGGAGTCGCAGCCGCCTACCCCATTGTCCTGGGCTATCTTCCCGTGGCCCTGGCCTTCGGCATCGCCGCGGAGGAGGCCGGGCTCACCAGCCTCGGCGCCACCTTCACCTCGGTCACGGTTTTTGCCGGAGCCAGCCAGTTCGCCCTGCTCGGGCTGCTCGAGGGCGGAACGCAGATCGCGGTCACCGTGCTCATCTGTCTGGCGCTCAATGTCCGGCACATCGTGTACGGCCCCTCCCTGTCCGCGAGACTCGCCCCGGAAGGGCAGAAAATGCTGCCGCTCGCCGCTTTCGGCCTCACCGACGAGGTCTTCAGCCTGTCCATGAGCCGCATCGCCCACATCCCCGCCAAACGGCAGCTCTTTTGGCTCCTCGGCCTGGAGTCCGCGGCCTACCTGACCTGGGTGGGATTCACCTGGGCGGGATCCGTCGGGGGAAAGCTCATCCTGGCCGCGCTCCCCTTTCTGGAGACGACCTTTTCCTTCTCCATCCCCGCCCTGTTCCTGGCCCTGCTCGTGGTCATGATGGACCGTGAGTCCCTTGTTCCCGTGCTGGCGGCCTGTCTCGCCTCGGCCCTCTTCCTCTGGCTGCAGCAAAAGAACCTCTCCATTATTGCCGCCGCGATCACCGGTCCGGCAACCTGGTTCCTGCTGAGGAGAAATCCATGACCACGGAATCCTTCATCGCCATCTTCGCCATCGCGCTGGGAACCTATCTCCTGCGCTACCTCCCGCTCAGAGCGAGCGCCAGGAGCCTGCACGCCGCCTCGGACAGGGCCGCGAACCTGAACAGGGGCTTCGAGATCGCGGGCATTTGTGTCATCGCCGCCCTGTTCCTGCACTCAGTGAGCCTTCCCGGAGACAGCACCCCATCCATCGCCGCCATCCGGCTCACCGTTTCACTGGCGGCAGTGGCTGCCACCTCCCATGCATGGAAGAATCCGGGAGTGGGTGTCCTCGCGGGCATCCTCTGTTTCGCCCTCTTCCCTCTTCTGCTCTAGCAGGTCGTTGAAAATCTTCCAATTGCGGCGTTGTCCGGCACCTATTTGAGGTGACAAAAGGGCGTCTGATTGACTTTGCTACACAAATAGGTGCCGGATTCAAACTCTCAAGGAGGCTAACTACGCTACGACCCTGCCCGGCACTCACTTTTTTTCTGTTTGCTCGTAATATATTGAACTTCGGGAAATAAGTGAGTGCCGGGTCGCGCTTGACCCTTGGAATTTTTGAACGCCCTGCCTGAGAAGGACTTTTCCACAGTCTACTAGCGTCTTGATCGTCATGCACTTTCGGTTTCCTTTTCGTTCCCGCACAGCAACAATTCCGCCCGTACACGCATGCGGAACAGGATGATCCGCCTGGAGACCGCCTCTTTGGAACCTCCTATCGGCCTCTCTCCTTATCTTTCCCTTTTCCATTGCCCTCGGGCCGCCCTCGACCTTCCCCGCGATCCTTACCCTTTCCCTGATCCTGACGCACCTCTTCAGCGCGCGCTTTTCCCTTTTTCTTCTCCTCATCACCGCCTCTGTATCCCTTGCCTCGCTGCTCATCCTTTTCCCGGGCTTCCTCACGCTTGGTCTCGGCTCGCTCTCGGACCTCTTCCCGCTTCTTTCCGGCTCTCTCCTCAGCCCTCTCCCGTTCTTCCTCCGCTTCCTCCCGGGCTCTCTCCCGCTCTCTTTCAGCTTCTTCACGGGCCTTCTCTTCCTCTCTTTCCGCCTCTTCCCGGGCCTTTTCGCGCTCCCTCTCAGCTTCCTCACGGACCCTTTCGTCCTCTTCTTCCCGGCCTCTTTCGCGCGCTTTCTCCGCTTCCTCGCTGGCTCTCTCGCGCTCCTCCTCGGCTTCATCCCGACTGCGCTCGCGCTCTTCCATGCGGCTCTCTTCCGACTCCTCGGCCCTTTCCCTCTCATCCTCCTGAGCCAGGAAAAAACTCGATTCGGAAAACGCCTTTTCAAAGAGCTCCGTTCTGTCCGAAGCGGTTGCTGAATGCGCTATGAGCGGAAAAAAAAGAAGCAGGAAAACGGCCAGCACGCTGAGTCGAACTGAAAACATCCGTCCTTTCATGAGCCCCCCCTCCCTGTTTTCTCGGTGTTACCCATAAAAAGAAAAAAATCCCGCAAAACCCGATCAAGATCGGGATCCGACCATCTCCTCGTACGCTGCGGGTCACGCAGACGTCTTTGGAGGAATTGTCCATGATAGCCCGCCAAGGCGACCGGCTCAACGCAGATCTTGAAAAGCTTTCATCCTTGCAGTGTGTCGCCCATTCCTTCCCGTACCGTTCGAACAACAGAGCTCGGCTAGGACCCCCCTTCCTCGGCGTGCAAGAGCTCGCCCTCTCCGTACACAGCCGCGGGATAACTCCCCAGATAGAGAGGATCTCCGCTCCAGCCCACAAAGGAGGCCCACTTGCCGGCCTCGAGGGTTCCCAGGCGATCCTGCACTCCCAGCACCTCAGCGTTCTTGCGGGTCACGAGCTCCACAACCTCTTGAGCGGACCGTCCCAGGCGCAGGAACCACCGGCTCTGCAGAAAGAGCTGGCGCGATGGGGTCACAGGGTGATCCGACATCATGGCGAACTCCACGCCGCTGTCCAGAAGATGCCGCGCATTGCGCCAGCTCTCCTTGCGCAGCTCCGGCTTGTAGGCGAAAGCGTCCAACGGCCCGTACACGACCGGAATGCCCCGTTCCCTGAGCCGGTTGAAGATCTGTGGTTGGTCCACGCCCATGGCGTGCTCCACGGTCACCTTGAGGCCGTATTCGTCAACGAGCCTGAGCAGGGCGGCGATGTCGTCGATCTTGTGCGCATGCACCCGCAAGACGCTCCGACCGGCGAGGACCTCGCGCAGAGCGTCCCCCTCCGCGGTAAAGGCGATCTTCTTGCGCTCCTGCTCGTCGGCCTCCTGATAACGCTTTTCCTTGCGGGCCACTTCCTCCAGTTTTCCCCGCAAGAGGGCCATGGCCCCCATCCGCGTTGTGGGCCGTGTTCCCCGCCATTCCGTGGTGGACATGGGATTGTACCCCATGGCGGCCTTGAGCCCGGCTCTCTCCACCAAAGCCCCGCTGCTGTCGAGGGCGTAATTGCGCACGACCGCGGACCTGCCGGCAAGGATGTTGCCGCTGCCCGGCACGATGCAGGAATAGAGAACACCCGCCTCCACGGCCTCGCGCAGGGCCGAATCATCCATCTGCAGGGAATCCAGGGCGTCGGGCAGCACGAGCAGGGATTCCTGGCGGTCGTTGGCTTCCGCCTCGGATTCCGGCTCCCCGGAACGGACCATGCCGATATGGCTGTGCGGGTCGATCAGGGCCGGAGTCAGGACCGGATACTGTCCGATGACCTCGCCCCGGGGCTCGTCGAAGACACCGGTAACCTCTCCCTCCTCAAAGGCGAGATAGGCGCCGTTGACAACACATGTGCCGGTATAGAGAACCTCAGCTTTGACGCTTTGCATACCGCGCTCCCTTTTATGCGCTGTTTCTGGACCCCGTTTCAGGAGTTTTGGAGTGATCTTCCGGAGTCCGATGAGGCCCATTGTACAAAAAAAAGGCTGCAGGCGAAGCCTCCCGGACTTAGCCCGCAACTTTTCGAATTTATGCAGCGCCTATAAAGACTCTGTGAGATGGCGATAAAATGAAACTTCCCATTGAGCCGTGATCAACAACCCATATCTCGCAATCCTGCTGGTCCAATGCTATTTGCCCGTCACGATTCGTATCCCCATCCTTACTCCTCGATCCACGCGTCCCTCGCCTATAGCCCCTAGCAGCCCCAAGGTGCCCTTTATTCGCGTCCCCGTCCTGCACAATCTCGATTCCGGCATCCTCTGGCGGGTTCACCGGGCCGCAGGTGGTCGGATCCATATCGAAGATGCGAATGGTATTCAGTATCGGCTGCCGGGATAGCGGGCTGGCACGCCGGCAATGTTCTGCCCGGCGATGCCGCTGCCGAGGATGAAGTGGCGCATGGGGCCTCCTGTCCTAATAAGCACCGTCTTGGCTGGAACAAAAGGAAATTTTGCCGCAATCTAGCAAAGTTTTGAAAACACCGGCAACGGGGTGATATGCTTTTGCTTTCCACTGCAAAAAAATAGAACCACGACTCCTCGAAAAGGGATCATGAGGCGGGACATCTCTGACAATACTGCGACCTCTGAAACTGCCCAAGCAGGCGCTCGGAGGAAGGATTTGCCATGACCCGGCGTGAATCCGAGTTAGACACTGAAGGGAAAAAGGAATATGATCCGGTGTTTTCCAAAAGTGCTTGGCACACGGATTCCAAAACCAACCTCCCTTTCACGGGGCTAAAGAACGATTATGCCGGAAACATCCAATCCCCGGACCTCCCATGAGGGCCCGGAACCCGTTTGTGTGGCCAGACAACCCGTCTTTCAAACAGACATGGGCATCTGGGGATATGAGCTCCTGTTCCGCGGTGAGGCGACAAGCTCGGGCGCGCATTTCCAGGACCCGGAAACGGCCACATCCAAGGTGATCGCGGACGGCTTCGTCATTGCCCGGGCGGGCATGGCCTCGGGGACGAAAATGCTGATCAATTTCTCGGAAAGAATGATCCAGGAGGACGCGCCCTTTGCCATGCCCGCAGGCCATGTTGTGGAGCTTTTGGAAGACATTCCCCCTTCCGAGGAAATATTGCGTAAATGCCACGAGCTCAAGAACGACTATCTCCTCGCCGTTGACGACTATACAGGTGACGCAACTTACCATCCGCTGATCAACCTTGTGGACATCGTCAAGGTGGATGTCCTGCACATGGAGCGGGAGGAGGTGATTCGCGTCGCGGATGAGCTCAAGGACTTCGGCGGGCTGCTCCTGGCGGAAAAAGTGGAAGATCATGCCATGTTCGAGCTCACCAGGGATCTGGGATTCCACCTTTTCCAGGGATTCTTCTTTAGCAAGCCGGCCACGGTTTCCGGAAAAAAGCTCAGCGCCAACGAGATCAGCAAATTGGAGCTCCTGCGGGAGTTGGAGAAGTCCCATTTCGACCCACAGACCTTCAGCCAGATCATCCAGAGGGATGTTGCTGTCAGCTACCGGCTGCTCAGCTCCATCAACTCACCCGGCATGGGCCTCCTCCACCGCATCCAGTCCATCAGTCACGCTGTGCGGCTGCTCGGAGAGCGGAGGGTGCGGCAGTGGCTGCGCGTCCTGATCATGGCGGATTTCGCCTCCAGCAGCAAAAACAGGGAGCTGGTACAACACTCCACGACAAGGGCCTTCTTTCTCATGGATCTCGCCAATGAATGCAATCCACCTTTCGAGCAGGATTCCATGTTTTTGCTCGGGCTGTTCTCTCTGCTGGACACCATCCTCAATCAGGACATGGCCGAGGCCCTGCGCCATCTCTGCCTGGACTCCGCTATGGAGGGCACCCTCCTCGGAGAGAACACTGAGGCACGAAACTGGCTGGATCTGGCCATCGCCTATGAACAGGGCGAGTGGGAGACGGTGGACGAGCTGGCCGAAAAACTCGACATCAGCCGCTTTCTCGTGGCCAGCGCCTCCAACAAGGCATTGAACCAGTCCTCTCAGTTCCTGGAAAACGAGACTTGAACAGCAGAACGCCTCTACCGGCAGTTCAGCGGGATTCCCTGGGCAGATCGGAGCCGCCGTTCTCCCCACTAGGACCAGCTACTGCGCCTCCGCTCTCCGCAGACTGGGGCACTGTTCTCTAGCTGCGCAACACCACGAAAGAGTTGACAATCCCCAGCCCAAGGGCGGTAGCCCTTTTTGCTTTGCGGAACTCACCGCAAAGCAAAAAACTCAACCTCTGCGAACCCAGTACGTCCACTGCATGCCCGGTAAATGCCGGCAAAGCCGGCCCTGCGAAGCAGGATTTAACCGGGGCGCCTCTGCGGTTCACCATTCTTACCCCCTGAATGGTTGCCTTCCCAGCACCTTGCTCCGCACCCAGGGGAGGGAAAGGACGCTTCGAGGCCCTATCTCCCTGGATGCGTTTTTCTCAACAATCCTGCACGTATGGCACATATTTCCGGTCCTCATTGTTAATATGATGGAGCCACCATCTTTTCAAGAACGCCATGACCCGCCCCATCTTCTCCTCATCATCCGGTTCTTGCAGCATCTTCTCCACGTGAGCTGTAAACTCTCGATGATAGGCAATGTGGCTCTCTGCTTCAGGATAGCCGCAAGCGTAGAGCATCTCCTCCTCTGTGGTAAAATGAAGTCTGGTATACTGCTTGAGCGAATCCAGCACCGAGTCTATAAGCTCGTCGTTCTTCCCATTCTGGGAAAAATAGAACAACGTGTTGATCATGGATACGATGCTGCGATGCTGTTCATCGATAATGGGAATGCCCAACATGTTCTTTTGCTGCCATACGATGTACAGAGGTTGCGTAAACATAGACAATCATCTCCCAGATAATTTTACGTCTCAAAAGATTTTGCATTCCCTCTTAGTACCTACTCAAAAGCAGAACCCATCTTTGATAGCTGAAATAATGCTCTTACCTGCTCATGCCCTTCGTGGGTGCGCTCCATGAATACTGGATTTGCCGAATAAAAAAA
>Ga0207714_1001051_pt1 | contig 18440 bp, 18 predicted proteins | sample PonA232FremontCA_2_FD_187270 | JGI IMG/M metagenome (GOLD analysis project Ga0207714, IMG submission 187270) | Marine sediment microbial community from Fremont, CA, USA - Pond A23 Sediment 2 (SPAdes) | ecosystem: Environmental > Aquatic > Marine > Unclassified | place: USA: Fremont, California...
TTCACGGAAACAGAAAAAGACAATCACCAGAGTAGTGTGTCCAGCTATGTATTAAATACCTGAGTAAGGCCACTAAAGAAGATTCACGGATCTATTAAACAGTATTTCAAAGAGCTACATGGGCTAATGACCATGTCTATTATGCTTCCAAAACAGAAAGTAGAGGTACGAATTAGGCACTAAATACTTAGCTTCACGGATTTAGGTTTTATTATAATATGATCAAAAACAACAGTTTATCTATAGAAGAAAAATCTTCTATAATGCAAGCAGATTACAGCTCGGAATTTCCACATAATTTCCAACATTGGAAAAGCCCTTATGCTTTAAATGGTCAAACATATCGTGAATATTTAAAAAAACTACCAACTTTCGAAGAGAAGCTTATTTTTGAAATGCACTCATTTTCCAGGGGAGTGATATATGATATGTTGAATTTTCCACAAGATGATCGTTTTATGAGAATACATCTTGAGAGTACTAGTTATGATCCTTCAATGAAGCAACTTTATGAAGCTTTCTACCATCTAGGTTTTAAAGACGATGATTTAAAAACATGTTGTGAAATAGCAAAAAAACATTGTTTATGGTATATTGGTAAAAATCTTAAGCATAGTACAACTGGTATGTCAAACGATTACAATCTATACTTTCAAGACAAAGTAGAAGACGAGTTTAGAAAATTGTTTGGCGATGCTGAATATAAGCTCGGGTATCAACATGCCTCCCTTGAAAAAATAAACCGATCAAACAATAGCATGCATAAGCCAAGTATTTTTAAAGCTCAAGATATTAATATTAACCAACTTTCAGATTTACTTCATATTTATACTGAACGAATAGGTCTTCTTTCTTTAGCTATAGATGGAGGAGCTGGATTTGGTGAAATCTCTAAACAAGTTGCTAGTTATTTGGATGTTAACGGTAAAATACTTTCAGTAGAGCCTTTTCCTGGCAATTGGCGCTTTTTAGAGGATTTGAGCAGGTATGACAAAAGAATTATACATTATCCTTATGCACTCTCAAATAATAATAAAGATAGATATTTTTACAACCCTAGAACTGTAAAAAGTGATTCTACTTGGGGTAAAAGAGGTCTTACTGGTTACTCTAGCATAGGCAGACTACTTTCCGAACAAGAGTCTTCAAATATAAATATTAATAACATAAAAAATAATGAAATATTTTTCTCAAAAATCAAATGTATAACAATTGACAAAATTATGCATGAAAACAATTATAGTGGTATCGACTTTGTTAAGTTAGATTTGCAAGGTGGTGAATACGATGCTTTATTAGGTGCTAGTAAACATATTAACCATACAAACATAGTGTGGTTTGAGACTATTAATGATCTGCGGCCCTTATTTTTGTTTTCAAAACTTGGATTTACTTTGTTTGACACGCTATATGTTTTTCCTGAAAAATCAGAAAATATACCATATTTTACTGATTATTTTGAAGTTATATATAAAACGATTTCAAGTTTAGATACAAAACGCATCAAGGCTAAACGAAATTTTATATGGAATGACATAAAAAGTGAATGGGTACAAATCCAAAAAAAATTTGGCATGATTCAAACAGACTTCATTGCCTTCAACAAGAACATAATTAATTACTTTCTCTAATAAAGCTTAATAAAGAAATATTTGAAATGAAATAAAGCAGTATTCATTTATGAAAAATATCATACTTAACGCTATACTCCCCATTAAAGGCCACTCAGAACGTGTTCCTAATAAAAATATTAGGGAATTTGCAGGCAAGCCTTTGTATCAACACATTGCCCAAACATTACAAGCATCTAAATATGTCAAGTCGATAGTCATTGATACAGACAGTAATTTTATTGCTAATCAAGCCCAGAATACTTTTTCTAAGGTTTGTATTATACATAGACCTCAACATATGCAGGGTGACTTAATTTCTATGAATGATATTATAAATCATGATATTTCCATAAGTCAGGGGGATCATTTTTTACAAACACATTGCACAAACCCTTTATTGTCTCAGAGTACTCTTGAACAAGCTATACAAACATACTTTGAAAATCTTGATCAATATGGATCTTTATTTTCAGTTACTAAATTACAAACACGCTTGTACTGGGCATCAGGCAGGCCAATAAACCATGACCCTTTAAAATTAGAGCGTACCCAGGATTTACCTCCTGTCTACGAGGAGAATTCTAACTTTTATATATTTTCACGAAGCTCATTCATAAATGCCGGCAATAATCGTATAGGCTTAAATCCTCAAATGTTTGAGGTGGATGCTTTGGAATCTGTAGATATTGATGAGGAGTCTGATTTTCAATTGGCAGAAGCCATTTACAAGCTAAAATCAACCTCTGGGAGCGAAGAACCTTGACTGAAAATTTAAAGGAAAAGCTGAAAAGCCGCCAAGTTACCATAGGTTCTTGGATTACTATAGGCAGTAATTCTGTAGCTGAAATAATGGCTCAAGCAAGTTTCGAATGGCTAGTGATAGATATGGAGCATAGCGCCATTACCTTGGATATTGCTCAGGACATGATTCGGGTAATTGATTTATGTGGTGTACCACCTCTGGTTAGAGTAGGACATAATCAGCCCAACATCATTAAACGGGTTATGGATAGCGGAGCACATGGCGTTATCGTCCCAATGGTAAATTCGAAAACTGAAGCCGAGCAGGCTGTGGCCTCAGTTAAGTATCCACCAGAAGGCTTTAGAGGCGTGGGCTTGGCAAGAGCCCAAGAATATGGTCAAAAATTTGAAAAATATCGGGAATGGAATCAGGAAAACAGCGTAGTTATTGTTCAGATTGAGCATATTGAGGCTGTGAATAATCTTGAGGATATTCTGAATGTACCAGGTGTTGATGGCTTTATAGTCGGACCTTATGATCTGTCTGCATCCTTGGGTGTACCTGGTCAGTTTGAGCAGCCTACTGTCACTGAAGCCCAACAGAGAATAATGGATATCTCTTGTCAATATAATGTACTGCGCGGTTTTCATGTTGTTTCTCCTGATCCCCAAGCTTTCATAAAAAAAGTAGATGAAGGATACAATTTTTTGGCTTATAGTCTTGATTCTCTTATTTTGGCCAATTCCTGTCGCAATATGTTGCAATATGTAAATGAGTTGTTGCATGGTTAGAACTGTTATCATTACTACATCTTCATTTGGTAAATTTGATCAAAGTCCGTTGCAATTTTTGGAAACAAAATTTGACAGGATAATACTAAATCCCTTTGGAAGAAAACTTACTGAGGAAGAAATTTTAAGATTGTTTAAAGAATATCAGCCAATTGGGATAATAGCAGGGGTTGAGACCTTAACTAAGGAAGTCCTGAAAGAAGCCAAAAATCTTCTCTGCATTTCTCGTGCTGGCATTGGAATAGACAATGTCGATCTACAGGCTTCGCATGAATCAGGTATTGCTGTAACAAACACCCCTGACGCACCGACAATTCCTGTAGCCGAACTAACAGTTGGAATGATGCTATCCCTGCTGCGCTTAATCCATCGCTCAGATCAAGGACTTCGAAAGGGAGATTGGATTCGACCAATGGGACAACAATTGCAAGGCAAAACGGTGGGACTAATTGGTTGCGGTAGGATAGGGCAATATGTAGCTGATCTCCTCACCCCCTTTGGATGCAAAATTCTTGGCTATGATCCTGACTGCAGTGAACATAAGCATATTTCTTTTACTCAGTTAGAGACGCTTCTTAGATGTTCAGATATTATTTCCCTACATCTACCTTATACTGCCGAAACCCATCATATAATCAATGCTGAGACTCTCGATTTAATACCAAAAGATGCCTATTTGATCAACACTTCTCGTGGAGGATTAGTAGATGAACATGCGTTGTTTGCTGCATTAAATTCCGGAAAACTTGCAGGCACTGCTATAGATTGCTTTGAAGTTGAACCATATACAGGTCCTTTAATTGAATTGGACAATGTTTTACTAACTGGACATATAGGCGCATACGCTATGGAAAGTCGTATATTTATGGAAAAGCAGTCAGTAGAAAATCTTATTGATAATTTGGAACGAAAGGGAGTTTTTTAGAATATGCGTATTGTTGTAACTGGAGGAGCAGGATTTTTAGGGAGCCATGTTGCTGATGTACTGAGTGAACAAGGACATGAGGTTACTGTTTTCGATATTGTACATTCTCCTTATTTGCGATCCGATCAGTGGATGGAAGTCGGGGATATTCTCAATCAGAAACAATTGGATTCTTTAGTGTCAGAACAAGATATAGTATATCATTTTGCCGGAATAGCTGATATTGATGAGTGCTCCTATAGACCAGTAGATACTGCACAATATAATATTTTGGGAACAGTGAAACTTTTAGAGGCGTCACGAAAAGCTGATATTAAACGTTTCGTCTTTGCAAGTTCAGCTTATGTGTATAGTGATGCCGGATACTTTTATCGTTCCAGTAAACAAGCCTGTGAATCCTTTATTGAAAATTATCAGCAATTGTATGGTATGGATTATACTTGCTTACGTTATGGTTCACTTTATGGAGAGCGGGCAGATGAGCGTAATAGTATATACCGTTTAATTAAGCAGGCTCTTAAAGATGGAAAAATAGTTTATCATGGTACAGGTGAGGAGATTAGAGAATATATTCACGCCAGGGACGCAGCTCAAATAAGTGCAGAAATATTAAATAAAGAATTCGCTAATCAACATATTACGCTTACCGGAATGGAAAAAATGCGCTATAAGGATCTCTTGGAAATGATTAAGGAAATGCTTGGAAACGAGATAGAAATTGATATTCGCCCGTCTACTAGAAAAGCTCATTATAAGGTCACCCCCTACAATTTCAGTCCTAAGTTAGGCAAAAAATTGTCAACTAATCCCCATATTGATATGGGACAGGGACTTTTGCGTTGTATGACTGAAATTTATGAGCATGATTACCAGGATAAGTAATATGAAATTAGGTAAGTGGGATAAAAACAATAACTACTAGTTATAACTAATGAATTATATTTATTTATCTTATAATCTAAATGAAAACTCTCCAGTTTATGGTGGAGGTAAGTCACTGCGTGTTGAACAGATAAAAAACATGGAGCTAGGTGATACTTGCAACACCCAAAACTGGGAATTACCCAATCATTTAGGGACTCATATAGATGCCCCAAAGCACTTTGCAATAAGCGGGATATCAATTGAAGATTTTAAGGCAGATTTTTGGGTATCTATTAAACCTTATTGGATAAACATTGAAACAGTACGAAAAAATAAGATTTTAACTTCAAATCACCTAGACTATTTTAATATACCAGAAGACATTGACTTATTATTGATAAAGACTGGTTTTGGTGCGTGGCGAGAAGATGAAAGCTATAATTGTGAAAACCCAGGATTTGCTCCGGAGATGGCAGATTATCTACGAAGTAACTTTTCCAATTTGAAGATGATTGGTTTTGACGTAATATCACTTTCCAGCTTTGCATCGAGGGATTTGGGAAAACAAGCCCATAAAAAATTTTTGGACCATGAAAAGCCAATATTACCAATTGAAGATATGGATTTGAGTTCTCTAGGATCCGGAGTTGCTTTAAAAAAAGTTTTTATTGTTCCCTTACGAGTACAAGGTGCAGATGCTTCCCCTTGCACTGTCTTAGGTGAAATCAGTATCTGACACATGGTGAAATCATGAGATGGCAGGCTATTTTTTTCGATTTTGATGGTGTTATCGTAGATTCAGTTGATGTTAAAACTAAAGCCTTTGAACAAATGTTCAGGCAGTATGGTGCTGAAGTAAAAGAAGCTGTAGTTAGCTATCATCTTAAAAATAGTGGAGTATCAAGATATGAAAAATTTAAATATTATTATGAACATTTATTACAAGTCCCATTAACTGAAAAAAAACTTGACGAACTTGGAAGACAATTTTCCGAGCTTGTAGTCCAAAAAATATTAGATTCACGTTTTATTTCAGGAGCCTATGATACTATTATAAAACTTTATAATAGTAATATTCCCTCTTTTATAGTTTCTGGCACCCCAGAGAAAGAAATTAAAACAATTGTAGACAAAAAAAATATATCATTTTTTTTTAAGGAAGTACATGGATCGCCACGTAAAAAATGGGAAATTACAGCAGATATCATAAAAAGATGGAACTTGAACAAAGAAAAGTGCCTTTTTATTGGTGATGCACTTTCCGATTATAAGGCTGCAGCGTATAATAAAATATATTTTTTAGGTATAGAATCAAAAGATAGTAAAAATGTATTTCCTAATGGAACTAAAGTAGAACAAAGTGTAAATATAGAACTATAGTAACTAATATAACATTTTAAACTGGGAAAGTATTGGAAAAAGCTAGAGAAGCTCAAATCTTTTCTTGGGTTGCTGCAAAATTAGCCGCTAGAAAAAATCAAAACTGAGCCACACAAATGAGACATAACCTCCTATTATAATTAAAAAATATATAAATTTAAATTGTTAAATCTTAAAGTCGAGATTATGCCAATAGTGGCTTACGAATTCTATGATGGTGGACAATTTACCCAGTAAAAGATAACGGCTCGATTAAACTGTTTTACAAAGTGTCAATCCTCTAGTGTGATAGAGAGTACCTTTGCAGAATTTAGAGACCCCGCGACACCACATAGATTAAAATTTTGTTTAATTTATACCCGTAATCAATCCCTATGCCTCGATAAAATACTGTTTCTCTCCGCCCAAGATTTGGATGTGCATCCGAAAGAAATTACCAATAAGAGAGCTGACAGATCGTCTTTAATGCTCTAGAACAAATCAAATCTTGAGAATAAGCGGAGAAGTTTGGGTCCGGGAGTGTAATCGATTGGTGTTGATTTTTTCCAGCTAAGACAGGGAGGTTGCTTGCTAATTTTGAGTGGGAAAAAACTTTCAGGTTAAGACTTGAAATCACGTGTATTATAATGCTCTTGACTGAATTGAAAAAACTTGAACTTCGAACATCGAATTTTAAATCATTAATGGTCCTAAACGGGTAAAGAAAATTCTATTTAAGTCGATTATTTAATAAATAAACAATTATAAACAACCATACTTTTTTAGCCTTTTAAAATGATGCCTGTTTATCAATTAAATTTGCATTAATAGGGATAAAAACAATCTGAAATCAATGAGAATTCATTAACTAAATAAAATCAGCATCTTCTTTAAGTTGGTAAAACAAAAAAGGTATCCACATTGCAAAACAGTAGCTTTTTCAAACCCAGCAAATTGTCCCGCAATCTGGCCATACTGCAAAGGTTGCACGAAAACAGTTACCTTACCCAAAAAAACTTGGGGGACAAGGTAAACATGAGCAGCGCAATGGTGAATCAATATATAAAGGATCTCCAGGAGCTTAATTTGATCTTTCTGGAATCCTTCAACGGGAAACAATACGCCTACCAATTGACCGAACACGGGGAAAAAGAAAGAAAAAAACTATTGGCCAACTACAGGGCGGAAATTTTAAGATTCTATTCTGGCCTGAAGAATGAATTGCAAGAAAAGTTTGAAACAATCTCCCAAACAGCCTCTACGGTACTATTCGGAGCTAACGATGCTTGCGAAATCGTACTCTCAATTCTTAATCAAAACTTTCACAACAATATATTGGCTGTTGTAGACGACAATTCAGAAATACAAGGCCAAATTTTCCACGGTTATACTGTCTCTCCTCCGGAAATACTTCAATATCTCAATTTTGAGACTTTAATATTCGCATCATTTGTCCAAAAATCGGAATCTTGGGAACAAATAAAATCTTTACAAAAAAACAATAAGTTCCAAACTATATTCATCTAACCCCAACCCACCTATAAAAAGTATATTTTTTGCATAATTTAAGCAATCAACAAAAAGCTAATTAAACAAATAGGAGATACTTATGGATCATCCAAAAAACAAATCCAATGATACTAATAATGAAGAGCAGGAGATTCAAATATTGTTGGAAAACGCTCAACTACACCACCGAAGTGGTAACTTTGAGAAAGCCGAAAATATGTACAGGTCAATCCTGAATAAAGAACCTGAAAACTCTGAAGCCACACATTTGTTGGGGCTTATAGCACTGCAGTCTGGCAAACACTCCTTGGCTCAAGAATTGTTCCAGACAGCTATTGAATTAAACAGTCAAAATCCGGTAATTTACGGTAACCAAGCCACCAATTACTGGATGCAGGGTGATCAAAAAAATGCTGAAGCCTACTATCAAAAGGCATTGGAAATTGAACCCACTTATGCTGAAGCCCATGCCAACTTGGGCAAGATTTACATGAATCAACAACGCACGGAAGAAGCTTGGGAGCATCTAAGACTGGCAATAAACAATGGAGATAAAAACACTGATACCTTTGCCACCCTGGCAAAGGTTCACTTCGATTTGGGCAACCTGGAAAAAGCAGAGCTTTTGGCAAGAAACTCTATTCAGGGCAACCCGCCCACAAACAGTGGATACAACATCTTGATAGAATCCCTCTGCGCTCAGGATAGAGCCATAGAGGCTATAACAGTGGCGGAAGAATACAAGGAAAAGGAACCGCTGAGTTCCGAACCTAGAAAAATGCTTGCCAAGGCATATCAAGATGCCGGAATGCCGGAATTGGCAAATCTACAAAATAATTGAAAACACTTCAAACTGATATCGATTTCTTGTTGAGGATAATTTAACATGTACTTTTATAAGAGCAACAGCATTCATTCTTCTCAGAAAGACTTGATTTTAACATTATTGCCTTAAAGAAGTTTTGAACAGTAAACAATAATCGGGATAACTATGACTGAGACAAATACCAACGAAGATAATTTAAACAAGGAAAATCAAGTTAAAATAAATCAGGATTTGGAAAAAGAGACTCTTGTTTACAAAGATATTCTGGCAAAAGATCCTTATAACAAGGATGCTTTAAAGGATTTGGGCAAGGTATATTTAAGAAACAACGAACTTTTGACTGCACTGCAATATTTCAAGAATCTCGTGCAATTGGACAGCCAAGATCCGGAGGGCTATTTTTATTTGGGCTATATTTATTTATTTCAAGAACAATATAAACATGCACTGACCCAACTAGAAACCGCAGTAAAAATGCACCCCAGTAAAAGCATCTACTACTTTTACCTGGCATCCACCTGTGCAAAACTTAACCTGCTAGACCCTGCCATAAACTACATTTGCCAAGCTATAAAATTAAATCCGGACTATATTGATGCCTATATAGCCCTGGGAGATTACCTGCAGAAACAATCCAGCTATCTGGAAGCTATACGGGCCTATCAGCAAGGTTTAAACCTGGATTCGGAAAACTTTACCGGATACAAGCATTTGGGATTTGCATTGAATGCTTACCAGGACTTTACAGACGCCATGGCCTGTTTTCAGGAGGCACAAAGGATAAGCCCGGATGATCAGCAAGTGCTTTGGGAATTGGTAAAACTCTACAATTACTTCGGATACAAGGAAGATGTAGTTACTACTTTGCAACTTTTAAACAAGTACCAACCCAATAGCCCTGTAATAAGCAATTACCTGGGACTAACACTGGTTGAACAGGGAAGAATCAAAGAAGCCCTGGACAATTACAAAATAGCCTTCCGCCTAAGTCCGGACAACGATGTTGTTCATTCCAACATGCTACTTGCCACTAACTACTTTCCCCAGAGCGACCCTTACCAACTCATGCAGGCTCACCAGGACTGGGACCAAATGCACGCCCGGGATCTCAAAGTTGAGAATCCATTATTTTTTATCCAGAAAAAACCGGAAAAAAAACTCAGGATTGGCTACCTATCCCCGGATTTTAAAAAGCATTCTGTAAGCCATTTCTTTCAATCCTTACTGGAAGCCCATGACAGAAAAAATTTCGAAACATTTTGCTACAGCAAGGTAACAAAGCCGGATCAAATAACAGAAAATCTTCGTCAACTCTCTGATTGCTGGCGAGACATTCATGATAAAACTGACTTGGTAGCAGCAGAAACAATCCGTAACGACGGGATTGATATCCTGGTGGATCTCGCCGGTCATACAGGAAACAACGGCTTGCTGATCTTTGCCAGAAAACCTGCTCCTGTTCAAGTTACCTGGTTGGGGTATCCAAATACAACCGGATTGGAAAGCATGGATTATCGCATAACCGACTCCATGGCAGATCCCCGGGGCAAGACGGACAAAATGTGCAGTGAAACCCTGCTTCGCATGCCAGAGACTTTCCTTTGTTACTATCCACCTGCGGAAGCTCCTGAAATCAATCAAAATCCACCATGTATGCACAACGGCTATGTAACTTTCGGTTCCTTTAACAATCTCGCAAAAATAAACCAGGAAATCCTGGAGTTCTGGAGCAGGATTCTAAAGCAAATCCCCAACTCCAAGCTGGTGTTAAAGAGCCGTACATTGGCTGACCCTGCCACTAAAGAGCGTTTTCAATCCGCTTTCAATAAACAGGGTTTGTCCCCGGAAAGAGTGGAATTATGGGATTTCATCCCCAGTAAAAGCGGTCATTTAGGGGCTTACAACCAGATAGATATTGCTCTGGATCCTTTCCCTTACAACGGCACTACTACTACTTGCGAGGCATTGTACATGGGTGTCCCTGTGATCACGCTACTGGGAGACCGGCATAGCAGCAGGGTCAGCGCCAGTATTTTGCAATCCATAAATCACCCGGAGTTGTTTGGGGAAACTAAAAAGCAATATTTGCAAACCTGTAGAGATCTATCCAAGACACCGGAAAAACTAAGAGAAATTAGATCTTCACTCAGAAGTGAAATCCTCAATTCACCATTGTGCGATAAACAAAGGTTTGCCGGTGACATGGAAGACTTGTATCGAAGTATCTGGAAAGGCTATTGCCAAAGCAAAAATTAATATACCCCAACAGTAAACAAGATCAGCAAATCTTAAACTAAATTGATATTTGACTCGTCCTGATTGTTTGGACAGTTTTTGAACAAAAAACCAATTTGGAGAGAATATGACACTGAACATACCCAACCCGGATTTAACACAATCCAAGTCAGAAAACGAGGAACTAGACAGGGCCGTCGCTTATCATCAGCAAAACAGGCTGGATTTGGCTGAAGATATATACAGGGACATCCTGGACAGGGAACCAGATAATCCCAAGGCACTATATTTTATGGGACTATTGGCCCTACAGGTAAACAACCCTGAACAGGCGGAACAATTCTTCCAAGGGGCAATCCAAGTGGAACCTTCCAATGCAGTATACTTGGCCCATCTGGGTATCGCTCATTTGGTTCAAAACAAACTTGTAAGTGCAGAAACAAATTTCCGGCAGGCATTATATAACTCCCCAAACACCTATGAAGCAAACGTATACCTGGGATCTTTGTTACTCCTGCAGGAACGCTTTCAGGAAGCCATTTGGCCACTGGATCAGGCTGTACAGTTGAGTCCCAGAGACCCCAAGCCCTTTGCTCTTCTGGCCAAGGCACTTACCAGGACAGATCACATAGAAGAGGCGGAAGAAATCGCCAGAGGCGCGGTAAATCTGAATCCCAGGGAACAGCAGACCCTGGATACCTTGACCCAAGCCCTGTTGGACCTCAATATGCCCTGGCAAGCAGTACATCTAGCACAAAGGCTTGTGGAACAGGAGCCGGATAATCCCACCTTTCACATGAAGCTGGCACAAGCCTATCTGCATTCCGGGCTCTCGGACAAGGCAGTAAAAGAAGCCAGACTCGTGTGCAATTTAGATCCGATGAATGCCAAACACTACAAGCTTCTCTCCCAGTGCCTAAGTACAGGTGTTGACTGGGACCAGGCCCTGGAGAACATAAACCTGGCCCTGGAACTGGAACCTGAAAACGAAGACATCATGTCTCAAAAGGCCAGCATCCTGGAACGCAAGGGCTACTACCAGGACGCCTACTCCCTGATCCGGCCTCTGATTGCGGGCAGGACCCAGTTCAAGATTCAACCATTAAACATACTTTCCTTTATATCCAGGAAATTCGGAGCCCAAGAAGAAGTTGCCTCCCTTTTGGAACAGGGACTGCAAACTCCCGGATTACCCAAGTCCTCCCAAACAGTTTTGCATTTTCACCTAGCAGAACTTTACGATGATCTGGGATTGTCGGATAAAGCCATGCAATCCCTGCAGCGGGCAAACGATCTCAAAGGCAGGAATTACAACCCAGATAGCCATGCAGAATTTTTTAGCTCTCTTCAGGAAGTATTCACTTCAAATTCCATTCAGAGATTGCCCAAGTCCTCCAGGGAAAGCGATCGCCCTATATTCATCGTGGGAATGCCCCGCTCCGGGACAAGCCTAACTGAACAGATCTTGGCCAGCCACCCTCAAGTATCCGGTGCGGGGGAACTGAGGACAATGGGGGAAATCTCCCAGAGCCTTGGCAGAATAACAGAATCCCAGTTACCTTATCCTCGTAATGTCCATCTACTGGGACCGGAAGAAGTGGACAGGGCAACTGATATTTATCTGGAACGCATACACAGCCTAGCCCCTGAAGAAAACCAGAAAGTTACAGACAAAATGCCCCAGAATTTTATCCATATCGGATTAATCCACCTCATGTTTCCGGATGCTGCTATAGTACACTGTCGCCGGCATCCCCTGGACACCTGCCTTTCCTGCTATTTTCAGAATTTTGTAGCCCCTGGACTGAATTTTTCCTACGACCTCTGGAATCTGGGGCACTATTTCCGCCTTTACGAACAGATCATGCAACACTGGAAAACACTGCTTCCCCAACAGATCATGGACTTGAATTACGAATCCCTGGTTCACGACCCATGGGAACACATTACTAAGCTTTTGGACTTTTGTGGCCTGGAATTCGACGAAGCCTGCCTGCGATTCTACGAGACCAAGAGGGATATGAAGACTGCCAGTTACGATCAGGTCAGGCAGCCAATTTACACCTCTTCAGCCGGCCGCTGGGAAAGATACGAGGAGCACCTGCAGCCCTTGAAACAAGCACTGGGTGAAGACATACTGAACCAATACCAAGTAAACAGATAAAAATTACCCCCTAAAGTAATCTCTCCTTCTGCCGATAGGGTAATCAAGAACAAGGTTTGAAAATAAATCACCCTTATTTACAAAGTTAAATAGGAGAAGGAGGGATCATATGCCAATTACTGTTAATACAAACGTGGCCTCATTGCAGGCCCAAAACAGCTTGACCCAGGTCAACAAGGCACTGCAGCAGAACCAGACCAGGCTATCCACTGGTCTGCGCATTAATTCCGCTGCAGACGATGCTGCCGGTTTGGCCATTTCTACACGCATGTCTGCTTCCATCAGGGGCATGAACCAGGCAGTATCCAATTCCAACGACGGCATCTCCATGATGCAGACAGCTGAAGGCGCCCTGGACGAGTCCACCAACATACTGCAGCGAATGAGGGAATTGGCAGTACAATCCAGCAACGAGACCAACACTGCATCAGACCGGGAGGACTTGAACCAGGAATATCAAAACCAGTTGGCTGAACTCGATCGTATCGCCAATGTGACAGACTTTAACGGCAGGAAACTACTTGACGGCTCTCTGGGAGAGGCCCAGTTTCAAGTGGGACCTGACACTGCGGCACCCAACAAGATAAGCATCGATATTTCCGCTTCCATGCAGTCCAAGGACATAGGCGGCACCAAGGAATTCGGTGGAAACCTGGATATGCAGAACGGGACAGGTGGTGGATCACTAGGCACAGGCGGGGGATCAGTTCAAATAAGTCAGCCCAGCCTGGACAATGCACAAGAATTGGGGGTTAGCAACTACGCTGAAGTTAAAGATGACGGAACCAGTGCTTTCGGGACCGGCGATAGCCAGACCGCCACAGGAAAAACCACAACCAGCGCATATGCCATGGCCAAGGCTATAAACGACAACGGCCAGCTTTCAGTTGATGCTAGTGCGGAAAATTCTCAGACCGGAGTAAATCCGTCCTTGACGGTTCAACAGGAAGTTTCTGGTGGAGGTCAAGGTACTGCAAAAGGCACCTACAATCTGGACATAAACGGAGTTTCCATTTTTGATAATTATGAAGTTACTGCGACTGCTAACCCAGATGCAGGCGAAACTGAAATCGCAACTGCCAAATTAGGAGCAGAAACAGTAGTGGGAGCGATAAATGCTAAGCAAGAAACCATTGGTGTTACTGCACAGACAACCGAGGCAGGCAATGTCAAGTTAAACAATCTGGAAGGCGGTAATATCCTAGTGGGTGAAGAAGCTTCAGGTGGCTTAGCTGAGGGCACAGGCGGAAACGCTAGCGCAATGTTTATTGATGGAAAAGATGATTTGGACTCCGCTGGTGGTGCCAGTAATATCTTCCGCGGTGAGGTTTCCCTGGTTTCCAACGAATCCATAGAAGTCAGTCATATAACCGGCGGTGGCGGTGATGTTTTTGAAGAGCTAGGAGCAGGTGGCACTGTTAACTTCTCTGCCCCGGATCAACAGGGATTCTTAAACAGCACAGACATTACTTCTGTCAGCAACTCCCAGACCGCAATCGACCGCATCGATCAGGCGATTAACGACATGAACGGTTTCCGGGCCACCCTGGGTGCGACTCAGAACAGGCTGGAGGCCACAGTCACGAACCTGAACAACGCTGTTGAAAATACAACCGCCGCTCGATCCCGGATTCAGGACGCCGACATAGCCAAGGAATCCGCAGAAATGACCCAGAACAATATCCGCAGGCAGGCAGCATCCTCGATTCTGGCCCAAGCCAACCAGAACCCGCAGATAGCACTGCAACTGCTCGGAGGGTAAAGCAGGACCACTAGACAATACTACATAAACCAAGGGGCAAGGACATCACGCCTTGCCCCTTTTTAGTTTCATCTTTTCCATACCCTCCTATAAAGTTTTTCTCCACCCTTCCGAAAAGAGTACAAAGGAAACATTACTTGATTCGATTTTGAATTTAAGATATTTTTATTATAATTCAAAATTCTAAAAAAGTCTTGCTTTTAGTTTTGCTAAAACAAGCAGGAGCAGAAAATGGCTTTAGGCAGTGTTCACAACGTTTATCCCAACGGCAGGCCCAGCGGCCTCCCGGACGATATTGTTAGTCAGTTGGTTCAGGCTAAACAGAAACAAAAACTGACACCGATTGAACAAGATATAAAAGAGGCACAACAAAGGAAGGACAACTATACTGCCTTGAACGAACAGCTTCGCAATTTGTTCATGACTGCTGACAAAATTGACAGTTCCAGTGAATTCGAGGTCCATTCCGCGAGCTCAACCAATACTGATGCAGCAACTGCAACTGCAGAGAGCGGAGCAGAGCCTGGTAGCTACAATCTTGATGTAACTCAACTAGCCCAGGCCCAGCACAAGTTGGTAGGTGAGGCTGATGGCGGAACTACTGGTGTAACTCAGGGCGTAACTGACCCGGACGACGAGACCCAGATCGCAGACACTACCTTCCAGTTCGACCATTTGGGTAATACACATACATACGATACTGTAGACAATGATGGCAACCAAAAGAGCCTGAACGATTTGGCAGAGACTATTAACAACGACGATGAAGCAGGAGTGCTTGCCCAGACCATCGAAGTCTCGGATGGGCAATATGCACTTAGCCTAAAGAGCCAAACCACGGGCACAGGAAATAACGAAATAACCAACATCAGCGGGGATATATATAAGGGTGGCAACACAGGACTAGATATAAACGAGGTACAACAGGCTAAAGATGCATCTTTCAACCTGGATGGAGTTGATTACACCCGTACCAGCAACGAAATTTCGGATGCAATTCCAGGAGTTACCCTTAATTTACAAAGTGACCAGAGTACAATCATAGACGTTTCCCTGGACTCCGAAGGTATTACCCAGAATGTGCAGAACATGGTTAATGCATTTAACAATTACGACAAATTCATGGATGAAAACGCCACCTATGACAAAGAGGAGAAACAAGCAGGCCCCTTATTGGGTGACTCCCTGGCGAGAACTACGGACAACAAGGTAACCAATATCCTGGGTGATAGGCTCACTGAAGATTCAGAGGAAGAATTATCAGACAATAAGTACCAATACCTCTCCCGGGTAGGAATTAACAAACAAGATGACGGTTCCTTGAACTTTAATCCGACCGAGTTTCAGGAAGCTCTGCAAAATAATCCATCGGATGTAAAAAACCTGTTTGTTGGTGACAAAGGCATTGCCGGAAGGCTCAAGTCCTATTTGCAGGAACAAACTAGCGCAATCACCGGAACGATCCCCAGGACCATACAGTCCGTGGAAGACAATGTTTCTGACTTGAAAGAAGACTATTCAGAAGCCCAGCAAGATATCAACAGATACCAGACCAGGATTACAGAAAAATATAGTAGATTGGAAGAAAAGATCCTGGAATATCAGAGCCAGGAAAAACAATTGAGCAGGGCAATTGATACCTGGGATACTTCCAGTGACTAATGTAACAAACAATTCATGGAGGGAAGCATATGAACAATCCATACACGGTATATCAAAGCAACGCAGTTACTACGATTCCCCAGGAGGATATTTTGCTAAAGCTTCTTGAAGGGGCTATAGTCAGGATAAAACAAGCCCAAGAGCTCAACGAGCAAGGAGATAAAATAAATGCCAGGGGAAAAAGGCAAAGGGCACTGGAAATTGTAACTGAACTGGACAGTTCCCTGGACCGGGAGAACGAAGCCACAGACATAGTAGAAAATCTGGATGCCCTATACAGCTTTATGATCAGGGAGTTCAACAACGCCACCCTAAAAGACGATTTTGAAAGGCTTCAGCCCATACAGGAAGTCTTGGAATCCCTTTACCAAGGATTCCAGGATGCGGCACAGGAATTCAAGAAGGAAAATGGAAGCATGGCCAAACAAACATACCCTGAAGCCGGTACCAAGGAAGAAGCAGCTATCAGTGCCAGGGGATGAATTTTTAAACAAAAAATTATTTGTTCGGCGTATTCACGTCGGACAAATAATTAATAATCCCTCTTAAATATTGAACAAGATTTTCTTGCACATATAAAATTTATATGCTATTTTAAAATTAAATATAATTGGCCCAAAAATTAAATCTAAAAATACAGTCTGTTCAACTTGGCTTTTCTAAACTGGGCTTAATACAAGGAGTCCAAATATGAGCAACTCTCAATTTAACCCGATAAATCCCCCTGACAGCGGTGAAAAAGTCCAGGACAAGACTGTCAAGCAAAAACAGCAGGCCAGGCAATACCAGAACCTGGACAACGAGCAAAAGATAAGATCCGAAGGAGGAGCGGACAAGGCTACGCAGGATAAACTGCAAGCCGAAGAGGAATCCAAGCAGGAACAAAAGGAAAAAACCCAATCAGAAAAGGAAAAAGAGGAATCCAAGGAGCATCTGGAACGGGTCAAGGACCTTACCAACAACATGCTCTCCCAGCTAAATATCAAGCTGGATTACCAGGAAGATGACAAACTTGATGAAATGATCGTCAAAGTCATGAACAAGGAAACCGATGAACTGATTAGACAGATACCTGCAGAGGAAATGCTGGAACTTGCCAAGAAGATGGAGGAAATGACCGGCATGCTAGTAGACAAATGGAGCTAGGGATTAACTGTTCGCCAAGAATTCATCTTACTGAATCAAATCACAATTCTCGCCAGAGACGCTTACCACACACGAATAAATCCGATACACTAAAATTCAAGGGCCTAGTTGCAAGGGCCTAGGGCTAAGGGCCTAGTACCAAGGGACAAGGGCTAAGAGGATATTTATTATCAACTAAATGTACCGGGTATTAAGCTTATCTGTAAATAGTGGAAAGACAAAGCCTGGTTGCCTCAAGGGAAAAAACACGATTAAAAAGCTTGATACAGGTTAAATTATGCCATACGATGAATACGAATTTGAACTTTTGAAAGACATAGACGAAGCAAATGACTTTGAACGGGTAGAAAATTTAGAAGAGGAAATAGAAGCAGCGAATGCAGCATCCAGAAATTTTCTAAACCATAAGAAAGGCTAGAATTATGAAAATTAAAGAACAAACCATTCAGGCATTAAACAACCTTTCTGAAGCAGAATTAATGTTAGTAAATGAATGGATCAATCAACTTAGGGAATCTCATCGATCTTCTGAGGCAGTTAGAAGTTATAAAATCAGTTACGAAAAAATGCATGCAGTTACAGAAAAATGCAAATCTAGTTTAAGTGAAGAAATACTGCATCAGCGAGAGGAAAGGCTGTGATTATTTTTCTGGACACCTCCGCTTTAACCAAACTTTTTCAAGCAGAAGAAGGTACTCAAAAGGTTATTGAATGGGTTGAGAATGCACATAAGACAGCTTTACTTGATGCTACTGCAAAAAGTAGCTTTAGTTATTAAATTTTGCAATACACTAGTTATAACTCTTTGATTTTTCTTAAAACTTTGGCAATCTCGACTACGA
>Ga0207714_1001052_pt1 | contig 18436 bp, 19 predicted proteins | sample PonA232FremontCA_2_FD_187270 | JGI IMG/M metagenome (GOLD analysis project Ga0207714, IMG submission 187270) | Marine sediment microbial community from Fremont, CA, USA - Pond A23 Sediment 2 (SPAdes) | ecosystem: Environmental > Aquatic > Marine > Unclassified | place: USA: Fremont, California...
CCGGCCGTCGTTGGCCAGCGCCCACGCCGTGCCGACGTCGGTCCCGACCGCATCGGAGTCGTCGGCGAAGGTGTTGTACTTCGTGACCGGCTGGGTGACGCCGATAGTGTCGGTCTCCTGGAAGGCGTCGTTGCCGACGAAGTCCGTCGGGACCTGGCCGGTCAGCGCGACCAGCGGGTCCGAGTCCATGCTCGCGTCGGCCAGCCCGGTGACGAGGTTGGTCGCGCCCGGGCCAGAGGTGGCCATGCAGACGCCGGGGTCGCCGGTGACGATCCCGTAGGCGTCGGCTGCGTGGGCCGCACCCTGTTCGTGGGCCATCGTGACGTGGGTCATCTCGTCGCTTCGGTACAGCGCGTCGTAGACGGGCATGATCGCCCCGCCCTGGACGCCGAAAAGGTACTCGACGCCCGCGTTCTCAAGCGCCCGGACGACCGCGTCCGCGCCGGTCGCTTCGGGCTCCTGACCCCCGCCGGCCTCCCGTTCGCCGTCCGCTGGCGGCTCCGCGTCTGTCTCTGCTTCGGCCTCGGCTCCGGCGGCCTCGGCGTCCTGTTCGTCTTCCTTGGGGACGGACGCTCGTTCGCTCATCGGCGCCCCTCCGCTGTGTGTGTGTACTGCATGGTGACTACGACCTGGTTGTCGGCGATACGGACCGGTGAAGAAGGGTGGTGCGGGGCTACAGCGCCCCTACGATACCCGCGAGGCTGGCGGCGCGGCGGCCCGCGGGTCCAGCCTCGAGTGTCATCAGTACGACCGTCAGTCAGGCGCGCGTAATAAGCGTTGCGCGATCGCCGGACAGGTCCGGTCGCACCGCGGGGCGCACAGCACGGGCTGGTCGCCAGCGGCTGGTGGCCGGTCGCCGCGGGCTCGGAAACGGGCATCGGCCCTACGCCCGGACCTCCTCTTCGACCTGCTCGACGCCGACCTCGCGGGCGAACTTCTCCAGTTCGTCTATCGTGACTCGCTGGGCCTCCGCGCCGAAGTCCTTCACCCGGCGGGTGACCTCCCGAACCTCGTCGTCGGTCGGGTCGTAGCCGGCCTCGACCAGGCGCTCTCGGACGGAGTGCTGGCCGGTGTGTTTCCCGAGCACGAGTTCGCGCTCGGCGCCGACCATCTCCGGCGTCATCACGCCGGGCTCGAAGGTGTCGGAGTTCTCGATGACCCCGGCGGCGTGGATCCCGCTCTCGTGGGAGAAGGCGTTGTCGCCGACGACGGGCTTGTTGCCCGGCACCGGGACGTCGCTTTTTTCCTCGATGACCCGCGAGACCTCCGCGATCGCGGTCGTGTCGACCCCGGTGTCGACGTCGTACAGCGACTCCAGTGCCATCACGACCTCCTCGTAGGCCGCGTTACCGGCGCGCTCGCCGATCCCGTTGATCGACACCTGGGACTGGGCCGCGCCGGCCTCGTAGCCCGCCAGAGCGTTCGCGGCAGCCAGCCCGAAGTCGTCGTGGGTGTGGACGTCGACGCGCGCGTCGACCGTCGCGTCGACGACCTTCTCGACCAGCTTCGCGAAGCGGGTCGGCGTCGCCACCCCGACCGTGTCGGGGATGTTGAGCCAGTCCGCGCCCGCCCGCGTGGTCGCCTCCACGATGTCGAGCAGGTACTCCTCGCTGGTCCGGGTCGCGTCCATGGGCGAGAACATGCACTCGACGCCGGCTTCCTTCACGCGCTCGACGGACTCGACGGCACGCTCGCGCACCTGTTCACGGGTGGCGTGCATCGAATCCTCGATCTGGACGTCGCTGGTGGACACGAACACGTGTACCAGGTCGACGCCCGAGTCGAGCGCGGCCTCGATATCCTCGTCGACAACGCGGGCCAGCCCACAGACCGTGGTGTGGCTGGCAGCGGCGATGTCGCGTACTGCCTCGAACTCCGCGTCGCTGTTGACGGGGAACCCGGCCTCGATGACGTGGGTCCCCATCCCGTCCAGCAGCGCGGCTATCTCCCGTTTGTCTTCGTACGAGAATGACGTTCGCGGCGTCTGTTCACCGTCGCGCAGCGTGGTGTCGAAAACCCGTGCGTCCTGTATCTCGGACGTGCTATCCAGAGTGCCCTGGAAGAACTCGATCCGCCGGGGTTCCCGACGTGCCCTCTGTATTGGACATAAGCATCTGGTACGAGGGCGAGGCTCCTATATAAATCTGTCTGGCTGGTGACGGGCGTGTCAACACTCCACAGGGGTCGGTGGCGGGACGGCGGCGAGTGACACTCCACCTGCGGGTGGAGGTGCCGGGGGGGCGACGGGGGGTGCCGGGGGGTTTTTGACGCTCGCTGCCGAGGTGAGCGCATGAGCGATTTCGACGGACTCGACCTCCAGTCGGTCGAGGACGAACTGGACACCGACGAGGACGAGGCGGGCGCCGGGCGGGTCGTGCTCGGCACCCTCGACGGGGCCACCCCGCCGGAGGAGTGGGTGGAGGCGGTCGGGTCGGGGTCCGTCCTGGTCCTCGACGTCGAGGGCGACCTGAACGAACTCGCGGCCGGGTTCGCCCGCCAGGTCAAGGAAGCCGGCGGGGAACTGATGCACTTCCGGGGGTTTCTGGTCGTCACGCCGCCCGAGGTCGACATCGACGCCAGCCGACTGGACTGACCGGGCGACTCGACGGCCACCGGCGGACCGGCCTCGGTCGGTGCCACCGCGTTTTGTGCCCCATTTTTGCGCGCCCGGTCCGTAGCCACAGCTATGCCCATGAAAGGCTCCGGTCCGGCGACCGACTGGCGGGAGATCGACCGCTTCGAAAACGGCGCGCGCGGCGTGGGCTGGATCGCCCACCCCGACGAGCGGATGCGGCGAGCCAGCCACGCACTCGCCACCGACGAGGGCGTCTACGTGGTCGACCCCGTGGACGCCGAGGGTATCGACGACATCCTGACCGAGTTCGACGAGGTCGCCGGCGTCGTGGTCCTGCTGGACCGGCACAAGCGGGACGCGGCGGCCGTCGCCCGCCGCCACGACGTCCCCGTCTACGTCCCGGACGTGATGGCCGGCATCACCGGCGACCTGGACGCGGAGACGACCGTGGTCCGCCACGACCTCGGCGGGTCGGGCTTTGCCGTCCACGGGATCATCGACAACCCGCTCTGGAGCGAGGTGGCTCTCTACAGCGAGGAGGACGGGACACTGGTCGTCCCCGAGGCGCTGGGCACGTGCAGCTACTTCCTGGCCGGCGACGAACGGCTCGGCGTCCACCCGGCGCTCCGGATGACGCCGCCGAAGCGACTGCGGCGGTTCGACGCCGAACGCCTGCTCGTCGGCCACGGCGAGGGCGTTCTCGAAGATGCCGCGTCGGCTATCGACGACGCCGTCTCGGGCGCGCGCGGCCGTGCACCGCGCCTCTACGCCCAGACGCTGCGCTCGTTTCTGCCGGTCTGAAAGGAGTCAGGCGCCGGGTCTGGCGGCAGAGGCGGTGCTCAGCCGTCGGTCGGGGCATTCGGCTCCCGGTCCGGCTCGACCTCCGCGCGGAGCCGCCGCACCCACTTCAGCTGTGCGTCAAGCAGGTCGGCAGTGAGTTCGACCAGTTCCAGCCGGTAGCTCTCGTGGGGCGACACTTCCTCGCGGTGCATCGCCGCGACCTCGAGCCACTCGTTGCGCGTCCCGTGGAACTGGTCCTCGAGGTGCGCCAGCTCCGCGGCCTGCTCGTCGGCGGGGAGATGGTGGAGGAAACCGAGCTTGACCAGGAAGTGCGGGCGGTGCGAGGGGTCGTCGACCGCCGTGACCGGCTCGCGCAGCAGCGACTGCAGCCGGTCGCGGCCCCGCTCGGTGAGCGCGCACGTACCGGCCTCGGCAGTGTAGGCCTCGGTCACGTGGCCACGGTCGCGCAGGCGGGCCAGCGTCGGGTCAAGCCTGCCCCGCCCGACGAACTGGTGGCGCCCGAAGTTGTGGTTGAACCGCTCCTGGAGGTCGGCGGCGGAGGCGTCACGCTCCGCGAGCAGACCGAGCACGCCGAGTTCGATGACGGAATCCCGTTTCATGGGCTCTGTGAACGATTCACACGGCAGTACCAAGAGACTGTCGCCGGCCGAAGTTGGGGACACAGTTCACCGCGGCGCCGGAGCGCGCCCGGTCCGCTCGGAGTCGGGGCCGGGTCGGCGATTGAAGTAGCTCCCAGCCCAACCACGACCGTGTACTACCTGACCCGGGGGCTCCAGCGAACGCTGCTGCGACTGGCCAGGGAGGCCGAACCCGACTCGACGACGATCTCCCTGTCGGTCACGCGTGCCGGTGAGTTCGAGACGGACACCGGGCTGGACCCGGAGACGCCCGTGTTCACTCACTTCTACATGCCCGGAGCCGGCAGCTCGGTCAACGCGGTGTTCGGTGTCGACCTCGGTACGCCCGTCGGTCAGACCGAGGGACGGTTCGTTTCACACCCGGACGGCAGCATGGGCGTCTCGAAGGTCGACGACCTCCACGAGGTCGTGTTCGTGGCAGTTCCGCCGTGGGACGAGGACTCCTTCGGCGCCTTCGACCGGCGCGGGGCCCGGAAAGAAGTCACCGTCATCGACGCCGAGCCACCGGCCGAGGAGCCGGGGCTGTAGCCCGGCCGACACTGTCCACGGACTGACTACTCCAGGTAGCCCAGGTCCCGCAGCTGCGTGGCGATCTCCTCGAACTCCGCCTCGCTGAGCTGTCCCTCCTGCTGGTGTTTGATGACGATACTCCGGAGGAGAAACCGGACGAGGTCGCTCGTGCTCTGGAAGCTGGTCCCCTCGATCGTCTCCTCGACGCGGTCGGCCAGGTCCCGGGGGATGGAGACCGTCGTGTACTCGGCCATACGCCGACCTTGCCGGCGGCGGGGATAGGCGTTGTGTCCCGGCCGGCAAACCGACCCGGGCTCAGAAGGCTGTGAGGTCAGTCTGTGTCGAACCGTCTGTCTCCTTCTCGTACTCGTCCGCGATCGCTCTCGCGCCGGCCACCCCCTGCGAGAGCGAGGCACGCTTGGCGACCTCCTCGTCACCGAGCCGGGCCGCAGCGTCTGCCTTCACGTCCTCGTACCGGCGCCAGAACCGCTCTTTCGCCGCTTCGTACTCGACGACCGGGCGCGGATAGTCCGCATCGGGCCCTTCGCCGACGCTGACGCCACATTCCTCCTGCACGTTCGGGGGCGTCTTCTCGGGCTGGGGCAGGTGTTCCGGTGGAAGCCCCTCGAGTTCCGGCACCCAACGCCGGATCCACTCCCCCTCGGGGTCCTGGTCTCGCACCTGCTTTCGGGGGTTGTACAGCCGGAGAGTCGGCTTCCCGACCAGCCCGGCCTGAGACTGCCACTGCGTGTAGTTGATCGCCGCGTCCGAGTCGATGAGGTGGTGGTGATACCAGTCGGCGCCGACCTGCCACGGCTGCTGGAGCAGGTGGAAGTAGGCGCTCGCGGCCATCGCTCGCATCCGGAAGTTGAGCCAGCCAGTCTCGCGGAGACACCGCATCGCCGCATCGACCATCGGATATCCCGTCCGTCCCTCCTTCCAGGCCGCCACCAGGTCCGGGTCGTGGGTCTCGCGGTTGAACCCCTCCAGTTCCGGGTTCACCGCCGTGTCAAGCCACCCCGGCCAGTCCTCGAGTTTCTGGTTGTAGTGGCGGTTCCAGAACAGGCGCGACGTGAACATCTCCCGTCCGCGGCCCGACTCGGCGTGGTCCCGAACGTACTGGTAGACCTGCCGGGTCGAGAGACAGCCAAACCGGATGTACGGGGAGAGGCCGCTACAGCCCTCTCGAGCGTCGAGCGGTGAGGATATACTTCCGGGGTAGTCGTCCAGCCGGGTAACGAACGTCTCCAGCTTCTCCCGGGCGGCTGTCGTTCCCCCCTCCGGGACTCGTGACTTCGCCGGGTCGGTGTCGTACCAGGCTTCGACGTCCTCGACGGTCACCCCGGTGTCGGTGCTGGTCAGGACGGTCCCCTCGAGCGACGGTTCGTACGGGTCGTCCTCGAACCACGCCTGGACGTGGTCGCTCCACCCGTCCCGCGTCCGTTCGACTCCCCGACGGAGGCCGTCACCCGACACGAACCGGATGCCGAGGTCTGCCGCCGCCCGGTCGCGCTCGAGTCCGTAGCGCCCGGTCGGCGTCCGCGAGGCGAATATCGTCCAGCCGGCGTTACCGAACGCTTCCAGGACCGGGATCGGGTCACCGTAGGCGTAGGTGAGCCCGGCGTGGCCGGCACTGGCGGTATTGTAGCGGTCGTCCAGGTCGAACAGGCACTCGTGGAGAAACCGAATCCGGGCGTCACAGGCCAGCCCGCTGTCACCGTAGAACCCGGGGTCGAACACGAAGAGTGGGAGTACCACGTCGGCGTCGGTCGTCGCCGCAGTGACGGCCGGGTGGTCACGTATCCGGAGGTCCTCCCGGTGCCAGACCACGGCTCCCGACACCTCGCTTCCGGCCACAGACCCGGTGTTGTCGCGTTCCACGCACTCCCGTGGTGGAGGAACTGCGGTCGGGACCGGCGAGTCGGGTTGGCCGTCGGTCACAGGACGGGCTAGGCCGTGTAACAGGAAAAGTCGTCGCATCAGGGCACCCGCGCGTGGACGTCGAGGGTAGCGCTGGTCCCTCTGTGTCGGTCCCGATCGGTCGCGGCCTGTGTGGCTCCACTCAGGGGGAGTCGGTCTCGGGTTCGACCTGCCACCGGTCCGCGAACATCCGCGGGCAGGGATTGGTGTTTCCGGGTGAGAAGGTACGGGGGGCGTCCCGGGTGCTGAACCGTCTGCTCGTGGTTCGGGGCCGGGGGTCTGTCGTGGGGTGTGTTGTGCTCATGTGGTGAGTGTTGGAGTGTGGTCTGGGCGCGATACGGGTAGTTAGGGCGGGGATACCGCACGTACGTCGCCTACCACGAGCATCGTAAGCTACCCGAATGCCGCTTCCTTAATAAATGTTCATGATCTTGTGCGGCGGGGCGTGGAAGGCCGAGACTCCACTGGACAGGGACCGTCGGCGGCTACACGACGAGCCGTTCCTCGTAGTCGGTCAGGTTCTCGTGGCCGTCCTCGGTGACGACGACGATATCCTCGATGCGGACGCCGCCGACTGCGGGGTCGTACAGCCCCGGCTCGACCGTGACGACCTGGCCCGGGCAGAGTTCGCCGCCGTCGGGCGCCAGCCGCGGGAGTTCGTGGACGTCCAGCCCGACGCCGTGACCCGTGCTGTGGATGAAGCCAGTCTCCGCGGTCTCGTCGCTGCGCAGCGTCGGCAGCCCGGCCTCCTCGTATACGTCACAGACGGCGTCGTGGACCGTAGCCCCGGTCGCGCCCGGTTCGACCGCGTCCAGGGCTGCTTGCTTTGCCTCGGCGGTGAGTTCGTACCACTCCCGGACGGTCTCGTCCGGCGCCCCGGCACAGAAGGTTCGGGTCATATCGGCGTGGTACTTGGTGGCCTTGGACTGGGGGAAGATGTCGATAATGACCGGCTCGCCGGCCAGGAGGGCCCCGCTACCGCGGTCGTGGGGGTCGGCGGCATCGGCCCCGCAGGCGACGATGGTCTCGTCCAGCGCACACCCGTGCCGCAGCAGCTCCACCTCGATGGCCTCCTTGACCCGCTCGCTGGTGAGCACCTCGCCGTCGTGGGCCAGCTGGCCGTCGCCGTCGACGTCGGCACCGGCGATCAGCTCCTCGGCCCGGTGCATCGCGGCCTCGTTCGCCCGCTGTGCCTCACGGACGTACTCGACCTCCTCCTCGGTCTTTGTCGCCCGGATCTCGGTGACGACGCCGCTGTCCTCGGCGGTCACTTCGACACCCTGCTCGCGGAGGCCGTCGGCTGTCCGGAGCGGGAACCGCGGCGGCGTCACAACTGAGCCGACGCCGTGTGCGTCCAGAAACGCCGCGAGCACGCGGTCCCGTGCCTCCTCGGGCCCGTAGGCCTCGGCGAGGTCGCCGTAGCCGTAGTCGACGTCACGTTCGATGGACTCGGCGCGCGCCTCCCTCTTCGCCCGGCCGTACTCCAGGCTCCGTGCGAAGAGGAGATGCACCGAGCCGTCGTACAGCGTCACGAACGGGTCCGGGGCGTCGAACCCCGACAGGTAGTACTGGTCGGAGTCGGTCGAATCGGCGTCGATCAGGTAGCCGTCGACGCCGGCCTCCTCGAGAAAGGCGTCCAGCCGCGAGAGGTCGGGATCCATATCCGCCCCAACGGCCCAGGGGTACAAATGACGTGCTGTCGACCCGGCGGAAACGTCACCAGAACGTACATTATCCCACAGGCCGCTGTGACAGCCATGGCGGGACCACCCTCCGAACCCGATGGGGCCTCCCCGACACTGCCCGATGGCTACGAGGGCGGCCACCCTGCGCGCAACGTCTTCAACCTTCTCGGGCGAGCACACGCGATGTCCGTGCTGTTCTACCTGGTCAAATCCGGACGGGAACGGTGGCGGTTCAACGAACTCGAGGAGACGCTGGGAACCTCCCCGAACACCCCCTCGAAACGCCTCGACGAACTCGAAGAGGCCGGGTTCCTCGAGCGCATCTCGTACGACGAGATCTCCCCGCGCGTCGAGTACGAGGCGACGCGGAAGGCGCGTGACCTGGACCCGGTGCTCAAGGAACTGCGCGCCTGGGCCGGCGAGCACGGCCTGGAAACCGGGCTGAAGACTCCGGCCGAGTAGAGTGGGGCCGCCCACCCCCATCCCAGATGCCGTCGTCCGTTACTTCCTCTTCCGGTAGCTGCTACTATCAACGGGACTGAACATATAAACAGTAATAGACCTTGGGTCAAGACACCTGATGACCGAGTACGCTATCGACGCAAGCGGGATCGAGCTGACCTACAGCGACGGGACGGAGGCAGTGCGCGGGGTCGACCTCCAGGTCCCCAGCGGGGAGTTTTACGGGTTTCTGGGGCCGAACGGTGCGGGCAAGACGACGACGATCAAGACACTGGCGACGCTGCTGACGCCGACCGCCGGGGAGATCCGGGTCAACGGCTTCGACGTCGTCTCGGAGTCCCGGAAGATTCGGGAGTCGATCGGCTACATGGCTCAGGAGACGAGCGTTGACGAGGAGCTGACCGCCCGCGAGAACATCCGCTTTGCCTGCGAGTCGTACGGCGTCCCGCGGGACGACAGGGCCGGCCGGATAGACGAACTGCTCGACCTCGTGGACCTCCAGGACGTCGCGGACAAGCGGGCCGACGACTTCTCCGGCGGCATGAAAAAGCGGCTGGACGCGGCGACGGCCCTGGTCCACGAACCGCCGCTGGTCTTCCTCGACGAGCCGACCACGGGGCTGGACCCGAAGGCCCGCAACCGGCTGTGGGACTACTTCCGGGAGATCAACGACGACGGGACGACCATCTTCCTCACCACACAGTACCTGGAGGAGGCAGACCAGCTCTGTGAACGGATCGGGGTCGTCCTCGACGGACAGATCGTCGCCTCCGGGTCACCGTCGGGGCTGAAACGCCGGGTCGGCGGGGAGATCCTCGACGTGAACATCGCGGACAGCGACAGCGAGCGGGCCGCGGAGATCGCCAGCCGTGCCGACCTCTTCGAGCCCGACGCGAGCGTGGAGGTGACCGAGGACGGAGTCATGGTCACGTCACAGCACGCCCGCCAGGCCGGGACCGACCTGCTCGTCGCACTCCGGGACGCCGGCATCGACGTCACGGGATTCAACGTCCGTGCACCGACACTCGACGACGTCTTCCTCGCGATAACCGGCGAGCCCGTCGAGCACGAGACACCGACCGACGAGACCGAACTGGAGGTATCCCCGTGAGCACCCCGACGACCGACGGGGCTGAGACGTCAGAAGGCGGTCCGACCGCCGACCGCTCCCGGAACAGCTACCTCGGAGAAGTGTGGGTGAACTTCAAGCGCTGGAACCTCAAGGCCGTCAGGAACCCGTTCGTCCTGATCGTCTCCCTGGTCCAGCCAGTGATCTTCCTCGTCCTCTTCACGCAGGTGTTCGGCAACGTCGCCGGGGGTGCGATCGGCGGACCGGGTGGCGGCGGCCCGAGCTACGAGACCTATCTCGTGCCGGCGATCGCAGTCCAGGTCGCGATCGCGGCGGCCGCCACCTCGGGGGTCGGGCTAGTCAACGACATCGAGAACGGGATGTTCGAGAAGGTGCTGGTCAGCCCGATGAGCCGGTCGGCGGTCTTTCTCGGCAAGACTGCTGCCGAACTGCTCCGGATCGCCATCCAGATCGGTATCATCCTGGGTCTCGGCGTCCTGCTGGGCGCGGAGGTCGGAACCGGTATGGCCGGTGCTGTCGGGATCGTCGCCGTCGGGATCGTCTTCTCGCTGTGGTTCATCGGCTTCTCGAACTCCCTGGCCGTCCTCACGAAAGACCAGGAGTCGACGATCATCGGCGCGAACCTCCTGCAGTTTCCGCTCCTCTTCCTCTCGTCGGCGTTTCTCCCGCTGGAGGTGTTACCGGAGTGGATCCAGACCGTCGCGGCTGTCAATCCGGTGACTTACGGCGTCGACGCCGCACGGTCACTGATGTTGAACGCGGACGCGGCGAGCGTGTTCAGTGCGAGCGGGTTCGGCACCGTCGGTAACGCTGTCGTCCCGGCTATGGCTGTATTGCTCGTGCTGGCTCTGGTGTTCGGCGGTGTCGCCGTCGCGATGATCCGCCGGGCGTCGAGTTCGAAGGTGCAGTGACTGGGCCCGCGTCCGGTACCCTCTTTTGCGGTCCCGCCGACGTGTCGCTATGGACGTCACCATCGCGGAGTCGACGGTCGGCGGCCGCGTGCAGGCGCCGCCGTCGAAGAGCTACACCCACCGGGCGGTCCTCGCCGCGGGCTACGCCGACGGGGCGACGGTCCGTGGGCCGCTGGTCAGCGCCGACACCCGGGCGACGATGCGCGCCGTCGAGGCCTTCGGCGGGAGAGTCGACGTCGGGGAGCAGGACGGCGGGGCCGCGGTGCTCGAGGTCGACGGATTCGGCGGCCGCCCCGAAGTGCCGGCGGACGTCATCGACTGCGCGAACAGCGGGACGACGATGCGCCTCACGACGGCCGCAGCGGCACTGGCCGACGGGCTGACCGTTCTCACCGGCGACGGCTCGCTCCGCTCCCGCCCGCAGGGACCGCTCCTGCGGGCCATCGAACAGGTCGGCGGCCGCGCGGAGAGCACGAGGGGTAACGGGCAGGCCCCGCTCGTGGTCGGCGGACCGATACACGGTGGGAGCACCGCGGTCCCGGGTGACGTCTCCTCGCAGTTCATCACCGCCCTGCTGATGGCGGGTGCGGTCACCGAAGCGGGAGTGGATATCACGCTCCAGACCGAACTCAAATCCGCCCCGTACGTGGACATCACTATCGAGGTGCTCGACGCGTTCGGGGTGCGAGCCCGCGAGACCGGCCGGGGGTTTTCGGTCGGCGGGGGACAGACCTACGACCCCGGCGACGGCTACGACGTGCCAGGCGACTTCTCCTCGGCCTCGTATCTCCTCGCCGCCGGCGCGGTGGCTGGCGGGGACGGCGTGACGGTCACCGCCGCCTACCCGAGTGCGCAGGGCGACCAGGCCATCGTCGAGGTGCTGGACCGGCTGGGGGCCGACATATCGTGGGACCGGGGCGCTGGCGAGCTCACCGTCTCGGAGAGTGCGCTCGACGGTATCGAGGTCAGTGTCGCCGACACGCCGGACCTCCTCCCGACCATCGCAGTGCTGGGGGCGGTCGCCGACGGAACGACCCGGGTCGTCGACGCCGAGCACGTCCGCTACAAGGAGACCGACCGGGTGTCTGCGATGGCGGAGGCGCTGGAACGGATGGGAGCGAGCGTCGAGGAGGAGCAGGACTCGCTGGCCGTCCACGGCGCCGAGTCGACGCTCCGTGGAGCGACCGTCGACGGGCGCCGTGACCACCGGATCATTATGGCACTGTCGGTCGCTGGACTGGTCGCCGATGGGGAGACGACGGTCCGCGGTGCCGACGACGTGGACGTCTCCTTTCCGGACTTCTTCGACGTGCTGGCGGAGCTCGGTGCCGACCTGCAACGGGAGTGAGCAGCGCAGCGGAGGGGCGAGCAGGTGGCCCGTGTCGGACGCGAGACGGCGGGCCACGCAACTGCAGCCCGTCCCGCGGTGACTCGTCAGCGCACGCCCGGGCCTGCTCCCGGCCTCCGGTTTGAGGCTTCGGGTGCGGGTCGCGCAAGTTTAAGTTCCGACGGCCGCCACGTTGGGGGTATGCTAGACCTGTCCGAGGAACAGCGCTTGCTCGTCGACGAAACACAGCGGCTGGCCGAAAACGAGTTCGCCGACCGCGCGTTCACCTGGGAGGGTGAGGGGTATCCCGAGGAGAACATCGAACTGCTCGCCGACCGCGGCTTCCTGGGGCTCAACCTCCCCACCGAGTACGGCGGCGGCGGGATGAGCGAGTTCGACGTCGCCCTCCAGATCGAGACCGTCGGGCGGGTCTGCCCTGACACCGCCGCCGCGATCTACGGCCAGTCGATGGTCGCCCCGCGGGCCATCGACATGTTCGGCTCCGAGTGGGCCAAAGAGCACTACCTGCCGAAGGTGACAAGCGGCGAACTGTCGGTCGCGATCGGGATCTCCGAGCCCGAGGCCGGCAGCGACTCCCGGAACATGACCACGACCGTCGAGGAGGCCGACGACGGCGAGCTCTATCTCAACGGCGAGAAGACGTGGGTGTCGAACGTCCCCGAATCCGAGGCGGCGGTCATCTGGGCGAAGTTCCCAGAGGGGCTGGGGACCGTGATCATGGAGTTCGACCAGCCGGGCGTCGAGATCCACCAGCACCACACCAACATGCACGGCGAGACCCAGACCCAGTTCTACATGGAGGACGTCCACATCCCCGAGGAGCGGGTGCTCGTCCGCGGGCCGGAGGCGCTGAAACAGCAGCTCAAAGCGCTGAACTGGGAGCGCTGTGGCAGTTCGATGCTCGCCAATTCCATCAGCCTGAACGCTTTCGACAAGGCCATCGAGTACGCACAGCAGCGCGAGCAGTTCGACCAGCCCATCGGCGACTTCCAGGGGATCCGCTGGAAAGTCGCCGACATGGCAAAACAGATCGAGGGGGCACGGACGCTCACCTACCGGGCGGCGCTCAGCGGCGGGGGCGAGGACGACGCACCGGACCGGCTCGCGGCCTCGCTGGCGAAGCTGTCCACCAGCGAGACCGTCGAGCAGGTGGTGAGCGAGGCGCTGCAGATCCACGGGGCGAACGGCTACCAGCAGGGCCACCCCCTCGAGTACCTCTACCGGCTGGCCCGCGGTCGCCGGATCGCCGCGGGCACCGACGAGATCATGAAAAACAACATCGCCGACGTCGTCTTCGAAGACGGGCTTCCACGAACGCTGTAGACACCGCGGGCAGTGCTGCCACTCCACAGCCAGGTTTCACAGGTCGACCCCTGAAGGCAAAAGGACTATAACAGCCAACAGGTAACCCCCAAACAGCGATGGTGACCACAGTACCGCTGCAGATCCCAGGTGTCCCGGGGGGCCCGGAGTTGCTGATCATCTTGCTGATCGCCGTGTTGCTGTTCGGGGCGAACAAGATCCCCAAACTCGCACGGTCCTCGGGTGAAGCGATAGGTGAATTCCAGAAGGGGCGGCAGGAAGTCGAGGATGAACTCCAGGATATGAAAGAGGGTGGGAGTGACTCATCGGACGAGGAGGGGGAAGACACGCTCGACCTCGAGGAGGAGTCGACCTCCTCGACGTCCTCGAGCGGTTCCTGAGAACGGCCAGAAGGCGACTCGCGAGTAGTGCGGTTTCCTCAGACGGCGCCTTCTGTCTCTTCTAGAGTTCCCTCGAGACTTCTCCCCTGCCCCCGTGAGTCCCGTCTCAGGGGTCGGTCGCCTCAGCCCCGTACGCGGACGACTCCCGACTGAAAGACCTCCTGGTTCGGAATGATGTACTCCTCGCCCTCGGATTCGACCCGCGTGACGAAGACGTCTACCTCCTGAACGATCCCCCGTCGGTCGTCGATCCGGACCTCGTCGCCGATTGCGTATGGCTCAGTCAGGAGGAGATAGATGCCGGCGGCGGCGGCAGCGAGCAGGTGCCGGAATGCGAGTCCACCCAGAAAGACCAGCCCGAAGGCGAAGGCACCGAGCAGGATCAGAAGGGCGTCGGTCGAGACCCCGACCTGTGCGAGCGCGACCAGCGCCGCCACGTAAAAGATGCTGTACTTGACGAGGTCGCCGAGGAAGGCAACCTCCGGGAGTTTCACCGAGCGGAGCCGCTCGCTGACGGCGAGTTCGGCCCGGTACCCGGCCGTGATCCCGACGATGACCGCGAGTGCGGCGATCAGCAGCCGGGGGAGATAGCTCGTGACCCGGGTCCAGAACAGCTGGATGTCGAGCAGCTGCACGACGTTGAGCGCGAGGACGATCGCGAGGACGTAGACGAACACCGCTACCAGCGAGGCGATCAGTCCGACCGTCGAGAAGCCGACCGCCCGGACGGTCCGTTCGAGCGGAGTCCCCTCGACGGCGTCCGCGAAGCTGCTGTCGGTCAGGACCCCGCGAGTCCACCGCCAGGCGAGATATGCGGCGACCAGTCCGACGACCAGAATGGCGATCGAGAAGGCGAAAGCAGCCTCCTGGGAGAAGAGACGGCGGACGAACCGCGGCAGGTCGACCTGCATCAGTACTCCTCCGGGTCGAGCTCGATGACCAACTCACCGCCCTTGAACGCCCGGACCATCCCGTCGGATTCGGAGAGGACGATCGCGATAGCGTTGGTGTCGCGGGTGATGGCGCCGGCGGCCATATGGCGGGCACCGAGTCCTTTGGGGATGTCGACGCCTTCGGCGGAGGGCTCCAAGTAGCGGTACGCGGAGACGATCTTCCCGGAGTCGGAGATGACGAAGGCACCGTCCAGCCGGGAGAACTCCTTCAGCATCACGTTCACGATCGGGTCGCCGACGTGGACGTGGGACTTCTCGAAGGGGTTGTACGACAGCGGGCGGGACTTGTTCATCACCTTGCCGGCGTCCCCGACCACGAACAGGGCACCGACCTGCTTGCCCTTCTGGCCCTTCTTGCCGAGTTCGATGCAGACCTCGAAGACATCCCTGACGACGTCGGGTTCGGGCCGGGAGTTGACGAAGAGGTCGTAGACGCCGGTGGGGGAGTACTGGTCGGCCCGGACCCGCACGACCGTGTCCATCCCGTCGCCGAACATCGACGTCGCACACGCGACGGTGTCGCCCTCGTCGAGCAGGCCCTGCTGTGCGGCCCCCTCCAGCCCGAACCGCAGGCGGCCGCCCACGTCGGTAAATTCCAGGGGAAGTTCGACGAACGTCTCGGCGTCCACCGCGTTTTCCTGTCCGATCACGATGACCGGCAGGTCGGCGTCGTCGGTCGCGAAAGCGTCGTACGTGCCGGCGCTCGGCGAGAAGAGGAGGACCGCGTCGATGTCAGCCACGACATCGTCGACCAGGTCGTCGAGGGCGCTCATTGTCGTTTCAACTCAGTAGACAGGAAAAAAGGTTGTGGCAGGGCCGCTCCCCGCCAGTCCTCCGTCAGACGGTGAAGCGGTGGGCAGCCGGGGCCGGCGCCGCAAAGTCACCGATATTGATATGTCTCCGAGAGGAGACCCGGGTCATTCGGTCGAGCATCCGCGACGGAACCAGTGCTCACGACGTTACCTCCGTCTCCCCGACGAGTCGCTCGTACACCGTGGCGACGGAGCCTCTAACCTCGGCCATCGGCACGTTCGCCCGCCGGGCGAGCGCGAGCGCGCCACCCATTCCGACACCCTCCTTTGCTTCGCCGGCGACATACCGGGCCAGTCCGGGATTGTCCTCTGCGTCGAAGCCGGGGTCGGTGACCGTCGCGTCCACCCCGAGCGCGTCGGCGGTCGCCGCGAGGTCGGCGGTGTCGTCCCCGGCGACGTAGCTGGTGGTCGCCAGGCTCAGCCGGCGGTCGACCCCGTCGTGGCGCAACATCGCGGCGACGGCGAGCATCTGCGTCCCGCCGGCGAGGGTGACGGCTGTGTCGGTCTCAAGGGCGCCGCGGGCGAGACCAGCCGCGGTCGCCAGTACCGGGTCGCCCATCCGCCGGACTGCTCGCTTCGGGTGGCCGACCGCCCCGCCGGGCTCGAGTCCCGACGCGTCGAGGCCTTCGGCGACGACCTCGCGTTTCTGCTGGAGGGGGTTGTCGGGCAGCGAAGAGGAGACCGCGCCGGGCTCACCGAGCGCCCGCAACACGCCCATCGCGGTCGTCGTCCCGCCGGGGACAGACTCGGCGACGAACAGCTCGTCCTCGTGGAGCTTCCGGCCGAACTGCCGGGCTGCCTCGTAGGCGCCGGGCGCCGTCGGAACCGGGTCGGCCTCGCGGACGTCCCCGCCGGGGCGCGCACCCACAGTCACGGTGCCGGCGGCGGTCGGCTCCGCGAGGCCGCCGTCGACGACCGTGACGTCGAACCCGAGAGTCTCGCGGACCGCCCTGGTGACCGCCGCGGGGGTCGGGCAGCCGCTCGGGCTGACCGGGACGACCGGGGCACGCACCGGCTGACCGTAGGTGAGGATCTCGGCGTCGGCTGCCGGGGTATGTGCCCGCAGGTCGGGGTCGGCCCCGGCCGCGCTCAGACCGGGGACGGCCGCGGTGTCGGTCGAGCCGGCGACCAGCAGAAATCGCATTGGGCCTCTTTCGGAGCGGACTCACCTCAATGCCGCGGTCGGCTGCTGGTCCGGGGTCGCCGGTCCGGCCGGCACCCGGGTGCCCCGGTCACGCGAAGGCACCGACGACGACCGCCGTGAGCACGAGGTTGGCGAAGGCGGCCACGAGCAGGACCTTCCAGCCGACCCCGAGCACCTGGTCGATCCGGAGCCGGGGGAAGGAGGCCCGCGCCCACTGGGTGAACAGGAAAAAGGCCCAGATCTTGAGGACGAACCAGACGGGGCCCGGTAGCAGCGGGCCGGCAGGGCCGCCGAGAAAGAGGGTCGCCGCCAGCGCTCCGGCGAGGAAGATGTGGACGAACTCTGCCGCGTAGACCAGCGCGAAGTAGACGCCGCCGTACTCGGTCTGGTAGCCGGCGACGATCTCCTGTGCGGCCTCGGGGGTGTCGAAGGGGTTGCGCCCGACCTCGGCGAGCGCGGCCGCGGCGAAGAGTACGAACCCGAGGGGGTCGACGAAGGCGAACCACGAGGGAACGGTGAGGCCGGCGACAGTCACGAGCGGCTCGGCCTGCGCGGCGACGACCGCGCCCGGCCGGAGCGAGCCCGCGAGCAGTACGGCGGCCGCGCCGGCCAGCACCAGCGGGATCTCGTAGGCGATGGTGCTCGCGATGGCCCGGAGCCCGCCGAGCATGGCGTACTTGTTGTTCGAGGCGTAGCCGGCCATCGCGATGGCGAGTGCGGACAGCGACGCGACCGCGAAGGCGAAGGCGATCCCGATGTCGGGGTCGGCGAGCTGGAGTTCGACGCCGCCGAGCGAACCCATGGGAATGACTGCAAAGCCCAGCAGGGCGGAGGTCATCATCAACAGGGGCGCGATGTCCCAGGCCGGGCGGTCGGCGCCCTCCGGCACCACGAGCTCCTTCGAGAGCAGCCGGACGGCGTCCGCGACGATGATCAGTACGCCGCCGGGCCCGTGTCTGTTCGGGCCGACCTTCTCCCAGAAGGCGGCGAGGACCTTCCGTTTCGCCCAGACGACGACGGCGGCGTTCCCGACGACGAAGGTCCCGACGATGGTCGCCGCGAGGAGGGCCCCGGCGACCGTCGCACCCGGCCCGGAGCCGAACAGCCCCGCGAGCGCCTCCGGAAGCAACGTCACCGGCACCACCTCCCAGTCAGTTCCACCCGGTCGCGAACGTGGACTGTCATCGCCCGGATCTACTCCGGGGCGGGGACTGAGCCTGCTGCCGCGGATGCGCGGCGGGTTTATAAGGACCGTCCGCGCAACCCTCGGCCTTCTCGACGCGGGCCCTACAGGAACCCGAGGCCCATCAGCACGCCCAGACCGACGACGATGGTCGCGAGGATGTTCTCGGTGTACCAGGCGACGAGCGCCGCGGCACCCCCGGCGACGAGGCGTCCGTTCCCGGCCACGACGACGGTCCCGTCGGGGGCGAGGATGGCGGGCACCACCAGCGCCGAGAGGACCGCCGCGGGGACCATCCCCAGTGCCGTCTCCACGCGGGCCGGGACCGTCCCGAGATACTCGAACAGGAACAGAAACGAGGCCCGCAGCGCGTAGGTTCCGACGCCGGCGAGTGCGACCGCGGCCCAGACGGTCGCGTCGGGTGCGGTCACTCCGGCACCTCCGCCGGGGCGCCGACCCCGGCCCACACGGCCACGCCCGTCCCGACCGCGACGCCAGCCAGCGCGCCCGCGAGCAGGCCGAGATTGAAGGGGAGCGCGACCCCGGCGGTTGCCACCCCGCCCCCGACCAGCGCCGCGGCGACGGTAGCGCGGTTTTTCGCCGCCGCGGGCACTAACAGGGCGAGGAAGGTCAGCGGGACGGCGAAGCGAAGCGGCAGCCACGCCGGCACCCGCGCGCCCGCGACCGCGCCGACGACGGTA
>Ga0207714_1001054_pt1 | contig 18431 bp, 12 predicted proteins | sample PonA232FremontCA_2_FD_187270 | JGI IMG/M metagenome (GOLD analysis project Ga0207714, IMG submission 187270) | Marine sediment microbial community from Fremont, CA, USA - Pond A23 Sediment 2 (SPAdes) | ecosystem: Environmental > Aquatic > Marine > Unclassified | place: USA: Fremont, California...
GGCGAGGAGGTGACCCCGAAGGGGTCGGCCTTTACCATCCGGAAGTACGCCGAGGACGCGTTCACGCCGATAGACCTGCTGAACTACGGGACCGTCGACGACCGGATACTGGCGTACATGTGGCTGGCAATCGAGAGCAACCGGTCGCTGATATTCGCCGGCGGGACTGCCGCGGGAAAGACCACCTCGATGAACGCCATGTCGATGTTCATCCCGCCGCGCTCGAAGGTGGTCAGCATCGAGGACACCCGCGAGCTCTCGCTGTACCACGAGAACTGGCTCTCCTCGGTCACCCGCGAACAGATGGGTGACGCCGACATCGACATGTACGACCTGTTGCGCTCCTCACTGCGACACCGGCCGGAGTACATCCTCGTCGGCGAGGTGCGCGGTGAGGAGGCCATGACGCTGTTCCAGGCGATGAACACCGGGCACACGACCTACTCGACGCTACACGCCGACAGTGTCCAGACCGTCATCAACCGCCTGGAGAACGAGCCCATCAACGTACCCCGGGCGATGGTATCGTCACTCGACATCCTGTGGGTGCAGGTGCTGACGAAATCCGGCGGGGAGCGGGTCCGGCGGGCCCGTGCCGTCTCCGAGATCGAGGGGATCGACCAGCGAACCGGTGAGCTCGACTACTCGAACACCTACCTCTGGGACTCAAACGACGACGCGTTCCGCGAGAACAACTCTACCCTGCTCGAGGAGATTCGCCGGGACAGGGGCTGGAGCCAGTCGGAGCTGCTCGGCGAGCTCCGCAACCGGCGGCGGTTTCTCAACTTTCTCCAGCACCGGGACATAACCGACTACCGGCGGTTCACCGCGATGGTCAACAAGTACTACACGGACGCCGACGAGGTGATGAGCCACATCGACTCACTCGAACTCGACCTACTAGGGGAGTAACATGGTCGGGGCAACGACGCCGGCCGGGATCGTCGCCCTGGTCGTGGTCGGGCTGCTCGTGGGGACGTGGGTGGCGAGCAAGCTCAGTCGGACCGTCGACCAGGCGATGAGCCGGACCGCGATGGTGTTTTTCAGCCGGTTCGTCTCCGCCGACTTCGAGCGTCAGCGCCGCATCGAGGCGGCGTTTCTCGAAACCACCTACCGCAACTACGCCGCAAAAACACTGCTCTTTGCGTCGATGGCATTTGTCGTCGGGGCCGTGCTCGGGGCCTTCGTCGTCGCGGCGGTTCTCGTCTTTCTGGAGCCGATTGTCGGGGTGCTCGCGGAGCTACCCGGCGACGTCACGAGCCCGTTCGGTGTTTCGGGCGGGTTCGAGTTCTCGCTGTCGGTCGAACTGCGTTGGGTCCTGCTGGTGTCGCTGAGTGCCATCGTCTTTGGCGGCGTGGCTGCGGCGCTCGCCTACGGGGTGCGGTGGTGGCTCCCGTCGAGCACCGCCGAGGTTCGGCGGCGCAGCATCAACGAGGGACTCACCCGCACGACCGCGTTCATGTACGCCCTCTCCCGTGGCGGGATGGAGTTTCCGCAGATACTGCGGACACTCACCAAGTATCAAGAGATATACGGGGAGACTGCGGGTGAGATGTCGATCGCAGTGCGGGAGATGGACATGTTCGGACGGGACATGATAACCGCGCTGCGCCGGATGTCGAGTCGCACGCCCAGCGAACAGTACAAGACGTTCTCGGAGAACCTCACGAGCGTGCTCCAGAGCGGGAGCAATCTCCCGGACTTTCTCGAGGAGCAGTTCAAGCGGTTCCGCAGGGAGTCAGGGGAGCGCCAACAGGACCTGCTCGAACTGCTTGCGACCATCGCCGAGGCCTACGTCACCGTGCTGGTCGCCGGGATGCTGTTTTTGATCACCATCCTCCTGATATTCGGGCTGACAATCACCGACACGCTCACGTTCCTCCAGTTGCTTATCTACGTGCTCATCCCGCTGGGGAACGTCGGGTTCGCCCTGTTGGTCCAACAACAGCTCGACCAGTTTGGTATCTCGGGTGTCGGGGTCAACGCCAGTGTCGACGCGTTGCGCGAACGACAGCTGTCTACCCCGTCGAGTGTGCTGCCGAACAAAAAAGAGAGCACCCGACCCGACGGTGGGTACACGGCGCCGAACGAGCGGGACAACCGACGGATGCTCGGCCTCCACGACCGGCTGTTCCGGGTGAAAAACGCCCTGCGTGACCCGGTCAGCGTTGTCTTCTGGAACCCGAGCAAGATACTCTGGGTGACAGTGCCGATAGCGGTGTTGCTGTTCGCGCTCCGTGCCCCGTCGGTGATCGCCTCCGAAGGTATCACCGTCCGTGTGCTCGACGACCTGCTCGTCCAGTCGGTGCTGGTCGTGGTGCTGACCTACGCGGTTGTTCGGCACTTCTACAAGCGTCGCATCACGCGCATCGAGCAGGCCACGCCGGAGTTTCTCGAGCGGCTCGCGAGCCTCAACGAGGCGGGGATGTCGGTGGTGAAGGCCGTCGACCGGGTGCGCGGGAGCGACATCGGTGTGCTCTCGCCGGAGATCGACCGCATCTGGCGGGACCTCCAGTACGGTTCGACTGTCGACGACGCGTTCGTCCGGTTCGGACGCCGTGTCCGCACGCAGGCGATTGCCCGTGTCGTGACACTGCTGACAAACGCCATGCGGGCGAGTGGCGATATGGGGCCGGTGATCCGTATCGCCGCCGAGCAACACCGAGCGGAGCTCGGGCTGCGCCGCCAGCGCCGCCAACAGATGTTCACCTACCTCGTGGTCATCTACATCTCGTTTTTCGTGTTCCTGATCATCATTCTCGCGATAAACGAGATGCTCGTCCCGAACATCCCACAGACCTCGCCAGTCGAGGGAAGCGGGCTGGAGTCCACGGGCGCCGGTGGGGCGTTCGGCGACTTCGGCGGGGTCAACCAGGCGGCGTACACGCTCACCTTCTTTCACGCGTCGCTCATCCAGGCGCTCTGTGCGGGGTTCGTCGCCGGTCAGCTCGGCGAAGGGTCGCTCCGTGACGGCGCGAAACACGCCGGAGTGATGCTCGCACTCGCGTACGTCATGTTTGTTTTTCTCACCTGACCGATCGCCTCGATCGGCCCGGGCGAGGTTCCCGGCGAGGACGGGGCCGAGGTCGTTATCGTCGGCGACGAACTGGAGCGTCTCGACGACGTGTCACTCTCGAAGGGCGGGTTCGTCGCGGTGTACGGGGGTGATGGGGTCAACGACACCCGGCTCGGTCACACGGACTACCTGACGGTCGGCTCACACAGCGACCTCCGGATACAGCTCAACGAGACACGACTCCAGAGCGTCGTCGGGGAGACCGGCGAGGGGGAGACGGTTACACTCCGGGTGGTCGCCCACCGCGACACCAACGGGAACGGCGAGTTCGACTTCGAGCAGCCGTTCGGCGTCGGTGATGGCGTCGACAAGCCGTACGACACGCCCAGTGAGGGTGAGACACCCGGGATAGACGTCGAGGCGCTCCTCGACAGCGACTTCGTGTCGCTCGGCTGAGAACGACCGCATCGGTCAAACGTCTCCAGCCCGTTGTGCTGGTGATGACAGCAGAGGGGCCGCTCTCACCCGACAGACCAGAGCTCGACCGCCCGTTCCGCGTCGACGCACCGTTCGACCCTGCGGGCGACCAGCCGGACGCCATCGAGCAACTGGTGGACGGGTACGAGTCAGGAATGGACAAACAGACCCTTCTCGGCGTCACCGGCTCCGGAAAGACGAACACGGTGTCGTGGGTGGTCGAGGAGCTGCAACAGCCCACCCTGGTGATCGCCCACAACAAGACCCTCGCCGCACAGCTGTACGAGGAGTTCCGCGAGCTGTTTCCCGACAACGCCGTCGAGTACTTTGTCTCCTACTACGACTACTACCAGCCCGAGGCCTACGTCGAACAGAGCGACACCTACATCGACAAGGACGCCTCGGTCAACGACGAGATCGACCGGTTGCGTCACTCCGCGACGCGGTCGCTGCTGACCCGTGACGACGTTATTGTCGTTGCCTCGGTGTCTGCGATCTACGGGCTGGGTGACCCGAGAAACTACGTCGAGATGGCGCTCGGGCTCGAACAGGGCCAGCAGGTCGGCCGCGAGGAACTGCTCGCCCGGCTAGTCGACCTGAACTACGAGCGCAACGACGTGGACTTCACGCAGGGCACCTTCCGGGTCCGGGGGGACACACTCGAGATCTACCCGATGTACGGCCGCTACGCCGTCCGGGTAGAGCTCTGGGGTGACGAGATCGACCGTCTCCGAAAGGTCGACCCACTGGAGGGGGCGGTCGTGAGCGAGGAGCCGGCGGCACTCATCCACCCGGCGGAGCACTACTCCATCCCGGAGCGGCGTCTCGAACACGCGATGGAGGAGATAGAGGCCCTGCTGGAAGACCGGGTCAGACAGTTCGAGCGACAGGGTGATCTCGTGGCCGCCCAGCGCATCGAGGAGCGCACCACCTTCGACCTAGAGATGCTCGGTGAGACCGGCTACTGCTCCGGGATAGAGAACTACTCGGTCCACCTCTCGGACCGCGACCCGGGCGACCCGCCCTCGACACTGCTCGATTACTTTCCCGACGACTTTCTGACCGTGATCGACGAGTCACACCAGACCCTACCACAGATACGCGGTCAGTTCGAAGGTGACCGCTCGCGAAAGGAGTCACTGGTCGAGAACGGGTTCCGCCTCCCGACGGCGTTCGACAACCGGCCGCTCACGTTCGACGAGTTCGAGCAGAAAACCGACCGAACCCTGTACGTCTCGGCGACCCCCGGTGAGTACGAGCGCGAGCAGTCCGGACGGGTTGTCGAACAGATCGTCCGGCCAACGTACCTGGTCGACCCCGGAATAAAGGTCGCCGACGCCGACGGCCAGGTGAGTGACCTCATCGACCGGCTACACGGGCTCCCGGACGGCGAGCGCGCGCTCGTCACGACACTCACCAAGCGCATGGCCGAGGACCTGGCCGACTACCTGCGCGAGGCCGGGCTGTCGGTGGCGTACATGCACGACGAGACCGACACCCTGGAGCGTCACGAACTCATCAGGGACCTCCGGCTGGGTGAACTAGACGTGCTCGTGGGCATCAACCTGCTCCGCGAGGGGCTTGACATCCCGGAGGTGTCGCTGGTGGCGATTCTCGACGCCGACCAGGAGGGGTTTCTCCGCTCTGAGACCACACTCGTCCAGACGATGGGACGGGCGGCACGCAACGTACACGGGGAGGTGGTGTTGTACGCCGACGAGCCAAGCGCCGCGATGGAGTCGGCCATCCAGGAGACGAACCGCCGCCGGCGTATCCAGCAGGAGTTCAACGAGCGTCACGGCCACGAGCCCCGGACCATCGAGAAGCCTGTCGGCGAGACGAACCTGCCCGGCAGTAGCACCGACACCGGCGACGCCGCCTCGCTGGAACCCGGCGACGGAAGCGAGGCCGCCGACGCAATCGAGGAGCTCGAAGACCGGATGGCGGCGGCCGCCGACAACCTGGAGTTCGAGCTCGCGGCGGATATCCGCGACCGCATCCGCGAACTACGCGAGGAGTTCGACCTCGACGGCACCGACGAGGGGGTCCCCGCGCCGGAGCGGCCGTAACCCCCCGCTCGGGAGTCGGCCGGCTACGCCCGAAAGAACGCGGGGTCGGCAAACGGCTCGTCCTCGCCATCCACGGTGAGAACATCGAGTGCGGTGACCGTCGCCCCGACACCGAGGTTGCCCGCGAGACTCGGTGTTGTCCGCCCCTCGTCACTGCTGACCAGTTCCTTTACGTACAGCCCACCCTCGCCGTGTATCTCGACGGTCGCACACGTCGGGTCCGCTCCATCCAGGTCGCCGTCTGCCTCGTACACTGTCCGAGTCCGTGTCTTTGCCGCCCGACGGTGAGAGACACGCTGTGGGGTGTCCTGCTCGACGGTCGCGCCCTCGAGTGTATCGAGCGCCGCCGCGAGCGCGTCTGCCTCGACCGGGTCGTCGAAGCGCACTGTCATCCGGTAGCGCTTACTCGCCGGCAGTGTCTTTACCCGCTCGACCATCTCGTGGGTGGCCAGCCGTAGCCTCTCGACCTCGACCGCGCCGTCGGCGGACTCGTTGACCGCCGTCTGGAGGGTATCGGTGTCGACCGACCGGAGCCGTGGTTCGTCGACCTCGACCACGAACGGGCGGCCGGTGCCGAGCATCCGTGCATCGACATCCTCCCGGCCGGCACCGTGAAAGGTGGCGTCGGCACCGTCCATCGTGTCACAGACAACGGGTGCGGTGAACCCCTCGACGCTCTCGTCGTATCGGTAGCCGGTTCCGTCACAGCCATCACAGGGCTGGCCCTGGACTAGCCCGGTTCCGTTGCAGTCACGGCAGGGCCACTCAGTCTGCGGGATATCCCGCTTCAGCTTGCGGTATCGCCCGTAGACAAACGCCGAGTTGATCTGTGCCTCGACGGTGTCGGTCGTGAGGTCACACAGCGCGACCACGTCCGGCCGCTCGAAGTCGACGGTCGTCTCGGTCGCCTCGCCGAGACGCTTGCCGACCTCGCGGTTGAATTCGCTTTTAAGTAGCTCCCCGGCCTCCGGGTCGAGACCCACCTCCTCGCGGAGCAGGCGGTCGTTCTCCTCGAGCAGAGGGGGAACCCGGGTGCCGACCTGGTAGGTGTCGAACTCGTAGCCCCGGAGTGCCGCCTCCGCCTGACGCGCCCACCAGTCGAAGCGGGCACACTCACCCTCACACACCCAGCAGTTCGCCGGTGGGTCGAACGGCTCGTCGTCGGCGAGCGCGAGTGAGATACGGAGACTCCGGCCCCGCTCTGGGTTCGAGAGTCCGAAGCTCCGGTCGGCAACGAGCCGACCGAGACAGCTGTCACAGACCGGCCCCGACGCCAGCGCGTCGCGGGCTACCGAGCGCACGTTCATCGGTGGATCCTGGGGGCTGGCGCGTAACTCGGTTTCGGGTCGTGGCTGTGCCCCGGGCTGTCTGTGTGTGCCAACAGCTGTGTCCGTCGGCGTTCTCCCCCGGTGACCGGTCGGGCGGGCCGCGGTAGCGTCAGCCATTTTGCGCCGGTCGCCCTACCCGTTGTCGTGCAGGTTGTCGACTACGAGACGGCGTCTGCCGGCGACGCAGACGACGCCGCGCTGTGGCTCGCCGGCGACGGCCAGGCCCGGCGGTTGTCACTCGCCCCCGGAACGGAGCTGAGTTACGGGCTCGGCGACCGCTGGTGTGCGGGTGTCCGGGAGGGCCGGCGTCACGAGCCCTGCTCGAACGAGCGTGCGCCTTACTGTGACCGCCACACCGGCAGGTGGGCCTGTGCCCGGTGTACCGGGAACTGTGACCGGCCGTTAGACAGCTGTGACGAGGAACACGCCGTCTACCTGGCCGCGTTCGCCCCAGAAACGTTCAAGGTGGGTGTCACCCGGTCCTGGCGGCTTGAGACCCGTCTCCGCGAGCAGGGTGCCGACCGCGCGGCACACCTCCGGACAGTCGACAACGGACGGACTGCCCGTCGCATCGAGGCCGACATCGCCACTGACATCGGCGACCGGGTGCGTGTGCCGACGAAGATCAGGGGGCTCGGACAGCCCGTCAGGACGGCGGCCTGGGAGGAGCTGCTCGCCGGGTTCGACCCTGTCGAGAGGTTCAGTTTCGACCACGGACCCGACCTGGCGGACCCGCCCGTCGCGGAGACACTGGCGACCGGCCGTGTCCGGGGGGCAAAAGGGCGGGTGCTCGTTCTCGAGCGGGCCGGTAGCAGCTACGCTGTCGACAGCCGCGACCTCGTCGGTCACGAACTCACCGAACGGGACGAGCGCTCCCTCCAGTCGAGTCTCGCTGCGTTCGACTGACACACCACTCGTGTGGCGTCAGCCGCGGGCTCTCGGCCCCGCTACCGGCGTAAGCGTACTAAGCCCCGGGCTCCAACTACTGTCATGCACAAAGACGAACTACTCGAACTTCACGAACAGATGGTTATGATAATGGAGTACTTCAGGAGTCTCGAACAGGTCGACCCGGGCCTGTTCGACGCCTACGACGAGCTGGACGTGACGCCAGACGACGTTCACATGTCAAAAAGTGAGCACAAGCACGCGGTGTTCGTGCTTGGGAACTCGCTGGCGACGGCGATGAGTGAAGACGAGTTCTCCGACGCCGGCCGGGTCGGCAAGCGGATGCAGGAACTCGCAGAGGACGCCGAGAGCAAACTCTGAGACAGAGCAGAGCCCGTCGGGTCAGTGGCCGCTATGCAAACGCCCGCAGCAACGCCCGCCCGTCGGTCGACCCGATGTCGCCGAGTGTGGCCCGCTCGGGGTGGGGCATCAGCACGGCGACGGTGTCGCGCTCGCCGAGGAGACCGGCAACGTTGCCCGTGGAGCCGTTCGGGTTCGCTGCGTCGGCAACCCGGCCGTGCTCGTCACAGTACCGAAACAGGATGCGGTCGTCGTCGACGAGTGCCGACAGCCGGTCGGCAGAGAGTTCGAACCGGCCCTCGCCGTGGGCGATCGGGAACCGCAGTACCTCGCCGGGTTCGTAACCCGCAGTCCAGGGGGTGTCGGCGTTCTCGACGCGCAGGTGGACGTGTTCACACCGAAAGCGGGCGCTCCGATTGACCGTGAACGCACCGGGGGTGAGCCCCGCCTCACAGCCGACCTGTGCGCCGTTACAGATACCGAGCACCGGTGTGCCCGCGGCGGCGGCCTCACCGACCGCCTCGACGACCGGTGACCGGGCCGCCATCGCCCCCGCCCGGAGGTAGTCGCCGTACGAGAACCCGCCCGGTAGCACGACACCGGTTGTCTCGGGCGGGAGACCGTCGCCGTGCCAGACCTGGCGCGCGTCGACCCCCAGCGCGGTCAGTGCACGCACCGTGTCGCGGTCGCAGTTACTCCCCCCGAACTGCACGACAGCGACCGTCATCGCGGTTCGACCTCGATGTCGTGGTCGTGGATTGTCGGGTTCGCGAGGAGCCGCTCGGTCATCTCGGTTGCGCGTTCGCGGGCGTCCTCGGCACTCTCGGCGTCGAGGTCGAGTTCGAACTGGTCGGCCGCGCGCAGTGCCGACAGGTCGAACCCGAGTCGTTCGAGGGCACGCCGCGTCGTCTCCGCCTCCGGGTCGCGCACCCCGGCTTTGAGCCGCACCGTGACCGTCGCAGTGTACTCGCTCATCACCAGGGTCGCGGTCAGCGGTGTGAAAAACGCTTGTGGTTCGCCTGGCGAAGGTTGAAATTGGATGCCGGACCACACCGGCTATGAGTGTTGTCATCGGCCGGAGCGACGACGCACCGACGGACCGTCCTGCCGGTCACATCGGCAGCTACCGGGCACTCGACGGCAGCGACGGCGTGTCGTTGTATCTCGACCTCGACGGGCCACACGCGGTGCTCGTCGTCGGCAAGCGCGGCTACGGAAAGTCCTACACACTCGGGGTCGTCGCCGAGGCACTGGCACAGACACCGCCGGTCGCACCGGTCGTGGTCGACCCGATGGGTGCCTTCGACGGTCTGGCCGACCCCGCGACCGGCGACCCGGTGCCCGCCGACGTGCTGGAGCAACCGGCGGTCGACCCGGACGCACTCGACCCGCGGTCGTGGTGTGGGTTGGTCGGTCTCGACCCCGAGGGCGGCCCCGGGGGTCTCCTCTGGCGGGCCGCACAGCGGGCGGGGTCACTTGCCGGTATGACCAGAGTACTCGACAGTATCGACGCCACACCCCATCACCGACGGGCCGCACAGAACCACCTCGCGCTCGCCGACTCGTGGGGCGTGTTCGACAGCGACGGTCTCGACGCGACACGGCTCGGTGACCCCCGGGTGACGGTACTGGCGCTGTCAGGGCTCGGTGTGGCACCGATGAACGCCGTGGTGCGGGCTGTCGGTGAGAGCCTGTATCGCGCCCGCGTGGCCGGCCGGATGGAGCGACTGCCGTGGCTGCTCGTCGACGAGGCACACACGTTCTTCGATGGGGTGGCGGGACCGGTGCTCGACCGTCTGCTCACACGGGGGCGAGCACCGGGGGTCAGTCTCGTTCTGGCGACACAGCGACCGGCCGCGGTGCCGGCGGCCGGCATCTCACAGACTGACCTCCTCTGTGCTCACCGGCTCACCGCCCGCGACGATATCGCGGCACTCCGGGCAGCACGGCCGAGCTACGTCGACAGTTCGCTGACCGAGCGCATGCCGACACAGCCCGGGGAGGTGCTTCTCGTCGACGACGCCACCGAGACGGCTCACGCGGCACAGATACGGCGCCGTCAAACCCCACACACCGGGGCGAGCCCGCGGGCGAGCCGGCGCTGAGACCACGTTAGAGCTCGTCGAGCCAGCCCTCGACGCGTGTCTCGCCGGTCTCTGTGATTTCGGCGAGTCTCGACACGTCCACGCCGGCAAGGTCGGCCGTTGTCTCGATACCCGCCGCGCGCAACCGCTCGGCGTAGGTCGGTCCGATACCCTCGACCGTCTCAACGTCGGGACCCCCAGTGTCGAGGGCCGTCTCGCCGGGCCCGTCGGTCACCCGGGGTTCGCTCGCGGGTTCGTCGGGTTCGGAGACCCGGTGGTACCAGTCGGCAACTGCGGGCCAGACCTGTTCGTGAGAGGACGAGGAAACAGAGAGACCGATGTGACCGACTGAGTGCTCGATGGTGGTGACATCGTCGGTACCGACGACCTCGTTGAACGGTTTGGACGCCGCCGCCGGGATGAGGTGGTCGTACTCGCCGACGACCTGAAGCAGCGGCAGCTGTATCGCCTCGATGTCGACCTCGCGGCCGCCGATATCGAGGCTGTTGCGGTAGAGGGCGTTTTCCTGATAGAACGTCTCGAGAAACTCGGCGTACGTCTCACCGGCGACGTCGATACTGTCCCCGAGCCACCGCTCCATGCGTGCGAACGTCTCGACGAACTCCTCGTCGTCGAGTCTGTCGTACAGTGTGGCGTACTTCCCGAGGTAGTTCTCGACTGGGTCCATCATCGCGAACCCGACATCGAGCATGTCGGCGGGCGCGTTGCCGAACGTCTCCACCACGTCGCGGGGGTCGTAGTTCTGCTCGCTCCCCCAGCGTTCGAGCACGCCACCGCTCCCGTCGAAACACAGCCCGGCGGCCATCAGGCCGAGCGCGTTCACCTTCTCGGGGTACAGCGCCGTGTAGACGGCGCTCATCGTCCCGCCCATACAGTAGCCGAGCAGGTTGACACTGCCCCGTTCTGAGCGGTCACGGACGACCTCGACACAGTTGTCGATGTACCGGTCGATGTAGTCAGACAGTGTCAGGTGCTGGTCCAGCCGGGAGGGTTCGTTCCAGTCGATGAGGTAGACGTCGTGCCCGGCGTCGAGCAACCGCCGAACGACACTCCGGTCGGGCTGGAGATCGAGGATGTACGGCCGGTTGATGAGCGCGTAGACGACGAGCAGCGGCACGGCGTTTTGCTCGTCGGTCCGAGACTCGTAGTGCAGGAGTTCGAGCTTGTTCTCCGTGTAGACGACCGTCGAAGGGGTCTGTCCGACGTCGACAGTCTCCATCTTGACGACACGGTCGGGGGCGAGACGGCCCCGGCGGGTCGCGTCGGCCATCGTCTCGACGGCCGCCCTCTGTGTGTCGAGCACCGCCGTGAACGGGTCGGAGGGTGTCGTCACTCGACCGCCTCCAGCAGGTCGTCTAGTTTCCGCTCGATATCGTGCTGTCGCCGCTCTAGTTCGATCAGTCGCTCCGCCACCTCGGAGACATCGGCCTGTGTGGCGACGCCGGCCTGTGCGAGCGACTCCTCCCGGAGGTCGGCGAGCTCCTGTCGGCGGTCGAGCATCGCCTCGACGAACTCGCCGTTCGCGCCGGCAAAGGCGTCCGTCGACACCAGTTCGGCGAGCGAGTCGTTTGCCGCCTCCAGCCAGATGTCACGAAACCGCTCGGGGTCGACGGTGTCGTTGTCGACAGCCGCGCTCATCTCCTCGGCGGCCCGCCGGGTGGCGTCGAGCCACACCTCGGAGGCAGCCAGCGACCCCGCCACACCGGAGGCCACCTCGGTCTCGTCAGGAGTGTTCCCGAACACGGCCTCCGTTGTTGCCGCCACGAGAGCGGTCTGTGCCTCAACGTTGCGTTCGAGTGAAGCGGCGACACTCTCGTTCAGGCCGGCGAACAGGTCGTCGAACCCGTCTGTGGCCCGGTCACCGTCGGGGTCGCGTGTCGTATCACTCATACGGTTGGTTCGAGGCTACCGCTGATAAGCCTGCCCGTCGGTCGGGCCCACGCGCCAGGACATCGAGGCAGTGTCGCCAGTAAAGACCCCCGGTCGTCGGGACGAGACCGAGGTACCGACAGACCGTCGCGGGAGGATACCGACAGGGTATCGAGAGACAGACCGTCGTGGGGGAGTCGCAATTCTCAAATCCGTCACGACCGAGCGTCCGGTATGGAACACCGCGAGCGGATGATACTCGCAAGCGGGGGGGTCTTCGGCATCTTCCTGCTGGTGCAGCTCGGGGCGCTCGCGTTTGTCGACCCGGCACAGCAACAGGGTCTCCAGGAGATAGAGGGCGGTGGGACACCGACGCTCAGTATCGCGTTCGTCGCCGCGATGCTCGTCGCGACGGGGCTCATGCTCCTCGCAATCCGATACGGTGGCGTCTCGCAGTTGCGGCTGTTTATTATCTTCGCCAGTGTCTACATCTCGTTTTTTGCCTTCGACGTGCTTGTTAGCTCGGTGCTGTCGGCCGGGCGTGGGGCCACCGCAGTCGCGCTCGGGGCGGCACTCGCCCTGGGGGTCGTGCTGTACGTGTATCCGGAGTGGTACGTCGTCGACGCCGCAGGGGTAGTGATGGGGGTCGGCGCGGCCGGGTTGTTCGGCATCAACTTCGGCGTGCTCCCGGCTATCGTGTTGCTCTCTGTGCTCGCCGCGTACGACGCTATCAGCGTCTACGGCACCGAACACATGCTCACACTCGCCTCGGGTGTGATGGAGATGCGGGTGCCGGTGGTGCTCGTCGTCCCACTCTCGCTGTCGTACTCGTTTCTCGACGCGGAGAAACCCGCCTCGGTCCAGTCCGAGGAAGAAGCCGAGTCCAACAGCGACAGCCCCGACCCGGACGGCAAACCCCCCGAGGACGGCCAGGACGGGAACACAGAGCTGACAGCCGAGCGGCTCGCGGCGATGGACCCGGCGGATATCGAGGCCCTCGAACCGGGGCGGGTCGCCGGGGTCGACCCGGACGTGCTCGACGCCGTCGACGAGCAGACCCGCGAGGCGCTGTCGGCGGCCACACCAGACCGGGACGCACTGTTTATCGGTCTGGGTGACGCCGTTATCCCGACGGTGCTCGTGGCGAGTGCGGCATTCTTTATCGACACCGGACCGACCCTCGAACTCGCCGGAGTCTCCGCCACACTGCCCGCGGTCACCGCGATGGGCGGAACCCTGGTCGGTCTGTCAGTCCTGCTCTGGCTCGTCGCACAGGGTCGAGCACACGCGGGATTGCCGTTGCTCAACGGTGGTGCAATCGGGGGGTACCTCCTCGGCGCACTCGCGAGCGGACTCACACTGGCCGAGGCACTCGGCCTGACCGGTGTGCTCTGAACCGGGGGTTCGACACGTCGATTCCAAACCCTGAAACCCCGATTTCCCCTACAGTAGGGTATGGGTACCCGCTCCGAGCGGAGCCGGTTCACCCGGGCGACGTGGGTGAACGTCCTCGGCAACGCCGCGAAGATTCTCGCCGAGGGCAGTGCTGGACTGGCGTTCGGGAGCGCGGCGCTCGTCGCGGACGCGGCCCACTCGGTCGCGGACCTGGTGGCGAGTTTGGTCGTGCTGGTCTGGGGAGACAGCCGGTTCGAGGACGCCGACACCGACCACCCGCACGGACACGCCCGCATCGAGCCCCTGACGGCGCTGTTTGTCGGGGGTGTCATCGTGCTGCTCGGCGGGTATCTCCTCTACGAGTCGTTGCTCGGACTCCTCGGCGGGACCGACATCGAGTTCAGCCCGGTGTTGGTCGGCGCACTCGGGGTCGCGATGCTCGATATGTACCTGGTGTACCGGTACACCGACCGGATGAACGAGGGGTTGGACGCGCCGGCACTGCGCGCACTCGCGGCGGACTGTCTCAACGACCTCTACACGTCAGTCGGGGCGCTCGTCGGGGTGCTCGGCGTGGCGTTGGGTGTCTCACTGTTCGACCCACTGGCCGGCGCACTCGTGAGCCTGCTCGTTGTCTATCAGGGGGTGACCATCGCCCGCGAGAACCTCACGTACCTCTCGGGCCGGGCCGCCCCCGAGGGCCGCCGCAGCGAGATCCGCGAGCTGTTGCTGGCACACGAGTCGGTCTACGGCGTCCACGACCTCGCGGTGTTCTACGAGGGCCCGCAGTTGGAGGTCGAGGCACACGTCGAGGTGGCCGGGGAGCTGACCTTGGAGGAGGCCCACAGCATCGAGTCGACACTCGTCGAGACGGTCCGGGGGTTCGACGACGTCGGGGACGTGCACCTGCACCTCGACCCCGAGGGTGTCGGTGAGTGGGAGACTCCCGACCGGGTGGACTGACGCCGGGTGTCGGGCAACCGCGAGAAACGGAGACGCCGGACGGTCTATCCGCCGGTGATGAGGTCGAGGTCGGCGTCGACCGGGAGGGTGTCACCGGTCACGAACGGGTCGGCCGGGCTGACGACCTTTGTCTCGTTTACCGCACGCTGCTGGGAGCCAAGCACCTGTACCTCGATATCGGTCGTCCCGATGTCGGCGAGCGTCGGTGTCCAGGAGAGGTCGACCGTCGCATCAGGGTCGTTCGTGAGGGTGTTGGCGCGGGACTCGTTGAGTATCACCGCATCGACGATGTTGTTGCCGGCGACGAGTCCGATCCGCTCACCCTGGATGGCACGGGCGGAGACGTTGGTCAGCGGTGACCCGTCGTACTGGAGGGTGAAGTTGCCGCCGTTCTGACCGCCGCTGAGGGTGAGAGAGCCGTTTAGCGCCTCGACGGAGTCGGGTACCTGGAGGGCCGTCACGTTGAGTTTGGTCGGCACGAACGAGAGCAGGTCGATAGCTCGGGTGTCGGCGTCGTCGTCACCGCTGACGATGATCGTGCCGTTCTGTGTCTCGTTGAGCCGGTCTGCGAACCCGGTCTGCCAGGTGAACTCAAGACTCTCCGACCCGCCGGCATCGAGTTCGACCGTCTCGGAGTCGACGACACTCGCGACGTCCGTTCGGGGGTTCTGCATCGTGATGGTCTGTGTCTGTGTGGTGTCGCCCGTGTTCTCGACGGTCGCCTTCACCGTCAGGTCGCGGTCACCGCTGAGCGCCCCGGGTTCGAGCGTGTCTGTCGAGACATCGGTGATCTCGACGGTGACGAACCCATCAGACTCCCACTCGAAGATGGGGTAGCTCTCGTTGACCGTCCGGACAGTCCCGTTTGTCGGGTCGACCTCGGTCTCGTAGACCGGCTCCCAGATGTCCCAGTCGAGTTCCGCCATACTCCCGTTCGCGTCCTCGGGTCCGACACCGGGGTACTGCTCGAAGAACTCCTCGGCGTTTGCGACACCGTCGTACTGGCTGAAGTCGTGCCCGCTGTCGGGGTCGGGCAGAACCGACGGTCCCTGCATCTTCGCCGTCGTCCGGCCCTGAACCGCTGTCTCCGCGATGTCGTCGATGTCGTTTTCCTCGTCGGTTCCGGCGTCCTCCTCGTTACCGACCGCACCGTACCACTCAATATCGGAACCGTACACGTCCGTGTCGAAGAACACGCTATCGGCGAACCGGTCAGTTCCGAGCAGAATTGACCCGACAACGGCCCCCTCCTCCAGACCCCAACTCTGAGAGTCGTTTGCCTGAACAGAGCCAATAGCGTAGCTCTGTCTGTACGCGGACTCGATGTACGACGAAGTGCCGGTGAGTCCACCCACGTAGCGGTTACCAGTGACGTCGGCGTTTGCGTACCCGACGGAGAAGTCGGTCTGACCACTGGACCGACCGACGAGACCGCCAATACCCTCCGAGTTGAGCGTCCCGCCGTCGGAACTGTACGTCAGCCCGGCTGATGGGTCCATGTCGCCGCCGTCGACAGTGACGTTCGCGACGAGCCGGTTGTTCAGACTCGCCTCGATACCATCACCGACCATCCCGCCGACGATAGAGTGCTCTCCGGTTACTGTTCCCTCGACCCGAGACTCCTCGATCGTGCCACCAGCCTGACCGGCGAGAATCCCGACGTGTTGGTTACCGGTAACGTTGGCACCCGAAACAATAACATTCCGGACAGTTGAGCCAGTGCCAGTCCCGCTTTGATAAGTATCGGCGGTCGCACCAAACAGACCGACAAACCGTTGATCCGGAGCGTAGATATAAAGATCCTCGATAGTGTGTTGGCCGCCGTCAAATGTTCCGTCGAAGGCATCTGTGTAACTACGCGTGCTGGTGTCGTGGGGGTACGCCCAGCCGAGTGGTCCAATAGGCCTGAACCCACGGACCGTCGTGGAACTGTACGAGACACCGTTTTTTATTTGTGACAGTCGATCCGCGCCCTGTGTCCCGTTCTGTGTCCAGAACTCGGTTCCGTGCGCGGCGATATCCTCGACAACCTCAAACTCGTTATCATCATCATACAACCCCCTGTCTTGGATACACTGTAGTTCGTCGACGTTGCTTATCTCATAGGGTGACCCCTCCGAGCCGTCACCAGTGTATGTAACGTCACCACAGTCTGGCCCGGAGCGCTCGACCACACCGACCCCCTCTGCGCTGTCGTCGTTCGTCTCGACCGGCACCCAGTCCGTTATCGGGTCACCGCTCTGTGCCAGGTCGAACGAGACTGTCTCGGTCCCGTCACTCGGGATGTCGACTGTCTTGTTTACCACAGGCCCGTCGGCGAGCAGGTCCGACACCGAGGGGTCGATCCGAACTGGCGCGTCGCTGACGTCCTCAGTGCCGCTCGGGTTCTCGAGGCTCACCGCGACCGGCACCGTCGAGTTACTCGGCAGGGTCTTGTCCACGCTGACGTTTGTGATGAGCGCCTCGGGCAACCGGTCGACATCGAGTGTCGTTGTGTCGTCGCCGGTGTCGATTGTCAGCTCGGTCGCCGCGTCGATACTGGCGTCGAGCGGTACGTTCCAGGTGAGGCTGGTGGTGTCTGTCTCGTTCGTGCCGAGCTGGAGCTGCTCCGTGTCGACCACGTCGCCGCTCTCGAACAGGGCGACCGTCTGTGTGGCGTTCGCCCCGGTGTTCGTGATGGTCGCGCTCACGTTGAACGGTTTGCCGGGGAGTGCTCCGGCGTCGAGTGTCTGGCTGCTGTCGATGTCGAACGAGGGCGGGTCCACCACCGTGACGTTCGCCGTCGCGCTGTCGTCGAGGGTGAACAGCTCGACCGGGGCGGTGTCGTTGAAGTTCTTTCGCGGGTTGAACCGCAGCGTGACGTTCACCGGGTCCTCGAACGGGTAACGGCTGACCTCGTCGACGGCAACGAGGTCGAGTGTGTCACCGCCGAGGTCCGCCGCCGCCCCGACAAACGACCCGTCCGCGTAGCCGGTCCCGGTGTTGTTGATACTAGCGTTCAGTTCGACCTCGTCACCGAACTGTACCGGGCTCGTGGGCCCCTGAAGACTGTCGATAACGAGGCGTGGCTGCTGTCGCGGCGGCTCCGGGTCGCCGACGACGGTCTGTGAACACCTCCCCTCTGCAACGAGCTCCCGGACGTCGTTTGTCGTAACATCGTCGCCCTCGTCTGTGACGACACAGACCGAGACGTCGTCGGTGAACTCCCAGGTGTCCGCGCCGCTGCCGCCGACGTCACTCTCACCGGTGTCGAGAGCGGGGGTGTCGAAGCTCCGGGTCTCCGTGCCGGTGATGTCCGTCCAGACCGTCTTGTTCGCGTCGATAGCACTCCCCCACTCCACCGACTCGTTGAGGATCAGCCACTGTTCGTCGTGGACGACCGCGATACCGTAGTCCCTCCCGTCGGCTCCGGGTCGGAGCCGCATCGGGCTGCCGCTGTTGTTCAGGGTGAACCCGGGGTCGACCGCCGAGATCCTGCCCTCGGCGTCGGTGTTGTAGAAAAGCGGGGCGACACCGGCCACACCGGAGTAGAGCACGTCGGTCTGAAAGTCGGGGACGCTCAGGGCCTCGCCGCCGAAGGTCGGGAACTGCAGTTCGACGCGGTCGTCCCCGACGACCACCTGGTCCTCGGGCAGTGGCTCTGTCATCCGCTCGGTGGCGTACGTCGCCCACGTCTCCGGGTACGCGGTCTCGATGGTGACGGTGACCTCGACGCTGGTGGTCGGCACGAAGTCACGGACCCCGGTCAGGGTCCGCTGTCTGGCGACCATCTCCTCTATCCGCTCCGAGAGCTGTCGTGATCCCGCCCGGTCACGCTGGACGAGTGTCTCCGAGTCGAGTGTCTGACCGAGTCCGCTGAGGCTTGTAAACGAGAGGTCGATGTTGGCGAGGGCCACCTCGTTGAGAGTCTGGTAGTCGAACTGTGGCTCGGAGACAATCTCGGTGTAGTCTCCCTGCTGCT
>Ga0207714_1001055_pt1 | contig 18403 bp, 17 predicted proteins | sample PonA232FremontCA_2_FD_187270 | JGI IMG/M metagenome (GOLD analysis project Ga0207714, IMG submission 187270) | Marine sediment microbial community from Fremont, CA, USA - Pond A23 Sediment 2 (SPAdes) | ecosystem: Environmental > Aquatic > Marine > Unclassified | place: USA: Fremont, California...
GAAGAAAAATGATAGCCGTCGTCGTCTCGCGCGAGGATACGGCGTCGCTTACTATACGCGACGCGCTTCTTGAAGAAGCAGACTGGGACGATCACGAACCGAGCGGTGAGTGGCAGCATGAGTGGCGACGCGACGGCTTCGTCATGGTCGAGAAAGACGGCTTGCATCTCTACTACGACGGTATCGACGCCGACCTGCGCGCGGGGTTCGACGTCTCGCTCGTCGTCTTCGTTTCGCGCCACTCGGGCGAAACGGGACGGCTTCTGACGGCACACCACACGGGCAACTTCGGCGAAGCGGAGTACGGCGGCGAGGATGGAAGTCTCGCTACGCCCGCGCCATCGGCAACACGCCATCTCTTGCGGCGTTTCGCCGAGAACGCACCCGAAGATTTCGACGCCTGCATGGAAGCAACACACCACGGACCGAGCGAACTCGAAACGCCGTCCCTTTTCGCCGAGATAGGAAGCGGCGAGGAAGAATGGGAACGTGAAGACGCTGCGCGCGCAGTCGCCGAGGCTGTCCTTTCGCTTCCCGAGCGTGAAGAGCCACGTACAACCGTAGTCGGTGTAGGAGGTGGGCATTACGCACCAAGGTTTACACGTGTCGTCCTCGAAACCGACGCCGCTGTCGGTCATATCGCCGCAGACTACGCGCTCGACGATATCGACGCCGAACTTGTCCGCGAAGCGTACGTGTCGTCGGAAGCCGACGCACTTCTTCTTGATGGAGGGGCTGTCGAGTACCCGCCCGAGGGTACGGATGGATACCGCGTCGTTACAGAAAAATACCTGCGTCAGCGTGCGGATGTGCCCGAAAGGACTGCGGATATGGTCTTCGACGCGCTCGGCGAAGACGCGTATCTTACGAACCGTGCCGCCGAAGGGGCACAGGACGGTGTGGTGCGTTTCGAAGCCGAACTCGTCCGTGAGGCGCGCACGGTTGACCGCGGGAAGACCGACGACGCACTCGACGCGTACGCTCTCGGCTACACCGAGGAAGACGGGCAGGTCTCGGATGTAGTCGTCGCTTCCGGAGACTGCGACGCGCTTGCGGAGGAACTCGCCGACGTTCTACGCGAAAAGTACGACGTAAGCATGGAAAGCGAAAGAATCGTTCTTGAGCGCGACGTTTTCGACGCGGAGAAGGCACGCGAACTCGGTGTCAAGGAAGGTCCCGGTTTCGGAAAGCTTTCCGCAGGCGAGAAGGTCGATGTAGACGGACGTACCGTGAAGCCTGACGACGTACACACGTCCGAACGAAGGATGTTCTTCTTGCGGGAGAACGACGTTTAGGACAGGGGAACCGAAAGCCGTCATCCGTGTGTCTGACGTAACGTTATATGGGCGGTTTCGTTATAAACTTCATACGAATCCGGAGAGGTAATACTATGGACAAGATTGTTCAAGACGCCCTCGAAGAGGCAGAAAACGACGCCGAAAGGGACGTAGAAGAAAGCAAAGCACCGACAGGACGGGAAGTGAAGAGAGAGAAGCAGAAAGAGACAGAAGAGGAAAACGGGAAGAAGACGGAAGAGAACGAACCACGCGGCACCACAGAACACACGACCGAGAAGCCGACAGGAGACGGTCCGTCCGAAACAGAGGTGGAGGCGCGTACCACGGACGAGGAACTCGAAGAGGTTCTCGAAGACCTACAGACGACCATAACAGTTGTTGGCTGCGGTGGCGGTGGCTGTAACACAATCAATAGGATGTTTCAGGAGGGTATCGAAGGAGCGCGCACCGTCGCAACCAACACCGACGTACAGCACCTTGTCGATATAGACGCTGACGAGAAGATACTCATCGGCGAACAGAAGACGGGCGGCCGCGGAGCGGGTTCTGTACCGCAGGTCGGCGAGGAGGCGGCGATAGAGTCACAGGACGCGATAAAGGCACAGATAGATGGCTCCGACATGGTCTTCGTGACGGCAGGTCTCGGAGGCGGCACAGGTACGGGAAGCGCGCCTGTCGTAGCGCAGGCAGCACAGGACGAAGGAGCGTTAACCATCGCTATCGTCACTACGCCTTTCATGGCGGAGGGCGAGGTGCGCAGAAACAACGCAGAAGCGGGTCTCGAACGTCTCCGCGAGGTCGCCGATACGGTCATCGTCGTCCCGAACGACCGTCTCATCGACTCAGTAGGCGGTCTGCCCGTAGACCGCGCCTTCCGTGTCGCCGACGAGGTTCTGATGCGGTCCGTAAAGGGCATCACGGAACTCATAACGAAGCCCGGTCTCGTGAACCTCGACTTCGCCGACGTGCGCACGGTTATGGAAAGCGGAGGCGTCGCAATGATAGGTCTTGGAGAAAGTGAGTCCGAAAAGAAGTCGGAAGAAAGCGTCACAAAGGCTCTCCGGTCTCCGCTCTTAGACGTGAACATCGAAGGCGCGTCGTCGGCACTCGTCAACGTCACGGGCGGTAGCGACATGACGATAGAGGAGGCAGAAGGCGTCGTGGACGACATCTACGACCGTATAGACGAGGACGCACGTATCATCTGGGGTACTTCGGTTGACGAGGAACTCGAAGGCACGATGCGTACGATGATAGTTGTGACAGGCGTCGAAAGCCCACAGATATACGGACAGGAAGGCGAGGTGTCGGAGGAAGACGAAGAAGACGAAACCGAATCTTCGGTGGAGAAGGCGTCGGCTGAGGGCATCGACTACGTCGAGTAAGACGGTAGGACAACACTAAAGTTCCACCGACGACTACGCCTCTCCGATGGGTAAGTACTTCAACCTAAACGTAAACGACTATATCCGGGTGCTTAAGCTCGCCCGCACACCCACGTGGGACGAGTTCAAGCAGGTCGCACTCATAGCGGCTGCCGGAGTCGTTCTTATAGGCACAGTTGGTTTCCTGCTGTTCGTAATCATGCGTCCGCTTCCGCCGTAAAAATGAGCATATACGCAGTCAAGACGACGGCGAGTCAGGAGACGACCGTAGCCGACATGCTCGCCGACCGTGACAACCCCGGAATATTTGCGGTTCTCGTACCCAGCGACGTGACGGCTTACGTCCTTATCGAAGCCGAGGATGAAAACGCAGTTGACCGCGCAATCGAACGTATACCACACGCACACTCGATGGTCGAGGGCGAGACAAGCATGCAGGAAGTCGAACATTTCCTGACGCCCAAGCCGTCCGTCTCCGGTGTAAACGAGGGCGACGTTGTCGAGATTATCAGCGGTCCTTTCAAGGGCGAGAAGGCACGCATAAAACGCATAGACGAGGCGAGCGAGGAGGTGACTGTCGAACTACACGAATCGACGGTTCCTATTCCTGTTACGGTGCGTGGAGACCACATTCGGGTGCTCGACAGCGAGGAGCGATAACCGTCTTCTCGTATCCGGTATATATACCGAGATAGCATCAAGTACCCCACATATAATCTATTATTAGAACCGGCTCTGTGGTTCCGACCGTGATGTCCGCAAAGAAGACCTCAGGCGCGAGAATGCTACGTGTGGTGCGACGATCCGCCGTCTACGGCACCTGCAGGCGGTGTGGTGAGTCCGCGACGACAGGTCTGAACAGATGCGAGGGATGCGGAACCGTCTACGAACACCGAGAAAAGAGTATCTGAGAACGTCGTGGATTCTTTCGGTAATTGATTTTTAGTATTATCCGGCATACGTATCAGATTTATTAGGACTTTCGTTTATGAAACTACACATGCCAGAGTGATTAGCCAGAGATATTAAGCCGCCTCACGAACCCGCGTACCGTCATGGGGATTGGCGCGGGTGGGTTTGTCTTTCTCTGCTTAGGTGGTTTCATCGTCGGATGCCTCAGCGGTCTCACGCCGGGTCTGCATGTGAACAATCTCGCGTTTTTACTCGCCGGATTCGCTGGCGCGGCTTCGGAATATGTCGCTCCGTCGGGTCTCGGTCTGGTCATGGTAACCGCTGCTGTGACGCACACGTTTCTCGATATACTTCCAAGCATCGTCCTTGGTGTCCCCGACTCGTCGATGGCTCTCGTCGCGCTCCCCGGACACCGTATGGTTCTCGAAGGCGATGGACGCGAAGCCGTCGTTCTTTCGGCGGCAGGGAGTATGCTCGCGGTCGTATTCAGCTTCTTCATAGCCGTCCCTGTCACGCTTCTGATGGTGCGCGCATATCCGACACTCTCGGAGCAGATGCCCGTCGTTCTCGTCGGAACGGTTCTGTTTCTCGTCGCAACCGAACGCGGAGGAGAGGTCGGAACGCAGGGCGGAGTCGGTACATGGCACGACGCACTCGCCGTGCGCCTCAAGGCACTCGTCGTCTTGGGTGCGTCTGGTCTTCTTGGCTGGTACGTACTGACGCTCGAATCAGGCGCGGGGAACGCACTCATTGGCGAGCCTACCTTCCTGATGCCTCTGTTCGTCGGTCTCTTCGGCGTGCCGATCCTTGCGGTCAGCGCGTTCGAGAACGCAGAGATTCCGGAGCAAAAGCCCCGTGCGGTCGCGGTACCACGCAGGTCGGTCTTCGTAAACGCCGTAGGAGGCGGATTCGCAGGTAGCCTCGTTGGATGGCTACCCGGCGTCTCGCCTGCCGTTGCGACAAGCTTCGTACAGAACCTCCTTCCCGACTCCGAGGACGAACCCTCGTCGATGCGTTCGTTCATCGTCGCCGTCTCTGGCGTCGATACCTCGAACGCAGTCTTCGCGCTTCTCGCTCTGTATTACATCGGTCTTCCGAGAAGCGGCACGATGGTCGCTCTGACGCGTCTCGAAACCGGCATCGTATTCAGCGATGTAGTCGCGTACCTCGTAGGTGTCGCCGTCGTCTCAGTCGCCGCGTTCGCGGTAACTACGGCACTCGGGAAGTACGCCTTCGGTTTCGTGCGCCGTGCCAACTACCGCATGCTAAGTCTCGGAGTCGTCGTCATGCTCGTCGTCCTGACTTTCGTCTTTTCAGGATTAATCGGCATGTCGATTCTCGTCGCCGCGACTGTCGTCGGTCTGGTTCCGAATTACACGAGGGTGCGTAGGGTGAACTGTATGGGCGCGCTCCTTCTGCCGCTCATATTCATTCTATGACGTACCGCAGAACGACACCCTCGCCGACACGCTCTATATCTTCGAGGGTCGCTTCGGCGTAATCGCCCGCGAATCCTTCGCCGTCGACGAACGTCGGCGCGTCGCGTCCACCGACGAAGACGGGCGCGACGTAGACATAAACTTCGTCAACGAGACCTTCGCGGAGCAAGGAGAAGATTATCTCGCCGCCTCCTTCGACCATGAGACGTTCGACGCCGCGTTGTTCGAGTGCGTCGAGTAGGGCGCGCAGATCGGTGCGTTCGGCGTCCGTTTCGATGACCTCAACACCGGCTTTCTCACGTAGAGCATCGACACGCTCAGAAGGCGCGTTCTTTCCGACACCGACGACGGTCGGTGCGGAGTCGTCGAGAACTTCCGCGTCGAGAGGTGTGCGTGCGCGCGAGTCCGCAACGACACGCACCGGATTTCCGTCTTCGGCGCGCCGCTTCTCGTCCTTGACAGTCAGAGAAGGGTCGTCCGCGAGTACGGTGCCGACACCGACGAGTATCGCGTCGCTTTCGGCGCGCAGGCGGTCGACGCGTTCGAAGTCCTCCTCGGAAGACAGGCGCACCTGCGCGCGTGTCGCGTCGGACAACTTCCCGTCCGCGCTCGTCGCGGCGTTTACGAATACGTACACGGGCGGCTTACGACGGCGGAGGACAAAACCATGACGGAGGATGAAAGGAGAAGTGAGAAAGACCTATTAGGCGCGCGGGCGACGGAAACGTATGTTCCGCTCCGAGATCAACGCCGGGCTGTTGAAATCATCCGTTGACACAGTGAGCGTCTTAGTTGACGAGTGCAAGGTACGCTTAGACGAAGACGGTCTTTCGATAAAAGCCGTAGACCCCGCAAACGTCGGCATGGTCGAACTCGACATACCCGCCGACTCCTTCGAGTCGTACGAGGCTGACGACGAACTGTTGGGTCTCAACTTAGTGCGTTTTCAAGACATCACAGGGATGGCGAACAAGGGCGACACCGTCGTGATGGAGCTTGATGAAGAGACACGTAAGCTTCTGATACGTATCGACGGTCTGCGTTACACGCTGTCGCTCATAGACCCCGACTCGATACATCAGGAGCCTAACGTGCCTGATCTCGATCTGCCGGGCAACGTCGTCCTACCGGGACGCGAGATACGCCGCGGTGTCAAGGCGGCAGGTATGGTCAGCGACCACATGGCTTTCGGCGTCTCCGACGACGAGGAAAGCTTCTACATGAGTGCGGAGGGCGACACCGACGACGTGCGTGTCGATTTGCGCGAGGACGACATAATCGAGCTTGAGACGGGCGGCGAGACGGCGCAGTCGCTTTTCTCGCTCGACTACTTAGACTCGATGGCAAAGGCGATACCCAACGACGCACAGGTCGAGGTCGAGGTTGGCGACGACTACCCCGTTAAGATGAACTTCGAAATCTCGGGCGGCGAAGCAAAGGTCACATACCTGCTCGCGCCGCGTATCGAGAACGAGTAACGTATGGTTTCGACACGTCTCGCGCGGTATCCGTTTTTCGAAGAAGCGCGTGACGAGGTCGAAAGACAGGCGGACGGTTTCGCGGATGTCGTCTCTGACGGGGTTCTCGAACGCGCAGAGGAACGCGTCTCGCTCTCCGTCAGAAGCAGCACGACGGGCGATATAACGTCGAACGCGCGAGCAGAGCTTTTCTCATACCCAGTTGCGCGCGCAGTCGTTAGCGTCATCGACGAACATCCTGTGACACGCCGCTACGCATGGGCGGAGTCGGTGACAGCACAGGAGCGTTTCCGTGACGACCTCAACAGCGACACGTCCTTCGGGAGCGTCGAGCGCGCACGCGTGACGTTTGACGAAATCGTCAAGGAGTTCGGTATGCGTGTGCGCGAGACAAGCGAGTCGGATGTCTACGAGATGGAGGTCGGCGACTTCCTTGAGCTATCTTCGGGAATGTCGGACGAAGAGTGGAAGTTGGTCAACCGTAGCGTCGAGGACGGCTGGGTCCGTGTGTCGCGCGAAGACATACTCGAACTCGCACGCGAAGCTGTCCGTCAGAGGGTCGCAGACGACCTCCCCCTTGACGTTCCTGACGAAGTACGCGAACTCGTCTCGCCTGCCGTCGAAGGAGTCCAGCGTGTCGTTGATGAGGCAGACATCACGACCGAAATCGACCGTGTCGAGGAGTCGGAGTTCCCGCCGTGCATGAAGACACTCTTAGCCGAGGTGCGCGATGGTAAACATCTCGAACATCACTCACGTTTCGCAATAACCTCTTTCCTCACAAACATTGGCATGGAGACCGACGAGATAATCGAGACTTACAAGGTCAACCCGGGATTCGGCGAGGAGGTGACGCGGTACCAGACCGATCATATACGCGGCGAAACGGGACCGACCGAGTACACCTGCCCGTCTTGTGCCACGATGGTGACATACGGAGACTGTCGCAACAAGGACGACCTCTGCGAAACGATAAGCCATCCACTCGGGTACTACAGAAAGAAGCTCGACGAACTTGACGAGGAGGAAGACGCGCAGGAGGAAAGCGGTGACAGTAAAGAAGAGAAAGACGACCAGCCCAAAACTGACGAGAGCGTCGAAGAAGGCGAGGCAGAAAACGGGCGACACGAAGAGGATGGAGGGTCTCAGGCGTAGGTTTTCTGCGCGATGAGATAGCCCGCTCCTGAGGATAAGAGGACGAAAGCGAGTATAGCCACAACAGTCCCGACCTTCTCGTATCCTGTGACACCCGCCAGCGCGAGCAGAGCCACGAAGACGACGACGACGGCGAGCGTTGAGCCTATCTCGACTGATTTCGACATAAGGTTCCGTCGGTGTCGTCATCGCATAAGGCTGACGGTAGAACGCCTCAGTTTTCGCGCCCGTGGTAAGCTATATAGGCTTGGCAACCGTAATATGATACATAGAGACATGAACTGCCCGGGCTGTGGTGAGAAGATACACGAGGAGGAGCTTATCGACGGCGCGTGTCCTCTCTGTGGACAGATGGTCGAGGACGGCGAATACGACGACACGATAAGTGAGATAGTCGATCTCTTCGAAGGTGCGGAGGCGATGGCTATGAGCGTCGAACAGGAGTCGGTACAGAGAAGCTTCGTCCTCCGGGTTTCCCCTTCGCTTTTGGACAAAGTAAAGCCAAAGAGGTGCGACGCATGCGGAAGATGGCATCTGAAGCTTGGACGTAAGGAGTACCACGTAGAGATGGAAGGCAGAGAGGGTAAGTTAGAAGTGAACTACCTCTGTAGCCTCTGTTCGCCGTCTAGATAGGCTTTATTCTGTCGCCGTCTGTGGGATAGCACATTCCTTCGAGCAGAAGGTCTTCGAGAGTCGCCTCGGCGACGTCCTCTTCTAAGCCGCTTTCGGTCGCCTTTGCGACGATCTGTGACCTCTCGACGCCGTCTTCGCCGCTTTCGTCCTCTATGATGTTCATGACAACTGTTTCCGCGCTCTCGTCGGTTTCTTCCTCCTGTTCTGCCTCCTTGGCTTCTTCCTCTCCTTCATCGTCTGCCTCAGGAACCTCAGCTTCTTTCTCTACTTCCTCGGTGTCTTCGGCATCCCCATCTTCGGCTTCCTCGGATTCTTCCGTTTCTTCTTCCTCGGCAAACTCCGCGCCTGTCTCGAACTCCGCGCCGAACTCCTCTTCTACCTCCTCGCGCTGTCCCTCGTCCCATTCCCAGTCGCCGACTTCCTCGTCGTCTCCGATATCCTCCTGTTCTATGTCGGAGAAGTCGTCTTCGGAACCATCGGTTGCGTCATCGGTTTCCTCGGACTCGGCTTCCACGGTTTTGTCGTCGGTTTCCGCCGTGGACTCTTCAACGGAAGCCTCCGTACCTCCGCCGGTTTCGGCTTGGGCTTCCGGGGTATCTTCGGTAGAAGCTTGCTCCTCGTTCGCTGCCGTGCCCTCGGCTTTATCCGGAGCCGTCGTACCGTCCGCACCTGTCCCTACCTCCGCGGCTTCGACGCCCGCGACCTCCGTGAGAACCTCACGCGCTTCGCGTTCGAGTTCGTTTAGGTAGGCTTCGTCGGTGCCGTAGTGGTCTATGACATCGCCGAGTCCGTGGAGTTCGGGATGGGTCTCGGGAGTGACGCCGTTACGGAGATATTCGCGCGTTGCTTCGATACGTCTCAGGGTTTCGCGTGCCGTCTCGACGTTCCAGCGGTCACGTGTCTCTGCGTCAACGACGTTCATCTCCTCGGGACGTATGCTCGTGTACACATCGTCGGAGTCCTCGGGTTCGTAGGTGCGTGCCTTTCCGACGACGGCGACGAACTCAGGTGTTTCGGCGTCGGCTAAGAACGAGACTGCGTCAGGCTGATACTGTCCTGCGTAGACGACGAAAGCACCCGTCGGGTCGGAGACACGTGCGCGTAGAAGGTTGCCCTCACCGACGCGTTCGACCTCTGTAAGGACACCGACTACGAAGAGGCGGTTTATCTTCGCGCCCGTCGGCGTAGCGACGTAGTTCGGCGCGCGTTCATCTTCGCCTTCTTTGAAAGCGAAGTCGGCGTCGTCGTACTCGCGTGCGAAGATTCGCCAAGCAACCTCGCGCGAGACGGCTTCTTCCTCAGAACTCATCGAGTACCTCCAGTGCTTCGTCGGCGGGGTCGTCGTCGGCTTCCTCCATCTCGGAGACGTTCATGTTAGCTCCGTAGTCGCCGACGCTAACGTTTCCGCGCACCTGCCACCGCCGCCCGACCGTGTTTTCTGCGATGCGTTCTGCGACTACGCTTCTGTCCATCGCGTCGCGCGCCTCCTCGCGTGCGTCTTCGAGAGTTCCGCCGTATAGTTCCTCCGTAAGTTCTCGTCCCACGACGAGCGTAACCGCACCTGTGCCGTCGTCTAAGACAGCCTTCGTGCGCATGTCGGGTTCGGCGTCCACCTCACCGTGCGCGCGGCACTGCCCTTTCTGTACGACACGTCCGCATTCAGGGCAGCGTTCTATGAGACCCGATCCTTCCTTGACGGAGAGAACGTTTCCGCGTACAACTACGTCGAAGTCGCCGCCCTTGGTGACCGTCTCTGCGATATCCGTCCTTGGAGGTGCTTGTGAGATATCGACATCTTCAGTCTCCATCTCCTCAACTTCGGTGAACTCGCCTAGGTTGACCTGCGGTATGCCACGGTACTCGTTGACGTATGCGTTTTCAAGCCTTACCGAACCTCCCTCTTCGAGTTCTCGGTTCTCCCAGTCCGTGAAGGGAAGCCGCCCAGAAGCGTCGCCGACGACGCCCGACGTTATTTTTGTCTCGCCGTCACGTCCGCTTATCGTCTTTTCCTCGGACTCAACGACAGCGACTTCGAGAGTGACTGCGCGGTCACCGTCTTCGAGTTCGGCGAGTGAACGTACGGCATGTGGCTCTTCGACAGGCTCTACCGTCGCCTCGGCGGAACGAACGTCGGCACGGCTGTCGATGTTTATCTGCGGTTCGCCGTTCCACTCGCGTACCTCTCCTTCGACGCGGACGTTATCACCCGGAACAAACTCCATCTCGTCCCAAGCGGTGTAGGAGATTACGCCTGTGTCGTCGGCGAGTTCGCCTTCTGTTATGACAGTGTCGTCGCCGCTGACGCGTATCGAACGTCGTCCCGCCGACAGGACGGTAGCCTCGACTACGACGCGCGAGTCGGACGGCGAAAGGTCGTCGATATCCTTAGTTTCGACCGTGGCGGGCTCCGAACCGTCGGAGCCGTACCTACGCCGTACTGTGCGTTCCGCCTCTTCGAGAGGGACGCTGTACTCTAAGAGGTTTCTGAGGCGTTCCTCGACCTCGTCGGGGTCTGCGTCCAACTCTTCGGCGAGTTCGACGGCGTGCTCCGAAACCTCTTGGGTGTCGCTCATTACCGTGATATGAAGGGGCGAGGTAATAAAAACAGCGACGCCGAAATACCGAACCGCCGCGCATATATGGAGACGAAACTTACCTTTGGACGTGAAACTCGGCACACGCGGAAGCGACCTTGCCCTCGAACAGACTCGGCGCGTGCAGGACGCCCTGCCTTTCGAGACGGAGAGCGTCGTTGTCGAAACGTCGGGCGACTCCTTCGAGGGCGACATAGCCGAACTCGGAAAGCAAGGCGTCTTCGTGCGCGAACTCGACCTGCGTGTCGTCGATGGAGACTTGGACGCCGCTGTGCATTCGATGAAGGACATGCCGACCGATCGACCCGAAGGTCTGGAGGTCGCGGCTGTGCTCAAACGCGTACATTCGCACGATGTTCTCGTCTCCTCTGACGGAGTTTCTATAGACGAACTCGACGAGGGCGCGACAGTTGGAACGTCAAGTAGGCGTAGGAGGGCGCAGTTACTACGCGAGCGCGACGACCTTAACATCGAAAACTTACGCGGAAACGTCGATACGCGTGTCGAGAAGGTACTCGACGAGGAGACGGTGTACGACGCCGCGGTACTTTCCGAGGCGGGAATCATCGGTCTCGAACTTGACGTACCCTACGAAAGCCTCCCTCTCGGCGGCTTCGTGCCGAGCGCGAACCAAGGAATCGTAGCCGTCGTGGCGATGGACGGAACGGACGAGTTCGAACGTCTGACAGAGGCTGACCACAAGAGGACACGTGTTGTCTCGACCGCGGAACGTCTCGTCCTTTCGCGTGTCGGCGGTGGATGTATTGCACCTATCGGCGTACACGCGACCGTGCAGGGCGACCGAATCCTGATACGCGCGGATGTTCTTTCGTCCGACGGCGAAGAGTCTGTGACTATCGACAGACGTTACGGAATCAGGTCTTACTTAGAAGGCGCGGAGGAACTCGCCGACGAGATGATTGAAAGAGGTGCGGACGAACTTCTGCGGGAGGCAGCAGATTGAGCGGCGGAAAAGAGCCAACAAAAGTCGCCTTCTTCCGTCCTGCCGACGAGCGTGAGAGACGCGCAGTCGAGGTCGTACGCGAACACGGCTTCGAACCTCTCAGCGACCCGCTTCTCGAAACAGTTCCGACAGGCGCGAAGCCGCGGACAGACGCCGACTACGTCGTCCTTACGAGTGTGACGGGTGTACGTCTCGCGTCCGACGATGTACGCGACACGGAAGCGGTAGTCTGTGCTGTCGGTCCCAAGACCGCGGACGCGTTACGCGCAGAAGGTATCGACGTGGATATAGTCCCCGAGGAGTACACGAGCGCGGGTCTTGTGGACGCGCTCAACGAAGCAGGCGTCGAAGGTGCGCGTGTCGAGGTTGCGCGTAGCGACCACGGCAGCGACGAACTCTTGGACGGTCTGAATACCGAAGGAGCGTACGTACACGAGACGGTTCTGTACGAGATAAGGCGTCCTGAAGGCGGCGGTGAGGCGACCGCCGACGCGCTCCGTGGCGGCACGCTTGATGCTGTGCTTTTTACATCATCGCTCACCGTCGAACATCTTATCGAGGCACTCGAAGAAGCAGACGTCGGTGTAGACGCGCTTGAAGACGTTCTCGTCTGTGCTATCGGTGAACCGACACAGAGAACGGCGGAAGGTATGGGCGTGAAGGTTGACCTGGTACCCGACGAAGAGACGTTTGAGAGTCTCGTTGAGTCCGTCGCGGAAAGACTGTAAAAAACAGGGTTCTAAAACACTCTAGTTCTTCCGTGTTCCACCTGTTCGCCGGAGAGGTGCTCGTCGTGATTTTTATCTAACTACTTTGTCCGAACGAGTTATTACAAGCCAGCACAAGGGTAAGAAGGAATATGGAAAACGGAAAGACAGGCGTCGTCGGTGCAGGTCTGATGGGTAAGGACATATCTGGTATGCTCGCAAACGCGGGATACTCGGTAGTTCTCGTCGATGTGGATCCGGACGCTCTTGATGCCGCACGCGAGTTCCACGAAACGAAGTTAGGAGACGAACTCCGCGAGGCGGGTATAGCGAAGAAGGAGTCGCCCGCCGAAAATATAACGTACGACACAGAGATGTCGGCATTAGAAGGCGCGGGGTTCGTCGTCGAAGCCGTACCCGAGGACATCGAACTCAAACGTAACATCGTCTCTTCTCTCGAAGAGGTACTCGCCGACGATGCCGTGATAGCTACGAATACTTCGTCTCTCATGGCGCGCGAGATAGCCGAAGGCGCGGAACATCCCGAACGCGTCGTTCTTTTCCATTTCGCAAATCCTGCGATACACCGTAATATCGTCGAGTACTCGGGTGACAAAGCCTCGGAAGAGGCACTCGAAACAGCGCGTGAGGTCGGTGAGGCTATCGAAAAAGAGCCTTTCCGCCTTCACAGCGAGCACAGGGCGAACTGTCTTTCGCGTCTCTCGGCGAGCATCAAATGTTCGGCTACGTGGGAACTCTTAGAAGCCGAACCCGCCGCAATCGACATAGCGGCGAACAGGGTTGGCTTCGACCGCGGTCCCTTGGAGTTCATAGACCTAATCGGCTTGGACGTGCATCTCGACACAGTCGATAACCTCTCTGTCGAGTACGGCGACAGGTATGCCCCACCCGACGAGGTGCGCGAGAGAATGGAGAAGATGGTCGAAGAAGGTCGTCTCGGTAAGAAGTCGGGCGAAGGATTTTTTATCTGGGAGGGTGGCGAAGCCGTCGTTCCCGAACCCGACGAACCGCACGAAGTGACACCTATACTCGCCGCACTCGTCAACGAGGCTCACAGACTCGTAGCCGACGGTGTGGGCGACGAGGAGACGGTCAACGAGATCCTCAAACGCGGTGGCGACAGCGAGATGGGACCGTTCGACGTAGAAGAGATGTTCGGTAGCGATTCGCTCCGCGAAACTCTGGAGGAAAGACACGAAGAGACGGGTGCGTCGATATACGAACCCGTTTTCTGAGATGAGGATACGTCCTTCGGTCAGTCGAAGCTTATCAGCGGCTTGATGATTCCGTCTTCTTTCGTCTCCATGAGACGGAAAGCCTCGTCTATCTCATCGAAGCCGAACTCGTGTGTCGTCATATGTGTAGGGTCAACGCGGTCGTTGTCGATGAGACGCATGAGACGTTCGAGACGTAGCCTTCCGCCGGGACATAGACCTGTTGCGATGTCTTTCTCAGCCATCCCGACGCCCCACTCCTCACGAGGTATGTTTACGTGTTCACCCTCTCCGTGGTAGCCGACGTTCGACACGGTACCACCTGCTTTTATGGACTTTACGCACTGTTCGAAGGTTCCGCTCGTGCCGAGTGCCTCGATAGCAGAATCTACCCCTTCGCCGCCTGTGAGGTCGTGTATCTGTTCTACAGGGTCGCCGTCCTCGAAATCGACGATATCGTCCGCGCCGTATTCGCGTGCGAGTTCCTGTCTCTTCGGTACCGTCTCGACCGCGATGATATGTCCCGCGCCCTGTAACTCCGCGCCTTTGGTCGCCATAAGCCCCACAGGACCCTGAGCGAAGACCGCGACTGTACCGCCGACGGGTATGTCGGCGTTTTCGGCACCCATGAAGCCGGTGGTAACCATGTCGGTGACGTAGACAGCCTCGTGGTCGGTGACACCGTCGGGGATACGTGCCATGTTTGCGTCGGCTTGGTTGACGTGGACGTACTCGGCGAAGGTTCCGTCTTTGACGTTTGCGAACTTCCATCCGCCGAGAGGCTCGTTCGACTGCGACGGATGTCCGTCCTGCGCCGCGGGGGAATCCCAGTCGGGTGTGATAGCACCGACTGCGACACGGTCGCCTTTCTCAAACTCATCGACCGCCTCACCGACATCTTCGACGACGCCGACGGTTTCGTGACCCAACGTTAAGTTCTCGCGTTCGCCTATCGCACCGTGCAGTGTATGGACATCCGATGTACAGACGAGGCTTTTTGTCGGACGTACAACCGCGTCGTTGGGACCCGGTTCCGGGATTTCTTTTTCAGCGAAGCCTGTCTCTCCTATCTCGTTCATTACGAAGGCTTTCATGATTTTTACCCCGTTCGTATACGGAGCCGGGATATATAAGAACAGTGGAGGTTCAGATCAAGGGGGCATATCCCTCACTGTAGGTCGGATACTCCGGCGTCCATCCGGTCGAGCGCAGGCGTTCGTTAGAGCAACGTTTGTTCGGCGTACGTGTCTCATCGACAAGGTTTCCGACGCTCCTCCCCGTCTGTTTTGCCATCCAGCGCGCTAAGTCGTGTCTGTGCACAGGCTCGTTATCGACGGCGACGTACAGGTCGTCGTCGCCTTCGTCCGCCGAAAGAAGCGCGGTCGCCGCGTCCTCGCCGCGTATCAGGTTTAGGTAGCCAGACTTTACTGTCACGTCGCCGGTGTATCGCTCAACTCCGATGCGTCCCTCGCCGTAGAGACCACCGAAACGGACGACTGTGCCGCCGTTTTTGCGTGCGACTTCCTCTGCACGCAGAAGGACATGAGTCCTCTCTTTCGTAGGTTCTATCTTCGTCTCCTCGTCTACCCAAGAGCCGTCTTCCGTCTCGTAGACGCCCGTGCTAGAGGAGTATACGAGCGAACTGTCCGACGCCGTATCTTCGAGAGTGTTCTGCAAGCCTTCGACGTACGCCGAACGGTACGCGCCTACGTCGCGCCCGCCCGCGCTCACGAGGTAGAAGACACGGTCTGCGTCCGGTAGTTCGAGCGCGTCGCCGGTCACGTCGCGTTCGATGCTTTCGACGCCCTCTATCGAGACACCTGAGCGTGTGACAGCGACGACATCTTCGCCGCGCTCAACGAGGACGCGCGCGAGACGTGAACCGACGAAGCCACATCCTACGATAAGGTTGCGCATAAACCCAGTACGCGGTGGAGCCTAATAACGCCGAAGATTGAAGAGCATGGAAAATGAGTAGCTACCATGGATGGGGAACAAGCAAGCTTCGAGATAGAGCACGATGGGGTACCGTCGGAGACTCTCGTCGTCGGGATGTCGGAGTTCGGTCTCGCAGGTCTGACAGCCGTGGACTTTTTGGTTGAGAACCTCGGTCTGGATGAGAGAGGATGCGTCAAGACGGAAGACCTGCCTTCAATAACACCTTTCGAGGATGGAAGACCGCGTCACCACACGCGTTTTTTCTCGTCCGAGGAAGTTGACTTGACAGTCCTGTTGGGTGAACTGTTCATACCGCTCGACGCAGTGCGTCCTTTCGGAAACGCAATCATCGACTGGACGGAAAAGAACAACGTGAACGAGATACTCGTCCTTTCGGGTATAGTCGCACCACACGGACCGGACCAGCACGATGTCTACTACGTCGCAACCGATGACTACCGTCCGCGTGTTGAGAACGAACTCGAACCGATGGGTGGCGGTTTCTTAGAAGGTGTACACGCCGACTTGGTGTCGCGCGGAATCGACACGTCGCTGTCAGTCGGTGTTCTCGTTACACCGGCGCATCCACCCGCACAGGATGTCGATGCGGCTTTGAGGCTAATCGACGCTTTCGAGAAGGTCTATGACGTGAAGGTTGATACGGCACCTCTGGAGGAGTACGCAGAGGATGTCAAGGAGTACTACGAACATCTCGCGGAGAGGATGGAGAAGGTCGAAAAGGAGTCAAGGAGACGTGTCTCGGAGGACAGGGCGTACATGTAATAAGAACGCGGAGTTTTTCATAGCCGAAGGTTCAGGGTGGTTAACGAAACTAGAGTTCCTACGGAGGGAACTCTATATAAGTTGAATAACTCGGATAATAGCTTGAAAATAATATTTATATTTGGGATTTTGGATTCTGATTATTACCGTACGAAGACGTTATCGACAGTAATATAATGAACAAACATGTATGTGAACTGTGGGTTCTATGATGGACGACTTCAAAACAGAGACCGTCAGATGCCCTGCTCTCGTTATAGGTGCTGGTGCTGCAGGTGCGCGAGCAGCGATTGCGATGAAACAAGGCGGTACCGAGCCGCTCGTCGTGAGCAAGCGCGACCACGGTGATGCGCACACGACATGGGCGCGGGGCGGGATAAACGCCGCACTCGGGAACATCGACAACTCGGACTCCTGGGAGGTACACGCAGCCGACACGCTCGACGAGGGTCACTACATAAACAACCCGGAGGCGGTCGAACTCGTGACGAAACACATGCCTGACCGTATACGGGAACTCGACGACTGGGGTATGGATTTCTCGCGTACGGAAGACGGTGAGGTGAACCAGAGGTACTTCGGTGCGCAGGCTTATCCGCGCACGTGTTTCGCAGGCGACCATACGGGCGAGTCGCTTCTGGGGGCACTCGTCGGAAAGGCACAGGAACTCAGTATCCCGTACCGCGACAACGTGATGGTTACACGTCTGCTGAGCGACGGCGAAAGGGTATACGGAGCGGCGGGGTACGACATGGAAGACGGTCAGTTCATAGAGTTCCGAACCGACCACGTCGTCCTCGCTGCGGGTGGAAGCACGGCTGTGTACGGTCGTCACTCCTCGCGTGACGACGAGAACACGGGTGACGGTCCCGTCCTCGCGTACCTCGCGGGTGCCGAACTCATGGACATGGAGTTCGTGCAGTTCCATCCGACAGGCATGGTCGGTGAAAGATACGGCGAAGAATGGGACGGAAGGCTCGTGACAGAGGCGGTTCGCGGCGACGGTGGCTACCTCCTGAACTCCGAAGGCGAACGGTTCATGTTCAGATACTCCGACATGGACCGCCCCGAACTTGACGCACGTGACGTCGTCGCAAGAGGGATAGCGAACGAGATAGACGAAGGACGTGGGACGGAAAACGGAGGTGTCTACTTAGATATCTCGCACGAGGACAGGGAGTACATACGTGAACGTCTACCGAGGATGTACGAGAGGTTCGAGTCACTCGGTGTCGACATAGCCGAGGAGCCGATGGAGGTCGCACCTACGGCACATTACGCGATGGGCGGCGTCAGGTTCGACCCGCACACAGGTGGTACTTCGGTAGACGGTCTGTACGTCGCAGGCGAGACGACAGCCGGTGTTCACGGTGCGAACCGTCTCGGTGGGAACTCCCTCGCGGAGACGGTCTCGATAGGTAAGCTGGTCGGGGAACACGTCGCTGCGCAGGAGCCTGAAGCACCCGAGACCGACGCACCCGACATAGAACACGGTGCAGAAGACGAGTTCGAGAGACTCCATAGGAAGCTTCGGTTCGACGGGGACGAGGACGCAGAGAAGGTCGCGGAGGAGTTAGGCACGAGGATGGAAAACTGCGCAGGCATCCGTAGGACGGAGGAAGGACTAACGGACGGTCTAGAAAGGCTGAACGAGATAAGAGAAAGAGCCAACAGGGTCGAAGTCGGTGACATAACCAGCGTCAGCTTCGAGTTCGCCCTAAACCTCGAATTCATGACGGTCGCAGCCGAGGCTGTTCTTCGCGGGGCGCGGAGACGTAAGGAGTCCCGTGGTGCCCATTACCGTGACGAATACCCCGTGGCTTCCTCTGACTGGCGCGTGAACCTCGTTTATACCCGTGACGAAGACAGAATGTCACTCAGG
>Ga0207714_1001056_pt1 | contig 18401 bp, 15 predicted proteins | sample PonA232FremontCA_2_FD_187270 | JGI IMG/M metagenome (GOLD analysis project Ga0207714, IMG submission 187270) | Marine sediment microbial community from Fremont, CA, USA - Pond A23 Sediment 2 (SPAdes) | ecosystem: Environmental > Aquatic > Marine > Unclassified | place: USA: Fremont, California...
CGCATCCACGGTGTTCAGCTTGGCGTCGAGATTGTCCGCGAAGTGCAGGACAAAGGCCTCCTTGGTCTTGGGCCGCTTGGGGGAGCCGTATTCGAACTCGCCGTGATGGCTCAGGATAAGGTGACGAAGATGCAGCAGCAGCTCGGAATCGAGCTCCTCGATGCGGCTCATGATCGGCTCCAGGACCTGAAGCCCCAGCACGATGTGGCCCAGCAGCCGTCCGGTATCGGTGTATTCCGGGGCCACTGTATAGTGCAGCTCCCAGGCCTTGCCCAGGTCGTGAACCACCGCGCCAACGAGGAGGATCTCCCGGTCCAGGTCGGGGCGGAGGTCGCATAGGGCCAGACAGGTCCTGGCCACGTGCAGGGTGTGCTCCAGCAGGCCTCCGCGATAGGCGTGATGGATGGCCTTGGCAGCGGGGGCTGCGAGCAGTCTGCTCCGCGTGTCCCTGTTGCCGAACACTTCCCGGCAGAGCTTTTTCCAGCCCGAGTTGGTCAACTCGCTGCGACAGAGCCGCTCCAGCTCCTGCAGGAGCTCCTGCGGAGGAGGATCGCTGCTGGGCAACAGCTCGGACCAGTCGAAATCGCCCTCCTGGAGATGGGTCAGCTCGGAAAGGACCAACTGTTGCTGCTCACGGAAGGTGCGCACTTGGCCTTTGATCCGCACCACCTGCTCCGCTCTGAGATCCGTATATTCGCTGCTCAGCGGAGACCAGATCTTGGCCTCGATCTGGCCGGTGGCGTCCTGCAGGCGAAGGTCCCAGTAGGGCCCGTTGCGGGAGGCGGCTTGCCTGGCCTGAACCAGGACAAAGACGTCCTCCACTTCCTGACCGGTGCGAAATTCGCGTATGGGGCAGGTCTTTCTGTACATCGGCCTTGTCATGCACTCCGGTTTGGGTTATACAAGGTTCTTTGACAAAAGGGCTCATCCACCGTCAACGACCCGGGCGAGCCTTCCGGGTCCGATGGCCCCTGCAAGAAAGCGGCCGTGGGACGCGAAAGGGGATCACCCCTGCACGGAGAGAAGCTCCCCGCAAGCCGGGGAGCAGCCGACTCGCTGCCTCCCGGCCTGTCGGAGCGCAGAGCTCACCCTCGGCTCACAGACAAACCACTGTAGCCTGAATCGGCAGTTTTTTCAAAGCCCGCGGACCCTTCGACGCGGATAAAGGGCCAATGCCTCGGGGTACGGTCCGGAAACGACAACAAGGATATATGAGCCATGGATATCATTCTGACCAACGACGACGGCATCTGGGCGGTGGGCCTGCGCTGTCTGGCGCGTGAGCTCAAGCGGGCCGGACACAGGGTCCACATCGTCGCTCCCCTCACGGAACAGTCCGCTGTGGGGCACGCGGTAACCCTGAGCCTGCCCCTGCGCATCAGGGAGGTCCAGGAAAACAACTTCCAAGGCACCGGAGTCTCGGGCACGCCCGTGGACTGCGTCAAGATGGCTTTGGGCACGGTCTTCCGCTTCCAGCCTAACCTTCTCATTTCCGGAATCAACAGCGGAGCCAACGTGGGTGTGGACGTTCTCTATTCCGGAACAGTGGCCGCGGCGACCGAGGCCGCCCTAGTGGGCACTCCGTCCATGGCGGTATCGGTGGACCATTTCAATCCGTCGGACCTCACGGAACAGGCCCGCTACACCGCCGGCCTCCTGGAACGGATAGACTGGCAGGACCTGCCCGCCAACAGGGTCATCAACCTCAACTTTCCAGACTGTTCCCTGGAAGAGAGCAAGGGCATCAGGTGCTGCTCCCAGACGAGCGCGGTGTACGAGGACTGGTACGAAAAGCGGACGGATCCGAGGGGGCGGGACTACTACTGGCTCTGCGGCGAGATCCTCGAGGAAAAGCTGGAGCCGGAGACGGACAGGACCCTGCTCACCCAGGGCTTTATCACTCTGACCCCGCTCACCTTCGACTTCACGGACAGATCGCTTCTGGAGCGACTAGAGAGCGACCTGGGTCTCGCCGGCTCAAACCGGGAAAGCTTCTCCTAGTGTCGTGTCCGTGAAATAAGCATAAGAAAGTCCATCGCGGGATATTTTTTCACTTCGCAGCTTCGGCTCTGGATTTTCTAACGCTCGTCACGCGGGGGCATCCCTGCCCCCACCCGACTCTTCGTGGTTGATGATTTCCATCGCGTTGCCAAGTTCTAAAAACACCATTTTTTCGAAGTGCGAGCATTATCACGGTCGGGTTTCCCCCACGTGACGAGCGAAGAAAATCGACAGAACCTACGCTGAATAGTTCAAAAATACCCCGCGATGGACTTCAGCAAAAAGTCTTACAACTGATCATTGATTGATGCTTTTTTTGTTGGACACGACACTAGGGAAACTAGCTGCTCGATAAACCGAGCCTGTCCATGACTTCCGCCGCGGCCTGAGCAATGAAGGCCCGGCGGTCCCCCTCCGGAGAGGCCTCTCCCCCCTGTATCGCCTGCGGCTGATTGATCAGCTCCGACCTCGGCTCGATGTCGTATTCCGGGGGGAAGCTGTCCTCGAAGTACATCTGCTGAAAGGACTGGAATTTCAGAGAGTGGGCCGTGGAGTTGAGAACGGCCGTGGTGTCCCCGGAGATGGCTCCCTCCCCGCGGGCCCGGATGAGCCCGGCGAGGCACTCCCCGCCCTGGGTGCATGCGATGTGCCCGTGGCGGTTCGCCTCGAGCATCCCCTCCACGATATCCTGCTCCGAGACCTGAACCACCTGAAAGCCGGACTCCCCCGCCCGGGCCTGATATTCCTCCGCAAGAGCCCGCACTCGGGGAAAGGACACCGGATTGCCGATCATGGCCGCCTGGGCAGCGCTGGCCCTGACGGAAACCGGCTCATAGACGCGCTCCTGCGGCGGGACGCTGTAATAGCGGTACACGGGATCCGCGTGACGGGACTGCACCCCGAAGATCCGGGGCAGCTCCCGGATGATCCCCAGTTTGTGGAGCTTGAGGAAGCCAGCCATGATCGCTGAGATATTGCCCGCGTTGCCAATGGGAACGAAAACCGCCTTGTCCCTCGTCTGCCAGTCCGCCCACTGCGCCACCTCGAAGGCGTAGGTCTCCTGGCCCAGGATGCGCCAGCTGTTCTTGGAGTTCAAAAGGGCCACGGGACAGTTTTCCGCCAGGTACTCCACCACCTTCATGCAGTCGTCGAAGACTCCGCGCAGCTCCAGGACGCGCGCCCCGCTTCCCAGGGGCTGGGCCAGCTGCTGCGGGGTTACCTTGCCCCGGGGCAGAAGGACCACCGAGGTGACCGGCGGGCCCACATAGGCGGCGTACATGGCCGCCGAGGCCGAGGTGTCGCCCGTGGAGGCGCAGACCGTGAGCAGCCGTTCCCACTGCTTGTGGCGCAGCAAGGAGTGCAAATAGCTGAAGGCGCAGGCCATGCCCCGGTCCTTGAAGGAGGCGCTCGGATTCTGCCCCTCGTTCTTGAAGGCCAGGGGCTGGCCCACCCGCTTTTCCAGATGCGGATTGGCCCGCACCACCGGAGTTTGTCCCTCGCCGGGGCTCACGATGTCCTCGGGCTCAAGAATGGGGGCCACGAGCTCATAGAAGCGAAAAATGCCCTGCAGGGCCGGATTCTTGGAGGCAGCCCTGGCGTCGAATATTTCCCGCCACGTGTCTCCCGGGGTTTCCATCAGCTCCGCAAAGCGCTTGTCCTTTAGGAGAAACACCCCGCCGCAGTCCGGGCAGGTATAGTAGAGCTCCGTCGCGGGAAAGCGGCTTCCGCATCCCTGACACACGTATTCCATCTCTCCCCGGTAGTCGGGGAATGCGTCTCGTGTACGCCCCATTTCTCTCGTTCCTCAAGTATGGCGTCCGAAAAAAGATAAACAAATATTCGGAGCGAAAAGACAGCACTTTGAATTTCTACGCGGACTATTTTCACGGACGCTCGTTACACGAGCAGGCCGTTGAAAAATTTCAAGGGTCAAGCGCGACCCGGCACTCACTTATTTCCCGAAGTTCAATATATTACGAGCAAACATAAAAAAAGTGAGTGCCGGGCAAGCTCGGAGCGTAGTGAGCCTCCATGAGAGCTTGAAATTTTTGAAGCAACGCCGCAATTGGAAGATTTTCAACGGCCTGCTAGGGCCAGACCTTGGGAAGGGCCAAAACGATCAGCACCATGCCCAGCCCGGCCTTGGCCGCAAAACCGAGGACACGGCCCAGCATGGCCCCTTTGGAGGCATGTATGGCCCGGGCGATCTCCTTACCGGAAACGAGCTCCAGGATCAGGCTGCCCAGGAAGGCGCCTGCCACGGCGCCCACCAGGGCCCCCACGCCGAGGAAAAAGGGCGCACCGACGATGGCGCCGACAAGGGCGCCGGCGAGGGACCCCCAGTTGCCCCTGGAGCTTCCCCCGTAGCGTTTGCCGCCCCACCACTGGCTGGCGAACTCCAGGATTTCCCCGACGCCCGCCAGCAGGATCAGTCCCAGAAAGAACCACCATCCGGCGGGCATCTCCGGATGGAAGAGCTTCCACAGGCCCAGGAGGGCCACATTGATCCAGTTGCCTGGCAGGCTGAAAAAGATGGAGGCCCAGGCCAGGAGCATGACCAGGAAGAGAAAGACAGCCGCCACATAGATCATAGGAATCGCCGGAAAGGAAGAATTGTCACTCGGTACATTCCCGAGTGAACGGATGGCCAACGCAGGACTTTCCAACTTGCTGGATCAGTTCTCCGTCTGCCGCATGTCCACCACCCGCTCCGCCTTGCCCTCGTTCCGGGGCAGGCTGCGGTGCTCCACGATCTCCACCTTGGGGCTGATCAGGATCTCCTCCCGCAGGCTGCGGGCAATCTTCTGCTCCAGTCCCTTGAGGGCCCGCATATCCTCGACGAAGTGCTCGTCCTTGATCTCCACGCGCACCCGCATGTGATCGATGTAGTCCGAGCGCTCCAGCACGATCTGATAGTTCTCCCCCACCTCGGGAATGTCCATGAGGATCTTCTCCACCTGCATGGGATAGATATTCACTCCCTTGAGGATGATCATGTCGTCCGTTCTGCCGGTTATGCGCTCGATGCGGCGATGGTTCCGGCCACAGGGGCATGTTCCCGGAACGGCCCGGGTCAGGTCCTTGGTGCGGTAGCGGATAAGCGGCATGCCCTCCCGGGTCAGGGAAGTCATGACCAGCTCCCCGTACTCCCCGTCGGGCACGGGCTCCAGGGTGTCGGGATCCAGAATCTCCATGATATAGGAGTCCTCCCAGAGGTGCATCCCCTGTTGCTCCGGGCACTCAAAAGCCACTCCGGGGCCGTTCATCTCCGAGAGGCCGTAGGAGTTGAACGCGCTCACCCCGTAGATCGCCTCGATCCGCTGCCGGATCTGCTCCGTATGGGGCTCGGCCCCGATCAGGATGATGCGCAGGGGCAGATCCGTCGGGTCGAGGCCCTGTTCACGGATCACCGTGGCCAGGTGCATGGCGTAGGAGGGGATGATATGGGCCACGCTCACCTTGAAATCCTGCAACAGCTTGATCTGCCGCTTGCTGTTCCCGGCGCCGGCGGGGATGGTCAAGCAGCCCAGCCTCTCGGCGCCGTAATGAATGCCCAGGCCCCCGGTAAAGAGCCCGTACCCGCTCAGGTTCTGGAAGATGTCCGTGGAACGCACGCCCGCCATGTGCATGCAACGGGCCACCAAATCGGCCCAGTTGGCGAGGTCCTGCCTGGTATAGAGAATGGCGGTGGGGCTTCCCGTGGTTCCCGAGGAGGCGTGCAGGCGCACCATGTTCTCGACAGGCTGGGTCAGAAAGCCCAACGGATAATAGTCCCGGAGGTCGTCCTTGGTGGTCAGCGGCAGCTGCCTGATGTCCTCGGGGCTGTTCAGAGAGCTCGCATCGATCCCCTCTAGTCGCTGTCCGTAGAAGGGCGACTTCTTGGCCCGCTCCACGGTTTGGCGCAGCCTGTCCGTCTGCAGGGAGGCGATTTCGTCCCTGGAAAGCCCCTCCGCGGAATGAAAAAACTCGGTGCTCATAAAGCGTTCCTCGTCTCGTGCGCTCCTTGACGCTGTCTCGTCGCGTCCGGTCCGCTGAAGCGAATCACTGCCCGCCGGATACGGACTCCTCCGAGGGCTGAGGGACCTCGGCCAAATTCTCGAATGCGGTGCTGCTACTCAGAAAGGACAGCTTGACCGTGCCCACGGGGCCGTTGCGCTGCTTGCCCACGATGATCTCAGCAAGGCCCTTGTTGGGATTGTCCTCGCGGGTGTTGTAGACATCGTCCCGATAGAGGAAGACGATGAGGTCCGCGTCCTGCTCGATGGCCCCGGACTCGCGGAGGTCGGAAAGCATGGGGCGCTTGTCCGTGCGGTCCTCTAGCTTGCGGTTGAGCTGGGCCAGAGCAATGACCGGTATATCGATTTCCTTGGCCAGGGACTTCAGGTTGCGGGATATGTGGGAGATCTCCTGTTCGCGGGACTCCTTGCGCTGATTGAGATGCATGAGCTGGAGGTAGTCCACCATCACCATGCCCAGGCCCTTCTCCCCCTTGAGGCGACGGCAGCGGGCGCGCAGTTCCAATGGATCCAGGGAGGGCGTGTCGTCGATGTAGATGGGCGCCTGGGAGATGTCCTCGGCGGCCTGATAAAGCCTGGCCCAGTCCTCGTCGGTCAGGAACCCGCTGCGCATGCGAGAGAGGCCCACATGGCCCCAGGCACAGAGCATGCGCATCATGAGCTGGTCCATGGACATCTCCAGAGAGAAAATGGCCGTGGGGATCTGGTGCTTGACTGCGGAGCGCATGGCCATGTTCAGGCCGAAAGCGGTCTTGCCCATGCTGGGACGTGCCGCCAGAATAATCAGGTCCGTGCGCTGCAGCCCGGCGGTGAGCTCGTCGAAGTCGTGATAGTCCGTGGGCACCCCGGTAATGAGCTCGCTTTGCTCAAAGCGCTGCTCCAGGTACTCGAAGACCTGGTCCACCAGCTCCTTGCTCGACTTAAAGCGGGGCTGGATGCGGGATTCGGAGATCCGGAAGATGTCCGACTCGGCCCTGTCCAGCAGGCTTTCCGCTTCGTCCTCGGCCTCGAAGGCGTTGTTGATGATCTGCGAGGCCCGCTGGATGAGCTCACGCCGCACCGCCTTCTCCTGGACGATCTCCGCATAGGTCAGGGCGTTGGCCGCACTGGCCACGGACTCAACCAGGGAGCTCAGATAGACGGAACCTCCAGCCTCCTCCAGATGTCCCGTCTTCTGCAGATGCTCGGAGACGGTGACCAGATCGATGGGGCTGTTCTGGGCGTAGAGCTCGCGAAAAGCGCGGAATATCACCCGGTGGGCGGGATAGTAGAAATCCTCCTCCCCGAGCATATCCACCAGGGAGTGGAAGAGGGTGTTGCGCAAAAAAACCCCCCCCAAAACCGCCTGTTCAGCCTCCTGGTTTTGAGGGGGGCGCTTGCTCGCAAGATCGTTGTTATTCTGGCTCAATGAGGCATCACCGTGGCGGTTATTCCGTGCTTTCCCGCTCGGATTCCTGCTCGGATTGTTCGTCTGATTCATCCTCGTCTTCCGCATGTTCCTCGCCGTGTCGGACCACGGCCACCTGGATCTCCGGACGCACCTCCGGATAGACCTTGACCGGGACGCTGAACTTGCCCAGCTCGCGAATGGGCTTATCCAGCTCGATCTTCTTCTTGTCCAGATCGAATCCTTGCTCGGCAAGGGCGTTCGCGATCATGGCCGTCGTGACCGAGCCGTAAAGCTTGTCCCCTTCGCCGACGCGAACGGGAATGCGGAGCTTGAGATCCTGCAGCTGCTGTGCCAGCCGCTCCGCATCGGACCGGGCCTTATCCAGCTTTTCCTGCAGCTTGCGGCGCTGATTCTCGAACTCCTTCTTATTGCCCGGGGTCGCCTCCATGGCCATGTCCCGGGGCAAAAGGTAATTGCGGGCATAGCCCGGCTTGACGTCAACCACGTCGCCCAGCCTGCCCAGACTCTCTATGTCCGTTCGCAAAATAACCTGCATAGTTTCGCTCCTGACTCTCTTCCCTGCGGTTGCTGCCGCGAGCGGACCGAGTTGCTCGAGACCGCTCCGCGGCGCGTGTTCGAAAGGGGTTGTGCCGTCCGTGATCGAAGCTTTTTGAAAAGCTAGATGGTCTTTCTTCTGACCTCTGTGCTGTGAACGGCGGTGTAGTAGAGCAGGGCCATCTGCCTCGATTTCTTGATCTCCCGGGTCAGGCGCCTCTGGTGCTTGGCGCAGGTCCCGGTAATCCTGCGGGCGATGATCTTGCCGCGGTCGGTAACAAAATTGGCCAGAATGTCCGTGCGCTTGTAATCGAGAGGCAGATCATTGTCCGCGCAAAAACGGCAAAACTTCTTTCTGGGAGTGAACTTGAAAGCCATATTTACACCTTGTCCTTATCGATTCCTTGCTTGTGATCCACTCCGGGCCCAGGGCCCGGTAAGCCCGGACCCGAGCGGGACGGCTGCCGATTTCCGGTTAGGCCGCCTTGTATTCGTCGGAAAGCTTGACGGTGAGGAACTTCAACACGCCCTCGGAAATCCGCAGCTTCCGTTCCATCTCGGGTATGATACCGCCGTTGGAGCCGTATTCGACACGCACATAGTGTCCGCGCGTGTATTTGCGGACCGGATAGGCCAACTGGCGCATCCCCCAGTCGTCGACAAGGGGGTCCTCGCCGGAATCGCTCCGGACCTGCTTGCTCACTTCCTCGAGGATGTTCTGCCGTTCCTCGGTGTTCAGATCAGGGCTGAACAGGATCAATGTCTCGTAGTGTCGCAATGCGGCACCTCCTTATGGTCTTTTGGCCCCGCTCGCAATGGAGCGGGGCAAGGAAAAGCAGTACAATTATACCCCTCTGGGTATGTTGTCAAGAAATGAAGCCCCGCTAGTAGCGCAGGACCTCCGGGGTCTTGATGTCGATCTCGGCACCCTCGCGCAGGGCCTGAACCAGATTGTCCATCACGTTCTGTTTGCGGGTCGAGGCCAGGCGCTGAATCCAGAACTCCTTCTGCTGCTGCCATGCGCGCTCCGAGGGCGGAGTCACGGCTGCAACCCGGGCCACGATGTACTGGTCCTTGAACTGATACACCCGTGGGAGCCACTCGCCTTCCGCGGCCACAAATGTGTCCCTGGCCAATTCCTTGTTGGCGCCCAGCCCGGAAATGCGCCCCTGACGGCTGAACTGGTCGCTCTCCTGTATCCGGTTCCGCAGTGAGCCCGGGATTTCCTCCCCTTCGCGCACTTGTTCCAAGGCCTCCTCGGCCCTGGTCCGGGCTATTTCAGCCGCCTTTTGCCCGCGCAGCCGCTTGGCGATGGTATCGCGAACCTCGGAAAGCTCAGGGGTCCGCGCCTTTTGCTGGTCCACCTTTTGGGCCAGGAGGTAGCCGTTGTTGAGAATAAGCGGGACATCGGTCACCTTATTCGGCTCCAGATCGAAGAGCTGCTTCAGGTGTTCATCCCGCAACTGAAGATTTTCCGGGCCCTCTTCTCTGGTGAACCTGCCCGTGGTCCTCACTTCCAAACCCTCTTTTTCCGCTGCAGTAGCCAGATCGGACTCCTTGAAGACCCTTTCCAGGACCCGGTCCAGCGTCTTGTCCAGGTCCTCGGCCCCCATATCCCGGGCAACCCGCTGCCGGACCTCGTCCCTGACCTGATCGAAGGGTTTCACACCGCCTTCGCGGCGGTCCTCCACCTTGATCAGGTGCCATCCTTCCCGGGTCCGAACGGGATCGCCGATCTGCCCGGAATCCAGGGAAAAGGCCTCCTCCTGGAAGGCGGGCAGGGTCTCGCCCTTGGCGACCCACCCCAGGCTGCCGCCTTCCGAGGCGCTCGGCCCCTGGGAATGCTTCCGAGCCGCCTCCGCGAACTCCATCTCTCCGGCCTGGATGCGGTCCCGCAGGCGGAGCATACGCTCCCGCGCTTTCTGGGCAACTTCCTCGGTGGCGTTCTCCTGCAGGCTCAAGAGGATATGTCGGGCCTTGACCTCGTCCTTCTGTTCAAAGTCCTGCTCGTTCCGCTCGTAGTAGCGCCGGAGCTCCTCTTCCGGAACCTCCTGCGTGTCCGCCAGCGTTTCGGGGGTCAGCTCGAGATAGTCCATCTTCATCCGGGTGGGCTCCCGGAAGGCCTCCTTATTGTCGCGGTAGTAGGCCTTGATATCCTCCTGGCTCACTTCCGCCTCATCCAGAAAATCCTGTGCGGCAAAGCCCAGGTAGCTCACCTTGCCCCGGATGTTGACGTATTCGAAGAAATCCCTGGCCTGCTGCGGAGCTGGCTCCACAGGACCGGCCAAAAGATTATTCATCTTCTGGACCAGGATATCGCGCTGCAGCCCCGCCTCGAACTGGGCCGGCGACATCCTGTTCGCCCGGAGCACGGAGACGTAGCGAGTTTCGTTGAAGGCCTTGTTCTGTCCCTGGAAGACCTCCATATTCTGGACCCGCTCCCTGATCCTGGATCGGGGAAGGATGAGGCCCAGCCTGTCCGCCTCGTCCAGCAGGAGCTTCTTGTCCACCATCTGCTGAAAGACGCGGCGCTTGAAGTCCATTTCCCTCAGGTCCTGCGTGTCCAGGTCGTCGCGCTCTTGCCGCAGGGACTCCAGGCGATTCTGGTAGCGCTTCTGGAAATCCCTGGTCTCGATGCGCTCGCCGTCCACTGTAGCCAGAATGGCCTTTTCGCTTCCCTGGAAGCCGCCAACGCCCCAAAAGACGAAGACCAACACGATGATTCCGAACAAGGCCTTGATCGCCCACGACTGGGCGTTCCGCCGCAATCCGTCCAGCATAGAAGTCCTCTGCGGTTTTGATCCGGGCTCTTTCCGTTCCTTTCGGTTCCGGCCCTGTTTCTGAAAAAAATGCCTCTTGTCAGCGGGAGTCAGACGCCTTGGATCGAACGTATTCCAGTCTGCCGCCGGCCAGAACGATATCCAGCTCCTGGCGGCTCAGATCGTTGTCCGCCTGAATCCGCCCCTCGCGATCCAGAAGCTCCAGTTCCACAGTGCCTCCCGGAGTGAGGTCGGCACTCGCAAGGCCTATGTGCTCGCCCTGCTCCAGCAGAGCATAGTCCTCTTTGTTCCGGAAAATCAAGGGCAGTATCCCGAAATTGATCAGATTGGCCCTGTGAATGCGGGCCAGGGACTTGGCCAGCACAACGCGGACGCCGAGATAGCGGGGAGCGAGCGCTGCGTGCTCCCTGCTCGATCCCTGACCGTAGTTCTCCCCGCCCACGATGATTCCCTGCCCGTAGTTCCTGGTCCGTGCGACAAACTCCGGATCAACCCGTTGAAAGACGTATTCGCTGATTGCCGGCACATTGGAGCGGAGTGCCGTCACTTCCGGACCTCCCGGAAGGATATGGTCCGTGGTGATGTCGTCCTCCGTCTTGAGCAGTACGGGCCGCGTCAGGCGCTCTGGCAGGGGCTCGAAATGGGGAAGGGGCTCGATATTCGGGCCGCGCCGGACCTCGACATCCGACCCGTCCTGGGGAGGATACTGGAAGTGGCTCGCGCCGGCCCTGGAGTAGTCCGGAACCTCCGGCCTCTCCAGTGCTTCCCCCCAGCGGGCGGGGTCGGTGAAACGCCCGGCAAGGGCGGCCTGGGCCGCTGTCTCCGGGCTCACCAGATAGACCTGGGCGTCCGCAGTGCCGCTCCTGCCCTTGAAGTTCCGATTGAAGGTGCGCAGGCTGATCCCGCCGCTCACCGGGGCTCCGCCCATCCCCAGACAGGGGCCGCAGACGCATTCCTGCAGGCGCACCCCGCTGTCCAGAAAGTTTCCAAGCATCCCGTCCTCTTCCAGCAGGCGGAGCACCTGCCTGGAGCCCGGGGAAAGGAGGGCGTCCGTCCCGGTATGAACCCGGCCTCCCCGCAGGATACCGGCGGCTCGCGCCAAATCCACATAAGAGGAATTGGTGCAGGATCCGATGATCACCTGATCCACTCCCAGACCGTCAAGATCGCGTACCGGGACTCCACGGTCCGGCATGTGGGGCATGGCCGCCATGGGCTCCACGCTGTCCAGGTCGAGCTCCAGCTCGTCGTCGTATGCGGCGTCCGGATCCGGGCCCAATGGGGAGAAGTCCTCCTCTCTGCCCATGGCACGCAGGAAGCGGCGCGTCTGTTCGTCACTGGGAAAGATCGATGTGGTAGCCCCGAGCTCGGCCCCCATATTGGTGATGGTGGCCCGTTCGGGAACGCTCAGGGTCTCAACCCCCGGCCCGGTGTATTCCATGACCGCGCCCACACCCCCCTTAACCGTGAGGCGGGCCAGTAGGGCCAGAATCACGTCCTTGGCGCTGGCCCACCCGCGGAGCCGGCCGGTAAGGTGGACCCGCACCACTCGCGGCATGGGAAGGGTGTAGGGCTCGCCGCCCATAGCCAGGGCCACCGCAAGCCCTCCGGCGCCCATGGCCAGTGCGCCGACTCCGCCGCCCATGGGGGTATGGCTGTCCGATCCGAGGAGCGTGATCCCCGGCTTGGCGAAATTTTCCAGATGGAGCTGATGGCTGATGCCATTGCCGGGAGGGGAAAAAACAAGGCCGTATCTGTCTGCCACGCTCTGCAGGTAGCGATGATCGTCGGGATTGCGGAATCCCATCTGCAGGGTGTTGTGGTCCACGTAGCTCACGGAGAGGTCCGTGGCCACACATTCCCTGTCCAGGGCCTCGAACTGCAGATAGGCCATCGTGCCCGTGGCGTCCTGGGTCAGGGTCTGGTCCACGCGCAGACCGACCTGTTCTCCGGGGACCATTTCCCCCTGGCGCAGATGGTCCGCTATGATCTTGCGGGTGAGATTCTCGCCCATGCACCCCCCTTTTTTGGGATAAAGCGCGGGCATAGTGCCCCGACACCGAGCAGGAGTCAAGACCCGGCCCTGTTCACCGTTAACAACAGCGCGGGCCGGGAACGGCATCCCCGTTCCCGGCCCATGGGGAAAGTTGCATCACGGAGCCGGCGCTATCCGTTCATCCGGCCGGCAGCGAGCTCATCCAGCTTGTCCGCGTCAGTTGCCACGTCCAGGGAAACCTGCTCCTCGTCCAGGAGGACGTTTGTCCCGCTCTTGAACCCGTAGGGCTTGGCCTCTTCGGAATCGTTGGTATCCACTTGAAGCGAAAGACTCTCTCCGTGCCTCTTCTTGACCTCTTCGGCAGCATCCAGCGCCTTCTTGCAGGTCACTCAATTGGGATTGCCGGTGTGAAAAACCTTCAGCTCGGGCATAGAGCGTCTCCTTGTCTCCTTGTCCGATCCTTCCTGACAGTATGTGGGTCATGGGCACCCCAAACCCTACCGCTCATTCACACTCCGAACACTAGTGTGAAGCGCCGCCGGGGGTCAACACGGTCCCGAAAAAAATTTTCCCGGGTTCAGGCGTGACTCCGGGTGCGTGCAGACCGCCGCCCGAAGCGGAACGACCGTGTCCGCCCTCCATAGTCAAACAACCAATCGGAGTTTCCTACTTGAAAAGAAAAACGGTATGATTCAAAGTTAAAGAATGGGAGGGCTTCCGAATCGATGGGAAGAGCCATCGATTGCCCGGTCCCGGACCGAAAATGCCACCCGGAAAAATCCTTGGGACAGGCATACATTTTCTGCTGCGCAAAAGAAAATCCATTTCAGGGAGCCAGCATGCGAACCACGACCATCGCCACAATCGGCCCCAACTCCTCGGAGCGCGAGGTCCTTGCCTCCATGACCGAGCACGGTGTGCGCATATTTCGGCTCAATTTTTCCCACGCCCCCGCGGAGGAATTCGCCCCGATCATTCAGTTGATCCGTGATCTGGAACGGGAGTTGAACATCACCCTGACCGTGCTGGGCGATCTGAGCGGGCCCAAGATCCGCATCGGCAAGGTGGAGAATGCCCCGTTGCAGCTCTCCCAGGGAGACAGGATCTACCTCGGCCCCTCGGAATACAGGGACCGGTACAACGATCTCCCCTTTCTTCCCCTGGACATGCCGGAGGTCCTCACCGGCGTGGAGCGCGGGGCCCCAGTAACCATCAGCGACGGCGTTCCCCGCTTCACGGTGAGCGAGGTCCTGGAACCGGACCGGGTGTTTCTGCTCCAGTCCCTGGACAGCGGGATCGTCGCCTCCAGCAAGGGCATCACCTTCCCTGGCAAGCCCCATTCCATGCCCGCCTTCACCGCCAAGGACAAGCACGATCTGCACGCCGGGCTGGAAGTCGGTGTGGACGCCTTCGCCCAGTCCTTCGTTCAGACCCGGGAGGACATGGAGACCCTGCGCTCCGAGCTCACTCCCTACAACAGATATATCCCTCTCATCGCCAAGCTGGAGCGGGCCAGCAGCCTGGACAACCTGGAGTCCATCCTGTCCCTGGCAGATGGCATGATGGTGGCCCGCGGGGATCTGGGCCTGGAATGCTCCCTGCCCGCTCTCCCGGTAATCCAGAAAAAGGTGGTCCGGGCCTGCCGGCGGTATCAAAAGCCCGCGATCGTGGCTACCCAGATGCTTTTGTCCATGGTGAACAATCCCCTGCCCACCCGGGCGGAAGCGACCGACGTGGCCAACGCCATCATGGACGGAACGGACTGTGTCATGCTTTCCGAGGAAACCGCGGTGGGCAGCTACCCCATCGGCGCGACACAGATGATCCGGGATATCGCGGACCATGCGGAAAGCTATCTCCTGGAGCAGATGCAGGGGCCCTACCGTCCGGAGAACGAAAAGGACACCGCCAAGTACCTCGCCTATTCCGCCTGTCTCATGGCGGACCACGCCGAGGGCAAGGGGGTCGCCTGCCATTCCACCTCGGGGCGGACCGCCGCGCTCCTCTCCAGCAGGCGGGCATCAAGGCCGGTGTACGCCCTCACCCCCCACGTGGAGGTCATGCGCAGCCTCAACTTCTTCTGGGGGGTCATCCCCGTGCACAGCGATCCGTCGATCCCCAACCATCTGGATCGGGTGGAACATTTTGTGGAAAAGAGCGACCTCTTCGCCAAGGGAGACCGTATCGTCCTCACTTCGGGACAGCCCACACCGGGCCAGCGGGAGACGCACACCAACCAAATCAAAATCTACGCCAAATAGCTTGTGTTCCGGGATATGTATATTTGTACACCCCTCATTCCGGGCCTACTCCGGGCACAACGAAACATGAAAATGCTGCGTGGCGAGTCGGGGCCTGCGCTGATGCCAGTGTTTCATCCCGGCGTCCAATGCTGGACATTGCTCAAGCTGATCGGTTCCGGCTGCCTGACACCGTATGATTTCCACGTACTCTTTGCAGCGCGGGTTTTGAGAGTGATACAGACAAAACCTTCTTACGCGCACAACAAGGGCTCGCACCTATATGAAACACGGCCTCAGCGCAGGCCCCGTCGAGCCACGCCTTGCCCTTTCTCTCAACAATTCAGCAAGTTGAAAACATTTACATAATGAAAAACAGAAATAGGATGAGGCGAGCCAGAGCTCAGGACACGGTGGAAAAGGACAGGGCCATGTACCAGGACCCCGCCACCAGGGCCAGGCCCGCGATGCCAGCAATACCATCAGTGCCGTGTTGCGGGGGAAGGTTCTCTCCACCCGCCCCCTCAAGAAAAACACCGAGAACGGTGCCGCAGGCGAACCCGAAAACGTGGCTGGCCACGTCGATATTGCCTCCCCCTGTTCCCAGCATGGCCAAAAGGCCCAGTCCCGCCCCGACTGGCACCAGACGATCCAGGGTACTGCGGCGCTCCGGCCCTTCTATGGCGCGCAAGCCGGCCAGTATTCCCACCGCCCCGAACACGGAGGTGGAAAAGCCCAGAGCCGTATGGCTGTAATCCTGTACCAAACAGTTCACCCCGTTGCCCAGCATTCCGGCCACAAGCACGGCGGTCCAGGCCGTTCCGGGGCCGAGCTCCCGGATGAGGATGATGAGAAAGACACTGCCTGCGGCGACGTTGCTCAAAAGGTGGGTGGGATCCCCGTGCAGGGTCAGACCGGTCACCAGGCGCCACCACTCACCCTGATGCACCTGCCAGACGTCGACGCTTCCCAACTCCCTCCAGGGGATGGACTGATACCCGAAACAGGCCAGATCGAGGGTGGTCAGCTTGTAAAAGATCATCAGGCCCAGCATGACCCAGAAGGTGGCCTCCACCCCGCCGCTGGCGGCCCGAGTGGGCTCCTCGACCTCGGGCTCCTCCTTCTCCCCCTCAAAGGCCTCGATCTCCCGGACGGCCTCCTCCGCCTGCTCCGAATCGACCTCGATGCGCCAGACCCAATTCTCCCGACTCACGGCATGGGGAATGCCCCTGGCCAACAACACCAGGGACCACTCCTCCGCCCTGTCCCTGCCGACTGCGGGATTCACCCGGCTCCGCGCGAGCCTGGGGACAATATCGACATTTTCTGCTGGCATCTTTTGTCCTTGGGAAGAACTTGAGCTGAAAGGGGAGTCCGGGGGCGCCTGTTATGCGGGCAGGAACCCGTGGCGCTGGAATACCTCCCTGGCCGCATCGGAACGCAGGAACTTGAGAAATCGGGAGGCATTTTCCGGATTGGGGCTCTTCCCGAGACCGGTGGCGTAGTAGGCGATGGCCTCCCTCCGGTCCAGCCCGGGTCCGGGGTCTACGCCCTCCAGGCCGAGCCCCAGGCTTTCGGCCCGCTGGATCTCGGTCCACCATACCGGCCCCGCGTCGGCCCGTCCCTCCAGGATCCGCTGCGGGGTCTGCCTGTGGTGCACGGTGGTCCACAGCGTCTTTCCCGCCTCGGCCTTGTCCCGCAGCACGGCGCGGACCAACTCCTCGCCGCCGGCAAGGCGGTACATTTGTTCGATGAACAGGGCGATATGCTCCCCTGCCGGGTCCGGTTGGGAGATGCGCACATCCTCCCGGCCCAGGTCCTCAACTCCACGGATACCCTTGGGATTGCCCGATGCGACCATGATCCCCAGCCGGTTGCGCAAATAGACAAAGGGATCCCCGTCTCGAGCCAGATCCTTCCGGATCAGCGTCTGCATGGCCTCTTCCGAAACAGCGGTATAGACATCCGGCCGGCCCGTAAGCAGCCTCTCCCCGAACCGGGCTCCCCCGGCCAGGATCTGCGTCAGCTCCAGCCCGGGGGGCAGGGTTTCATAGGCAACCGGCTCCGCTCCGGGGTTTTCGCGCAGAAAGGCCTCCACCAGGTCCGGCAGGGCCATGAACTGATTGCCGGCCATGAACAGGATCAGACCCGCCCTGTCCGCCTCCTCAATGCGGCACAGGTCGTCCGCCCTCTCCTCTGGGATAACCGGATACGCCACACTGTCCTCACCACCAGTCATGACCGACTCCCTCGCTCGTGTTCCACTCGTCCCCGCCGGTCCGGAACAGGCCCGACAGGGTCGCAGCATAGGGCTTCATTGGACACGAGGGCCGCGATCCGTGTCAACAGCGATAAGCAACCTGATGAACGGATCCTTATCAAGCAGGCCGTTGAAAGATTTCAAGTGCAAGGCGCGAAAAAAGTTCAAGCTTGAACAGTAGTGAGCCTACGTGAAAGCTTGAACTTTTTGAAGCAACGCAGCAATTGGAAGCACTTTCAACGGCCTGCCTGTTAATCCCGCCAGCGGGCTATAAACTCGGCGGGCCGGCCCCCATCCCGGATATGCCGGATCAGGGCGCTGCCGAAGACCACCGCGTCAACCCGTTCCGTAATCCCCTCCAGCTGCTCCGGCCGGCTCAGGCCGAAGCCCAGGGCCAGCGGCGCATGGAAGGTCTCCGCCGCCTGCCGCAGCCCCTGGGCGAGCTCCGGGGAGAGACCGCCGTCACCCCCGGTTGTGCCCAGAACGGAGACGAAATAGACGAACCCCTCCGCGTGCTCGGCATAGCGCCGCATCCGCTCCTGGGAGGTGTTCACTCCCACCAGCCGGATCAGGGAGGCGCCGTTTTCCCGGAGCGCCCGCTCCAGACCCGCGCTCTCCTCCAGGGGAAGGTCCGGGACGATCAGGCCGCTGACGCGGCACTCGCCCATTTTGCGGGCCAGTCGGTCCCAGCCGTATTGCAGAAAGGGGTTCACGTAGCCCATGAGCACCAGCTCCGCCCCGATTTCCTCGCGGACGTCGGCGAGCCCGGAAAAGATCCAGTCCAGATCCACCCCCTGGGCCAGGCTCTGCTGCGAGGCCTCCTCCACGGCCTCGCCGTCCGCAACCGGATCGGAGAAGGGAACCCCGATCTCGATAATGTCCGCCCCGCTGCGATCCAGCTCGCGGACGTGGTCCCAGAAGATCTCCGTATGGGGAAATCCCGCCGGAAGAAAGGGGATCAGGGCCCGCCGCCCCTCGCCAGACGCCTTTTCAATCCGCTCGCGCAGTCGCTTGCCGCCTTCAGCCATGGCTCGCCTCCTTGCCGTCACGGGCATCCTCGTATTCGAAAACGATCTCCAGATCCTTGTCCCCTCTGCCGGAGAGATTGACCAGCACCCTGCTTTCCGATCCGAGCTGGCCCTCCCACTCCAGGGCTCCGGCCA